>Ga0079998_112659_pt1 | contig 15043 bp, 14 predicted proteins | sample PerSpoBPS_BMetaG_FD_69201 | JGI IMG/M metagenome (GOLD analysis project Ga0079998, IMG submission 69201) | Thermal spring microbial communities from Yellowstone National Park, Wyoming, USA - Perpetual Spouter B (PS_B) MetaG (SPADES assembly)... | ecosystem: Environmental > Aquatic > Thermal... | reverse complement strand
TTGAGTTGTGTCGGAAGCGGCGTTGCGATCATCCTGAGCATCCTTACGAGCAGGTGACGCCTGAGGCGTTGACTTTGGAGCAGGTTCAGCGAGCCTCGCCCGACCGCTTTGAATTGGACGCTGTGATTTTTGATGTGCTGGGCTTAACTGATGAGGAGAGGTTGGAAGTTTACCGTGCTGTTGCCCAGTTGGTGAAGGATAGGCTGCTGAAGGCGAAGAGTGTGAAGAAACAGTCAACTTAAAGGAGGGCTGTGTATGCCTGTTGAGCGCACATACATCATCGCAACAGTCAACTTCAAAGGTGGAGTTGGCAAAACTACTCTCACTTGGCTTTTAGCCAAAATCGCTTCTCAGGAAGACAATGTTCTGGTCGTAGATGCCGATGCCCAGATGAGCCTCACAACCGCCATAGAATTGGCAGAGGAAACAGGTCAGTGGGTCAGTGAGGACTTCAAGAAATGGTTCGAGCAGCATAAAGAAAAGAAGAAAACATTATTTGATGCTATTGACAAATTTACTGATGCTTCAAGAAGGTTTGATTTTCCAATTGATAGATATACTGTCTATAAGCACACAAATACCTTATGGTTCATCCCTTCCACTCCAGACCTTTATTGGACGATTCTTGAGGTATTTAACCGAGAAGTTATGCAAGGTTTTGTGCCATCATTTCTTCGTAAACTGTCAAGAGCGAATTTTCTACCTTCTTTCAGATATTGCTTCTTTGATTGTCCTCCGTCTTTTTCTTATCTTTCTTATTCAATCATGACTAACTGTGACTTGATACTTGTTCCAGTGAATCCAGATGTTTTTGCTGATAGAGGGCTTAACATTCTTCTTGATGGACTCATCATGATTTTGCATCCTCACCCCTTACCCAAAGTAGCCGTTTTCATGAACCGTGCCCGTCCATACATGGGCAGTTACACAAAAGAGACAAGATTCTTTTGGAGTTTAGTGGAAAAGGAGTGCGACAAATGGAAGCAGTTGAAAGGATTGGACATCAAACCTTTAAGCACTTTCGTCCCCGATAGAGTGGACATCAAACGGAGCATTCAAAGAGGAGGGAGACTACCCTCAGAACTTGAGCAAATCATAAGACGCCTTTGGAGTGAAATCAAAACATTCTTGGAGGAGTGATTCAAGTGAAGGAAAGATTAGCAAAGGTGCTGGAGATTGTGGAACGCTTGGAACAAGACTTGAGTTCCCTCAGAGAGCACATTGTTCAACTGCTTGAGGAAAGACCGCCAAAACAAGTAAGAAAGCAAAAAGCACATAAATCTGTTGAAAACTTCCCTCCACCAGAGGAGATGAGGTCACTGTGGCAGCAGTTGCGTGAGGAATATGAAAAGGGTAACCAAGAAGCAATCCACAAATTCGTTGAGGGGCACACAAAACCATTCTTGAGAGCCTTTGCTCATGCTAATAACCTACCTATTGACTTTAAGCGCTCTAAGAAGGAAATAGCGAAAGAGATATTGGAGTTACTGAGAGTTGAGATAGCAATATCCCGCAAAGCATTCACGATAAGCCCAGACGAGATAGGGAGAAAGTAAATTTTGACCTCTCTTGTTTGAGGTTAAGGCTTAAGGTTGTGACTTAAGTTTGAGGGTTGAGGTCTATGTTCAAGTTACTTGATAACTTTATCCAGACATTACCACAACAGATAGCAGGGCATCTGTTGAATAAACGACACACGAGAACAAAGAACGACTCTCACTTGAAGTCATAATGCTTTGGTGCTCAAATTTAAAAGTTTACTTGCTTTAAAGTTTGGGGCAGTGTGCGCTTGTCACGCACACCACCCCTTATTTACTCCCCCCGCCCCTTACCAGCGGCGGGATTCAGGGAAGGCAAACAAGTGCCTGACTTTACCACCGTGAACCAAAGCAAATCCGTTCACAGTTCCGTCAAACAAGTAATGTTCGCCCATCCCTACAGGTGCTGGTTTAACGGTTGCTCTTCCTAACACCGCTACCACCATATCGCGGAAAGCCTTTGCCTCATCGTGACTGACCAACCCAGAGAACCTGCGCATCCAGAGGGACTCCAATGCTTCCGCTGCATATCCATACAGGACTTTACTGCCCAAAATCCGCCATGTCTCAGGGTGGTCAAAAACTTCAAGCCCGACTATGGACCGCCCAATTCCAACAATTACACCAACTTGGTTCTCAACGGTTACGATTGGCTTGAGCAAATCATCGATGGAAGCACGATGGTGTTCGTAAAAGGCGGTTGCATCTTCAGTTTCAGAGCGGACTTCAGCAGCCGCCAACTCCTCACTAACTTCCCGCCAAACTTCCCTTTGGTCGGAGATCGGTCTATTGGTTATCAGGAATTGCATGGTCGCACTTTCCGTTTTCTTTCGCCTTAACCTTGAATGGACAGCGTATTCTGCAACACTAAATGCGACCCTTCCAAATTCCTCATCCACTGTCGGAACTGAGAGGCGATAAACTCGCCTCGGGCTCCATCTTCCTCGTTCAATGCAACTTACCGGGATACGATGCTCTTTCCCTGCCTCCAAAAGCAAAGAGATGTTGATTGTCCGGTTCTGCCAACCGCCAACGATGACCTCGCCTTCCACGACCAGCACGGGCTTTTCACCTTTAACGACAATTACGGCTTCTTGAACACTACCGGATTCTGGGATGAAGACAAGACCCTGGCGAGATGCTTCCTCCAAGGTCAAGTAATCACGACCGTTCGTTTCCGAGACGGTGAGCGGGAACACGGTGAAGATTTGCCCGGTTACTTGAGGCTCTTCGATTTTCAGGCTTTTCAACCATTCACTTGCCTTTCCCATGGTTGACTTCTTACCTCCTTGCTTTTGTGTTTTTCAGGGGGAGTTTTCTCCCCCATTATCTCTTTACGCTAAAACCAGCGGAAATTTTTCACAGAGCGCCGTGCTGAAAATCGCTTCGGTGCCTTGCAGCGAAGTTTGTAAAGCCATTCAACGGTGACTATCGTTCCATCAGCGATGCTGACAACCACGCAAAGCCCGCGAAGTTTCTCCTTGAACTGCTCATAAGGCGTGTTTTCTAAGACCCTGTCGGTAACGATGTGCCGAATGCAACCATTACCGTCGTGCAATCTCTCACCAAAGCCTAAGGCAACCTCAACCATCCACGGTTTAATCGCTCTTTGGTGCATCCTTTGTCGGGCGTGTTCCGAAAGCGGAAGGCTATCCAACATCACTGCCATCTTGTTCACCTCCCAGTTTCCATTACGCAGAAGCCGTGGCAAATTTTTCACGGCAGTGGGGTAGGGACGGATTTGGAGGCATAAAGGAGATATTCGTGGGGGTGCAAATGGGATGAGATGCCAACACGGAGCGAGATATGAAGGCAAGTCGGATGAGCAATTGATGGTGGAGTTTTATGGGTGTGATAACGAGGCGTTTAATGAACTGTGGGAATGTCGGTGGAGAAGCAGGATGATGAGATATGTTGCCCGTAAAGTGTCCAATCCGCAGGATGTTGAAGATATCCTGCAAGATGCTGGCATTAAGGTCTTTGAAACGAAGCACCGCCCATCCACACGCTATGACCCTCATAAAGGACCTCTTCAACCTTGGCTGTTCAGAATCGTTGAAAATGCGTTGCGAGACCACTTCCGCTCTGGGCACTTTGGGCAAGAAGTCCTTTTGAGCGATCTACAAGCAGAAATCATGGAAGAAGAGGAAGAAGAGGTGCCAGACCCCTTGGAGTTTGCTGCCGATGAGATTGACATAGAGAGAATAGTTATCATTCGCGATGCCGTGCGTAGACTCTCAGAACCATCTCGCACCATTGTGCAACAAAGGTTTTGGGGTGATTTGGCAATAGAAGAAATAGCAGAGGAGTTGGGAATGCCTTTAGCCACAGTCCACAGGAAATTAGGAAAGGACTTGGAACGGCTTAGGGAAATGCTTAGTTAAGGAAAATTCTGCGATCCTGGTGCGTAATACTTAATGGGGCAAGTGAAAAGAGAAAGTCCCGTCACTTGCTACCAAACAAGAAAGGTGAACGACTATGAAGGATAAACTGGAGAGATGGCGAGAAATCTTAGTTGCGGCAAAACCAGAGGGATGGAAATGGCAACCGCCTAAAACGCTTTCACCAGTAGAGCCAAAAGAGCCTCCACAAGAGGCAAAGGTGCGTATGGATGAGTCCATCAAAACCCTCCCTGATGATGAAAGGGAGATCTTGCATCTTAGGTTTGTGGACGGGTTCACCCAAGAAGAAATCGCTAATGCAATCGGATGCAAGCCACTTCTGATTGCCCTCATAGAACAGAGGGCTGTAGAGCGAATGGCAGAGGTTTTTAAGGATTTAGGAGCGGACGATGAAATAGTTAGGTCTTGGGTTGCATGGTGGGGTGAAGAGAAAAGGAAGGAATTGGAGGCTTTGGTGTCAGCAACTCTCACTCTTACGGTAGAGTGCCTATCTATCGGTCGGATTTATGAAGCCTCTTTGCGATGGAACTGGACTGACGAGGAGCGGAAGCACATTAGCAGTTGCGCTCATTGTCGCAGTGCTTTTAGCAAAGTTTCAAAGCAAGTCTGGCATCCCTCGTCAAGGCAACTGTGGGACTATGTTGTGAGGAACCGATTGAGGGAAAGCGAAAGGTTAGATATCCGCTACCATTTAGAGGAGGACAAATGCAGAAGGTGCACACTCATTGTCGAAAAGATTCTGCAGCCAATAGCGACCACATTGGGGTTTCCTATAGCGCGACAGCCACGACTTGAGGAAGAAGCCGTGCTATACAGTATAGCGTTTGAAATAGCGTTTGAAGAAGATAGAAAAGCCGTGCTACATAAACCTGCACCTCTCCCCTTGTCACTTGTATTTGCCATTGCGACCCCAACACCGATTGTTTTGACAATGGCAGGGTTTGCCGGAGAGGAAACTGAGGGGGTGAAAATCGCGGAAGGCGACTTTAAAGCGGAGTTGAAACGCAAACCAGAAGGTTGGATTGCCCGCGCCGAGGCATTCAATGTTCCCGAAGGCTCAAAGGTTAGGTTTGAGTGGGTGACACCGGAGGGTGTTGCGAAAATCGTGAAGGAAGCAAAACTAAGAAGAGCGTTCCGAGATTGGTATTTTGCTGAAGAAAAGTTTGCCTCCTTGGAGGAACAACTTGGAGAAGGTTATTTTGTGGCAGTTCTGATACTTTCCTAAAAAAGGCTTATTCCGACAATTTCGCTCATATGTATGCTTGACAAGCACCTTTCCTTACTGTGCTTTTTAGCTTGCCAACCAAAGATACTTACCTGCTTGAATAGCTTGCCATCCTTTTTGTGTCAATCGTGGGACAGTATATCTTTGTCCTTGTAATTCTCGTTGCACAAAGTAGATATAGCCCTGACGCTGAAGCGCTTCATAGGTAGCAAAGCAATTAGCGAGAGGTTGGGTTGTTCAAGTTTTGAAAAGTTGCGCCAGCAAATGGCGTTTTTGGATGACTTCTTGATTCATCAGGCGTTCCAGTTCGGCACACTGGCGCTCAAAGCGTTCCTTGAGCGCTTGCCTTTCTTCCTCTGCCTGCTGTATGATTTGTTGTCGCCTGAGGTTCAGTTCTTCAGACCACTTACGCTCAAGTGCTGCTATCCTGTCATTATACTCACGCTCAATTCGGTTTTTTTCTGTCTTCGGATATTCTTCCATCACCTTGAGAAGGATTGATAGGCCAAAAAAAATGGCTAACCATGTCAAAACTCCTGCGAGAGGTGATGATGTTATATTCGCAACAATTATTCCCACTACAATACCAATGAAACTAAAGACACATCCTAAAGTCATCGCTGAAGTTGTCTCATTGGCTAAATCCCGCCAGTAGTCCTCTTTTTTCTTAGCCTCGTCAAGTAATCTCCGCTTTTCAGACTCAAGTGCATACTTTTGCTTGCTAAGTTCCGTTTGTGAACTTCTCTCGGCTTGAAGCAAGGCTTGCGAAGTGCTGTCTTCCAGCGCCTTCAGTTCCGTTTCGTATTCTTGCCTTCGCGCAAGGAGTTCTGCCTTCAACTCTTTCTCTCTTTTGTCAACGGCATTATGTGCCTCTTCAGACAAAGAGGTAATGCCTTGCTCGCAAATTTGTTGGGCTTCTTCTGCCTTTGCTTTGGCATCCAGTAGTTCAAAGTAGGTCTCTTGGGCTTTCAGTTGTCGGGCTTCGTCTAAAGACTTCTCCGCTTGTTCCTTGTGCCAAACGCCGCTTGAAGCAGGCAGGTTCAGGTCTGTCACTCTTTGAATTAGGCGATTTAACTCAGCAATACGAGCCTGCGCTGATGCTATCGCCTTGGATGCCTCCTGTGACGCTTCTTGGCGGAGTTCTTCTAATGCTGTCCTAACTATTTCTCTCACTACGCCGTGCCCTGACATCAAATCTGGCTCCGTGCAGGCACGAAACCAATAGTTGCGGTCTAAACGAACAGCCCTTTTCAAAGACTCCTTCATCTCGTCTAACCGATCGGTGAGAGCACAAGAGATAGCGCGCTGAAAATGAGTTTCTGCCCAGTCTGGCTGCAAACGAACCGCCTCTTCCGTCGCTTCATAAGACTGCTCCATTTCTTTACGGCAGCGACGGATGTAGCCAATTTGAAGCCAAGCAAGGGCAGCATGGTAGGAGGAGTATGGCTCAGCAAAAGTGGCTGCCATCCGAAAAGCGGTGAGAGCGTCTTCCGAAATGCCGCGTTCATAGAAAAGAATCATTCCTATGCTGTATAGGGCGCTGAAATCGGACGGGTTTTTGTCAACACAATCAGCATAGGCTTGTAGAGCAACATTCATCCATTGCTGACGATCTTCAGGGCGGCGGGCATTGATGGCATTACGGTAAGCCTCATCTCCCCGCTCCCGCATCTCGTCCGCTTCAGTCTTTCGTGGCGCTTTCAGGACAGAAAGAATATCTGTCAGCAGTTTGTTGGTTTGCTCTTGTTGCCATACTATCTGGGTCAGACCAAAAGTGAAGGCTGCCTGAAGGTCACGAAAGCCACGCATTATTGCATCCCGTGATTCCGCGAGTGCTTGTTGGGTTAACCAGGCTGAACGAGCGATGGCGCTCGTAGTCGCCTTTGTGCTTAATTCAAATCCTAACGCAATGGCGTCCCTCAATTCGCTAAACCCATAGTCTAAGGAAGAAACTACTTCTGAAAACTGAGTTTGCATCCGTTCTAAGGATCGCTCAAGGACGCTGGTTTGCATCTCCATCAACTCTAATTGCTCGCGCCCGAGCCGTATTGATTCTTCTCGGTATAGGTGCGCTTCAAAAGCAGGATCAGGGCGCCCTGAAGGGTGATAAATCACATCATGCACTATCTCACTCCATGACCTCGCCATTGTTGAATCACTCCCCTCTTCGGTTTACCAATGAAAGCCAAGTAAAGACCTTGAGAAGATATTACGGTTAGGCAAGAGCCCAACCCTCCAAAATTCGCTACCCGCTGTCTTTCCGACCTGCCGATTTGCTTTGCTGACCTCACGACTTGCTAAACTGGGTGAGGCATTAGCTTCGCCCACTTATACATATTGCTGAAACCTTTATCATATTACCTTCAACATCCTTTTGAGTTGCGCCGAGTTTCTACTGGCTTCTATCGCCTTCGTCCTTACGCTTACATTGAGCCCACAAATTGCCTGAGACCATGCACTGACTTGCCTTTGAATTATCCACCAACGCACCCTTGTTTTCCTCCCCATTGATTGTAATTGCAAAAATCCGCGCCATATTGCCTTCCACTTCGATTAACGCCTTCGATTTTAGCCGAGATTTGAATCTTGACCACCTTCCAATTGCTGCTTGCTCTGTGTTATTGCCTCAGTTTGACCTTGAAGGGTCTGTTCGTCTTCTCCACTCATTTTATAATTGCAAAAACCCGCGCCATATTACCTTCCCCTCGGTTGAACGCCCCCAATATGTAATTACGACTTCCACCCGCTTTTTATAGCCTTCTGACGCCAATCGCCCTCTACTACTTCAACCCTGCATCTACATTGAAGCAACCAACAGACAGTCTCTTTCATAAGTTCAGTGGCTCACTGACATGCCAACCACTCATATAGCACTTGGGCGAAAATCTGTCAAGTGAGATCGAACAACTCAATGCGGGTTCAAGTCGCCCATAACTTCGCAGACAGCCCAGTTGTCATCATCCTCGCCCACTATGAATGCCGATAGCGGTTGCAATGCGTTGCCTATCAAGTTACAGGCAAATGCAAGGAATTCATACGCAATCTGCGTGGCAAATCTCCGCCTCTCTTCGCTCAGCTCTGAAGGAACTAACACGGCAGTTGCGCCTATCTCTCCGTTCCAACATAGAATCACTTCCGCCCAATCAGTTTGAATCAGGCACGCATACGGGTCAATTTCTGGCAACCATCGGCATACAGCGTTCATGAATCGCATCGGACGACGCACGATGATAGACAGCAATTGCCGATACTGCCATGCGGGCATTGCAAATGAAGCGGTCACAACCCATGCCTCGTCGTTGCTGTCAATCCGCCAGTAGCCAACCTTGCTTGCATTAGTTAGTGACACCGATGAATCCTCCTTTCTGTCACGAGAATTGTTTGTTTGGATAGATTCTCCGTTCAATACCCGCAAAGCAGCCACAACGCCGCAACTTTCCGCTTCTATGTGCACAGTTTCAAATCAACGGCGACGCTTCCTTTCACGCTGCTCTTGTTCCGCCTCCTCTATTCGCTCCCGCAGTCTCTTGTGAAGTTCAAGCAATTCGGCTTCAAGCACTTCTATCGGGACTTTTTCTGCAAGGTAGGGGTTGATTTGACCCATTGCTGAAAAGACTTCGTCTGGGTCTATTTTGAGGAATTCTGCGAGGGCGACAGCGTTCTCGGGAGACAATAACCTGCCGTAGGGTTTGACCTTTCCGAGGAACGCTGCATAGGAGTAACTGATTCCGAGGTTTTGAGCGATGTCAACTAACCCGACTTCACGAAGCTCCATCCATTCTTTGAGCCTTTTTCCAAAGTTCTCAAGGATTCGGTCTCCTAACTCCACTGGCGCACCACGAAACTGCAATCCCAAAGTCTTCCGCATCCCGCTGCACCTCCTTTGTCAGCTTCCTTTTGCCTTCATGGTTACATAACCAAATAAAGTTTAAACGAATCCGGTCGCAAATGCAAGACGGCTCGTGTGATTTTCGCCACTATCCCTGTCGGGTCTTCTGGCGTTTTACAAATACGGACATCTCTCGGCAGCGAATGCGAGTGCGTAAGTATCACCAACTCTGATGATTTTGAAGTGATAACGAGTGCATGGGATAGGGAATTTGGAGTCCGCCGCTGAACAACCAATTGCGTTATGGAGTGCGACTATGAGGATGTGGATTGGAATGAAGGTTTCATCAAATTCAGCAGCCCGAAGCACTCCTGCGAGGAAATCACTTGCAGCAGCAGGGTCTTCTGGGTCAATTTCCATGACAACCCTTTCCCACAACGCAGGCTGTTCCTGAGCATCTCGCAGCCAATCCAAAACTACTGACGACAAGGACGGCTCGTTGCCGTGTTGCTCCATCAGCATCTCAAACAAACCTTCCATCATGACCACCTCCTGTCGAGTCTATGCAATTACGAGGTTATCTAGCGATTCTTGAACTTGCTCCCAGACTTTCTTCCACTCATCCTTGCTGATCGTAGTCTCAAGCATCGCATTAACCAGAACCGAACTTGCAGCGAATTCTTTCCTGCGAAGCAACTCAAAAAGATACTTGTCAAGCGAGTTGCTTGCGCAGATGACATGGACTTCAACTGGCTTGGGAGAAACAATCCTGTGCACTCGGCAAATCGCCTGCGCATATGAGTCGTAGGCGAACGGAAGCGAGTGAATTATTGCACGAGGGACGAAAGCGAAGTCGTGACCGTGCGAGATCGCTGAAATTGAAGCCAACAAAACTCCACCTTGATGCCTGAATTTCTGAATGACCATGCTTCGTTTTGTTGGCGGCAAAGATTGCAACTTGCCCGCTCGCTTCTCAACTGTCATGTGGACTGGAATGCCACGATCTTTGAGCATTCTCCCAATAGTCTCAAGCACGCCGACCGTCTGAGCGAACACGACGCAGTAACCTTCTTGACACACAAACTGCTCGGCGAGGTTGGCGACGAGCAGGTTCTTGTGGGTCAGTTCCGTCGGAGTTGGCAGGTCTGTCAGGTGATTAAGCGGAACTGGGCTGCCAGTTGCTGTGCTTGAAGTAGGATGCCCGATCACGAACAGAAGGTGGGTCATTCGACTGAGAAGCTTTGCAAGGTAACCGATATTCCTGTTGTGCGTTGCATAGAACCAGCGCTCAAATAACTCGTCATCGCACCATGCCCGATACCACAATGCCTGCTCGTAGGTCAGCGGAACTTCGTGAACCTTAATTTCAAGCGGCGCAATTTCTTCTCCGAGTTGGTCTTTACGCCTGCGCAACACCGTTGCCGACAACAGCAATTGGATAGTGCTCAAGTTTGTCGGCTCGGGTCCGATGCGCCTGCGCTTGTTCAACAAGTTGCGCTCAACGACCATGAACTGCTTCGAGAAACGGTTGACTCCTTCCTGTTCGGGAGGAAACGGGTAAGCCTGCGAGTTAGGTCTTGCAGCAAGCTGCAACAGCATTGGCAAGTCTGAAAGCAAGTTCTTGATGGGAGTTCCTGTCATGATGAGGCGATACTTCGCTGTGACGAGCCGCCGTGCTGCGATGCCTCGCAAGCTTTCGCAGCTCTTGATGTAAGTGCCTTCATCAACCACAAGCACACCGTTTTTGACGAACTTCTTGAGAAACCATGCTGCGTCCCTGCGACGGGAAATGTAAGGCGAACCGTTGAATGGGCAGCCGTAAGAACACAAACCGTTGTGATGGACAATGCGATTGCAGTAGAAGCAAGGTTCGCCGTCATTGCGTTTCACAATTTGCTCGTCTCCGATGGCATCTCGCAGCGCTTCATACCAAGTTATGGCAAACAACGGGTATGTCTTTGGAACTCTTCGAGACAGGCGAGCAAGTTGGATTGCGTCTTCTACGCCAGAAATTACGAACCACTCTGCAGCGAATTCTGCGCCGAAGAATTTTCCGATTTCGGCAAACCATTGCGGAATTAGGTCCTGCGGTGCAACCACAAGCACTCTCGGTGCGCAGTCGCCAATAGCCAGCGCTCCAAGCGCAAAGGCTAACCCACCGATAGTCTTCCCGCAGCCAGGGTCCCATGCGAGAATTCCAAACCGTTTCGTCAGCAGTTTTACGATGTCTTCACGCTGGAACTGAAACAATTTCTGTCCATGCTGGCTCAAAATATCGGCAATCATCTCTATTGCTTGTTCTGCTTTCTGAGCACGCTTGCGGTCAACTTTCTCTACGGTCGGAACATCTGGGAGTTCAAAGCGTTCAGCCAGTTCGAAGACATCGGATTCGAAGTAATGGTCTGGCGAATATTTCTCTGGTAGGAACGCAACAAGTTCAGTGTGTGTTCGCTCGACCGGAGCCCATTCTATGCTGCCATCATCGTTGACCGTCAGGACTTCGGTCCTCTCGGTTCGAGTTCTCGGAAAGACTGTAACTGGGACAAGTTCGTTAGTAGACTTGTCCACAAGTGCGCCATCCTCATCGTCTAAGAGTGCAAACCGAGCACGGAGGCTAAGTGGCAACAATGGTGCTTTCGCTGGGCTAACAGCGGCATTTTTCAAGTTTATGAGTTTGACCAAGTCTTCATTACTGACGCGCAGAAATCCCAACTTAATATGCCGCAGGAGAAAAATGAGTTTGGTTCGATCGGTTGCCAGAACTGCAACATTTTGGCCGTTGAGCCGATAGACGAGGTCTTTCATGTCGAGTTTTAGGAAAAGCCAAATGCGCGCATGGTCTTGCGCGAACCGAATTTTGCCGTCGGGAGTAATCCAGAGGTCAGGTTGAGTTTTGCGCTTGAGCAGGAGATCGATGACAACCGGGAACTCGTCAGGCTGGTGTTTGAGTTCTTGCAGTTTCTTGAGCGTTAGTGGCGTGTAGATCGTGAATTCGTATTTGTCCTTTAATGATGGAATCGATGCGACTTTCTCTCCGAACAGCCATGCAAAGCGATTCGTCCACTTGTTTGGTAGTCCATTGTTGAACTCGATTGTGACAGCTAACTGAGGCATGAGCTTGTTGGCTCTCTCGATGTGAATGTTTCTGAACGGGTCAATGAAGACGACTCTTGGATACACTCTCAAGGTGTTGCAGAGTTGCCTCAACTCTTCAAACACCGCATCATCGTCGCCGAGGTCTTGCAGTCTGAACATTTCTTCTGGCTGAAATGGGCACAGTTCAAAAAGTTCGTCAGCGCCAATCACAAGCGCCTTTGAAGAACGAACCAGTTGTAAGGCTGCTAGTTGCTTTGGATCAGTCATACGCAACCACCTCCCAGTCATTGCTCAGGGTTTTTATCTGGCTTCACGCAGAGAGCGAATCGCATCACTGAAGGACAGAAAACGGTCAGCGCTTTCACTAACGGACCGTTCCTGTTCTTGACAATGGCGCACTCAACATAACGGAGATTAGTTGTGCCTATCGTCTCCTTTGGTCGCAGCATCAAGACCTGTGATGCTGCGTGACCGAGCGCTGATGAGTAGTAAATCTGCTCGAGGTCAGCTTCAGAGGCATGAGCGGTTCTATTGATTTGAGATAGCCCGACGATGACGCACCTGTAACGAAGGGCAAGCCGCTTCAACTCCCGGGAGAGTTCGGCGAGTGCTTCAACCATCCCTTCGTCTTTAGCGGATGCCATGAGGTGTAAGTAGTCGATGACAACGATGTCTGGCGAATAGGTCTGCAAGGCGATGGCAAGTTGCGGTGTGTCGAATGTCTCGGAGAACGCAGAAGCGTCGATGACTTTGATTGGAAGCTGCTTCAAGAACTTGTAGGCTTGCAATGTCAGCGGAGCGTTTGCTTCGTGCGGTTTGGGAGCAAAGAAGAACGCAAGACTAATGAACCCGATATGAGAGAGAAATCGGGCAACCATTTCCGACTTGCGCATCTCGAGGCTGACATAAAGTACTCTCCTTTGGACAAGCGCAGATTCAACAGCCATCTGGATTGCGAAAGCAGTTTTGCCGACGGAAGTGCGCCCAGCGATCACGAACAAATCGCCGGGCGCTGTGGATTTCAAGGCGCTGTCGAGTTCTGGAATTCCTGTCTTGATTACCTCACTTGGTCGGTTGAAAATTTCACGCAAGTCCTCGAATTCAGGGTCTGAACCATCTAAAGAAGAATACCGAACGAGCGCCTCTCCAACTGCCGCTTGCACTTCAGCGAGTGCTTCTTCAAGGACTTTCGGCTGCGATTGTAACTGCTTGGAAAGCTCGCCTAATTGAGTTGCAAGTTTCTGAGCGATCTGTCGCTTTGCCAGTTCGACGACATAATCTCGCGCCAAAGCGATCCTCGACTGAGAATCAAGGGTTTCAAGCGCTAACTGCATCGATGAACGCAGAATTCTCCTGTAAGACTCAGGGAGGCGGGCTGCTATGATGAGCGGATTGATGCTTCCGTTGTTGCTGATCAAGCTTCTAATCTCGTTGAAGATGCTCCTATGGACCGGGTCAGTGAAGATCTCGTCTCCGCAACTGGCCAAGAATTCTGCGACTTGCTTGTCAATAACTGCGAGTGCGATCAACACTTGTTCCAGTTCTTTCATTTGAGCCCACCTCCGGCTATAATTTCATGAGAGTAGTCAAAGGTTTTGACGGCAGCGGTCTGCGCAGATGCCACGGTGAGAACTGCGATGGAACTTCTTTTCTTCGTCTCAGACTTTCACTTCGGAAGGCGGACCGCAGGATGGGATGCAAAGACAGCCAGTCGGACGCTGACTACTATCGCGGAGAAAGTCCACTCTCTCATCCAAACCTACAAGCCAGAAAATGTTTTCGTTCTCTTCCTCGGAGACATTATGGACGGCGAAGCAGTTTATCCTGAACAAGCCTACGAACTTGAACTTCTTGGGTTCGAGCAGGTCTATGAAGGCGCTCGCATATTTCTCGACAACTTTCTCATCCCGCTGGCAAGTGTTTGCAGGTTGACGATTGACGGAGTTCCGGGCAATCATGCTTACTTGAGAGTTGCGCACAGAAAAACGAACCTCGACGCTTTCTTCTATGCGACGGTTGAGCAGGGTCTGCGAGAAAGGCGAGTTAAGGTTCATTCTCGGTTCTTCACTCGCGAGTTCAACGATTCTCTTGAGGTGAAACTTTCTCGTTGTGGCAAGTTCAATGTCCTTATCGGGCACGGTCATTTTCTCAGGAGCGTTGCTGAAATCCCTGCAACTTCTGCCCAGCGCAGGGTTCTGGCTTGGTTCAGTTCCTACAGTGCCGCTGGCGTTTCTATTGACCTTGCAGCGTTTGGTCACTTCCATCGCTTCTCCCTCTTTGCAATTCCGGGTAATCGCTGGATTCTGTTGAACGGCTGCATGCTCGCCTACGACGAGTATGGGTTGACCCGCTACGGCAATCACGGCGACAGAGTGTGGTGCGCTCTCGTTGTTGAGGACAGGAAATTGCTCGCTGTTCACCCAATAACCGACGAACGATTGAACTCAAATCGGAAACCGAAAATCGCCAGTCCTTGGAGAGAAACGGACCTTTCCGAGGTGCAAAGAAGACAAAGCAATCAAGCACAGAACAATTCCGATAGAAAGTCGCGATAGGCTTCTTCGGTGGCTGTCTGCGCTTGACCTGAATGAGCAGGACATCGACTCTACCGTTGCGCTTCCGAACTGCGATAAGGTCCCACTTTCCGTGTGACCCTGCAGCGCGGATGACATGCCAACCTTTCTTTTCGAGTTCGTGTTTTAACTTGTATTCTGCTCGTGCTCCGGTGTGGTAGCGTGCCATTGGGCATCATCTCCTACAGAAGCATCACGAGCCTCTCCAGTGCATCTAAAGCACCGACATTCCGATCGCGGGCAATTTCGTCAAGCAAGTGTTCTATGCGAGCGAGGTCAGATTCTGAACGCAGGTTAGTCCCAAGTCGCATGAGTAGTTGCATTATGTAGAATCGTTCTTCTGGGTCTGAAATTTGGTCGAGTTCAGGGTAGGTGAGATC
>Ga0079998_115310_pt1 | contig 15132 bp, 14 predicted proteins | sample PerSpoBPS_BMetaG_FD_69201 | JGI IMG/M metagenome (GOLD analysis project Ga0079998, IMG submission 69201) | Thermal spring microbial communities from Yellowstone National Park, Wyoming, USA - Perpetual Spouter B (PS_B) MetaG (SPADES assembly)... | ecosystem: Environmental > Aquatic > Thermal... | reverse complement strand
TGGGCTAACATCTCCAGTAGACTTTGCCCGGAAGGAACCGGTTCCATCGCCCCACCTCCTCCTTCGCTTCACCGGGAAGCGGCCCGGCCGCCGTCATCCCAAGCGGCTCCATCGCTCGACTTCTCTCATCCCGTCCGCTTCACGCCCTCTTCGGGAAGAGCAGCGCCCCAGCAGAGCGCTCCATCGCTCTACCTCCTCCCTATCTTCTCTCCTCAGATCTCTTGCCGTCCGACGATGTCACAAACGCGCTCCATCGCTCTACCTCCTCCCTATCTTCAGCCCAATAATACCCAACTCTCAAAAAACTGGAAAGCCCTGCCTCTCCTCTTGAGGCCTTGACAGCTTGCGGCGCGGACGCTATGATGAAGGCGTCACTGGTGTCTCCCCAACGGGAGGCCTTGCCGGCTCGTCCGGGCCAGTGACTTTTTTGTTTCCCCTCCGTTAGAAGGGAATCTCCTCCTCGGGCATCCCTGCCGGTCCTGACAGGACATCCCGAATCATCGGGCGAATCCACTGCCACCGATCCTCCGGCCAGATCTTCAGGCCGTAGCGATCGACCTCTCCCTGCACCTTCCTCAGATAGGGCGCCAGCGAGGCAAAGCGCGCATCCAGAAATGCCGAACGGGGATCCTGCCCGTCGCGATGCATCTGAACGGCCTCGCGAATCGCCCGCCCGATGATGTAGGCCGCCACGTCGGCGATCTGCACGCCGGTGGTGAGCCGGGAGTCCACGAAGAACGGCTGCTCGATGCAGAAGCGGATCTGCTGATAGGAGGTTCCGTGCGTCAGGAAGTGGCGGTGCAGACGCCGCATCCGATCCTCATCCCCTCCTCTGGAATCCATGACGATCATCGCGATCTCATTCCGCTCCTCCGCCCAGCGATCGATCCGCTCCACCAGGAACTCATGGGCTTTGACATAGGGATCCGGGAAGGCATGCTGATGGGCGAAGGCCGGCTTGTCAATGACGCAGGCGATGATGACCGGATCAACGGAACGGAGGAGATCCGTCAGGGCGGCGGGCAGGGTGGGATTCCGATAGACCTCCCGTCCCTTGACCTCCGAACCGGCGCCGCCCGCCGTAGCAACCCCCAGGCGTCTTGCGAACTCCAGAAAGGACTGCTCCATCTCGTGCCACCTGCGGTCCTGGATCCCCACGGCGGCCATGACCAGGAAGGGCTGATCGTTCAGCCCCTTGCCTTTCAGATCCGAATTCCCCGACTCGTCCACATAGAACAGGAAGGCCATACAGACGCTTGCGCCGGCGAGGAATGAGGCGATCCTGTAGAGCGGGCGACGGGACTCGAACCCGCGGCCTCCTCCATGGCAGGGAGGCGCTCTACCGTCTGAGCTACGCCCGCGCTTCGGGGTCCCCGTCCGGTCGAAGACCGGATGGGGGACCTGAGCGGAGGGGGCGGGATTCGAACCCGCGGTGAGCCTTCAAGGGCCCACAGGTGATTTCGAGTCACCGCCCCGCGTAGCGCTCGTAGATCTCCCGCAGATCCTCCCCGCTGAAGCGCACGTAGATCTCCGTCACCAGCGGGGAGGAGTGGCCCATCAGCCGCTGCAGGGCGAACAGCGGCATCCCCCGCCGGGCCATCTCCAGCCCGAAGGCGTGCCGCCAGGCGTGGGGGCCGTGAGGCCCCTTCACCCCGGCCCGCCGGGCGATGGCGTCCAGCAGGCTGCGCAGGCCCTGGTAGCTTAAGGGGAAGACCCGATCCTCCCGGCTGCGTCTCCGCCACGCCCGCAGGGCCCGGGCGGCCTGCTCCGAGAAGAACACCACCCGGTGCCGCCCGCCCTTCCCCCGAACCACCGCCGACCTGCGCCGCAGGTCCAGGTCCCGCCAGGACAGCCCCAGCAGCTCCTTCGCCCGCATCCCCGTGTCCCGCAGGAGCAGCAGCGCCCGGTCCCGCTCCGAGCGGGCGGCCCGCAGCATCCGCCGCTGATCCTCCCGGGAGATGGCCCGGGGGCGGCGGTCGGCCCGCGGGATCCGCAGGCGGGCGGCCGGGCTCTCCGGCAGGCCCTCCCGCTCGGCCAGGAAGCGCCCGAAGTGGCGCAGCAGCCGCACGTAGGCGGCGACGGTGTGGGGGCTGCGGCCGTCCCGCCGCAGGCCGCCGATGAAGGCGGCGAAGGCCTCCGGGGACAGGGGATCCGGCAGGCCCCCGGCGAAGGCGGCGAAGACGCGCAGGTGGCTGCGGTACCAGCGCAGGGTCTCCGGGGCGGCCATGCGCTCCGCCTCCAGGTAGCGCAGGAACCGCTCGACGGCCTCGTGGAGCGAAGGCGAAGACATCGGCGTTCCTCCATGGGCGCAGGATGAGCGCGCCCATGGGATTTAGCCGGGCTCTGTTCCCATGCTCTCACGGGAGGGGAAAGGAGAGAGGGGGCCTGCGGGGCTCAGAGCTCGCGGGCCGTCCGGCGGGAGGCTGAAGATCGCCGCGCTTGACAAATATTCCGATTTCGGAATAATTTAATTCGGGAGGTTCCGAATGAGCCGCAGGCCCCAACCGCCGATCCGGGCGCTGTTCGTGGTGAGGGATCCGCTGTTCGGGAAGCGCCCGGCGCTGTTCGCCGAGGACGCGGAGGGCCGTCTCCGGCCCGCGGCGCGCTCCCGCGGCGGGAAGACCCTTCCGCTTCGGAAGCGGGGGCCCGGCCGCGGGGGTCGGATCCGAGCGCCCCTCGGCCCCGAGCGGATGCCGCGGATCGAGTGCGGCTTTGCGGAGCTGTTCCTGAACATCCTGGACGCGAAGGAGGCCGCGCGCCGGCTGGGCCTGAGCGAGCGGTTCGTGCGCGCCGCCGCCCGCCGGGGCCGCATCCCCGGCGCCTTTCGGGCCGCGGGCGGCGGCCGCGCCTGGCTGTTCCGGGAGGCGGGGCTGGCGTGGTATGCCCTTCATCGGAAGCGGGGTCGGCCTCCGCGCTCATCACGGAAGTCATGGGAGGGGGCATGAAGGGCCGGAACCCCACCTTCTTTGATCTGTTTGCGGGAGCGGGAGGCTTGGGTAAAGGCTTCACGGATGCCGGCTTTGTGCCGCTGCTGGCCGTGGAGATCCGGGAGCCTTCCCTAAGGACCTATGTGCGCAACGTTCGGCCGCGTCTGGCGCTGTGCGAGGACATCCGACGTCTCGACCCGGAAAAGATCGCCCGACGGATCGGTCGGCCGGACGTGCTGGTGGGCTGCCCGCCCTGTCAGCCCTTCTCCAAGCTGAGCCGGCGCCTCCGTCGGGAGGGCCGGGCCGATCCGCGGGAGGATCTGCCCCTGGTTTTCGCGGAGTGGGCGGCGCGGCTGCGGCCCCGGGTGGTATTCTTCGAGAACGTCCCGGGGATTCGGGAGCATCCGGTTTATGAGCGGATGCGGCGGCGGCTGAGCCGGACTCATCGAATCGTGTTTGAGGAGGTGGTGGATTTGGGGGCTTACGGAGCGGCGGTCCGCCGCCCGCGGCTGATCCTAATCGCCGTCTCCCGGGATCTGCCGGAGGACGCCGCCTTCGCGCCGCCGCCGCCGTCCGGCCATCGGACCGTTGGGGAAGTTCTCTCCCGCTACGCCGCCTTCCCGCCCGGCTCCCCGGAGGCCCCGCCCAATCATCTTTGCCTGCGCGTCACGCCCCTCACCCGGGAGCGCATCCGCCGGGTCCCGAGGGACGGGGGGGATCGCTTTGTCCTCCCGGAGGATCTGCTGGTTCCGTGCCACCGCGGCCCGGAAGGGCGGCGGACGTTCCGGGATGTGCTGAGCCGGCTGCGGGCGAGCGAGCCGGCGCCTTACCTCACCACCGGCTGGCACGATGTCTACCGCGGCCGCTACATCCATCCCTGGGAAGACCGTCCGCTCACCGCCCGGGAGGCGGCGGCCCTGATGTCCTTCCCCGACGACTTCGTTTTTGAGGGTCCCTTCTCCTCCTGGACGTATCAGATCGGGGAGGCCTTTCCTCCGGAGCCGGCGCGCCGCTTCGCCGAGGCCGTCCGGCGCTGCTTCTTCGGAAAGGGGCAGCGGGCCCGGAGGGGACAGATCCCGCAGCGCGGCCGCGGGGCGCAGATGTCGATGCAGAAGTCCAAAAGGCGCGCGAAAAAGCCGGCCGGATCCCGGCGGACCGGCGCCAGCCGGCAGGCCCGCTCCCACAGCGCCTGATGGGCCGGCGTGGGGTGGGAAGGGTGAGGAGCGGGCAGGCCGAAGAAGCGGGCGGTGAAGCGGATGAGGTTGGAGTCGACGGGGGGAACGGGCTTCCCGAAGGCGAAGCACAGGACGGCTGCGGCGATGTAGCGCCCCACATACGGAATGCGCCGCAGCTCCTCCGGGCTCTCCGGCACGCGCCAGCCCCGCTCCTCCAGATGCCGCAGGGCGGAAAGAATGCCTTCCGCCCGATGGCGCAGCCCCAGGCCGTTCAAAAGATCGCGCAGCCGTCCGGCGTCCCGCAGGTCCTCGGGCGGCAGCCGCATGATCTCCATGTAAATGCGGGCCGCCTGCCGATGCTTGGTCCGGATCAGCATCATCTCCGCCAGCAGGATCCGCAGGGGATCCCGCCGGGCCTCCGGGCTGCGCCACGGCCGGTCCTCCCGGACCGGCAGCCGGGCGATGCGCCGCACGACCCACGCCAGCCGCTCCGCCGTCCGCCGCCTCATGCCTCCCCCTCCCACCGCCGCTTGACAGCCGCAAATCCTCGCGCTATCATGTTCTCGAGAAATTCTCGAGTTCTCGAGAAGGAGGACGGGAAATGCTGCCTGCCGCAAGCGGGTCGAATTCGATCGGGCACATCGCCTCGCCGGTTGCGCAGCGGGAGTGCCCGGTGGTGGTGCGGGACGAGGTGCCGCTGACGCCGGGGGCCGTGCTGATGAGTCAACAGGGCTTTCTCCTGCGGGTTCTCGGTCCCGAGTATGCCTCGTCCGACCACGAGCCGGATCGTTTGGCGGAGAAAATGCGGATGGGCCTGCGGATCGAGCGGGCCGTTCCGCAGCGCTCCGGCGCCAGCTTCGCCTGGCGCTGCGAGATCCTGGGCCGCTCGGAGAACGGCCGCCTGCGGACGGACGGCGCGCCGGCCCCCGGGGAGCCGGTGAGCTGGGCGGATCCCGGCCGGCTGCCCGGGCTGGACGCGGGCCATGCGATCGGACGGCTGTGGCCGGGGGGCGGGACGGTGCGGCTGTCGGGCCCGGCCCTCTCCCTGCCGGCCGGAATCTTCGGGGATCCCGGCAGCGGAAAGACCTTCCTGGCTCAGACCATCGGGGAGCTGTATCTGAGGAGCGGCGTTCCCGTCTTCGCCTTCGACATGTCCCCGGATGAGGAGTACCTCGAGTGGGGCCGGCGGCTGCGGGAAGTGCAGCCGGAGATCCCCCTGACCGAGGTGGAGGTGGGCCCGCAGCGCCGGATCCCCATCCACCGGCTGCGCCCGGAGGAGCTGCTGGAGGCCGCCGGGATCCTGACCCGGGATCAGGAGGATCTGCTGGGAGCCGCCGTCGCCGAGCTGGCCCGGGAGGGCCGTCCCTGGACCCGCAGGGATCTGGAGCAGCGGATCAGGCGCATCGCCGAGGCTCAGAACCGGCAGACGGTGGCCGACAACCTGATCCGAAAGCTGAGCTACCGTCTGGAGCGGCTGCTGGACTTCCTCGGGGATGCGGAAAGCGTCCTCGATCCGTCCGTCGGAGGCCTTCACGTGTTCCGGCTGGCCCATCGGCCCTATCGGGAGCTGATCGCCGCCGTGATCTGCACGCTGATCGAGGAGATGGCCCTGGGCGGGCGCCTGCGGGGCGGCGTGGTCCTGATCGACGAGGCCCACCTGGTGGCTCCCGCCGACCGGGACATCCCGTCGCGCTATCGGATCCGCTACTTCGTGCGGCTGGCCCGGCATCTGAACATCGTCCCCTGGCTGATCTCCCAGAGCCCCCGCAGCGTGGACCGGCAGGTCTTCGACCTGCTGCGCTTCGTCTATATTTTCGCCCTGTCCGGCGAGAACCTGGCGGCCGTGCGGGACCGCCTGGCCGGCCTCCATCCCCGCCTGGCGGAGCAGATCCCGAGCCTGCCCACGGGGGTCTGCCTGCTGACGGGTCCCCGGGACCTGCTGCCCTTCCCGATCTTCATGCGGGCCGAGGGCCGCCGCACCGAGCATCCCACGCCCACCCGCGACATCTTCCGGATCTTCGAAGGAGGGGAAGACCGTGGCGTCGAGGCGGCGGAACATCGCTCGTGAGGTCGTGCGGATCCTGAAGGAGCGCAGCGATCGGGGGGAGTGGACGGACGTCGCCGCCCTGACCGCGGAGCTGGAGCGCCGGGGCATCCGCCGCAGCCCGAAGACCGTTCACCGGATCCTCTCGGAGCTGCAGGCTCATCCCGAGCGGATTCGGGAGCTGCTTCCCGATTCTTTCCCCCGTGGCGGCGAGGAGGACGTGCTGTGGACTCCCCCGGCGCTGGAGCTTCGGGAGGAAGGCCGCCGCGTTCTCTACCGGCTGCGCGCCTACGAGATCCGGCTGGATGATCCGAGGCCGCGTCGGGAGCTGCTGGAGATCCGAGGCTGGCTGGAGCGCTACGAGCGGACTCATGGCATCTATGCCCGCGCGGCCTTCGCCCCGGAATGGGGGGAACGCAGGGACCGCTACCTTCGGGAGATCGCCCGGAAGCGGGCCGAGCATCTGGCAAGCATGACGTGGGCGGACGCGGCCGAGGAGACCGCCGATCTGCTTTCGCGGATCCGATCCGAGGAGGTCCTCGAGTTCTTCAGCGACATGGCCCGGCGCTTCCGCCCCGACATTTTCGGATGGGAGTTCTCCCCTCATCCCGACAGGGCTCCGGAGGACTTCCGGGCCCTGGCCGCCCGGCTGCGGGAGGAGGTCGGCCGCCTTCCCGTCCTAACCGACCTTTCGGCTCCCGCCGCCGCGGGGCTTTTCGACTTCCGCTGCGCCACCGATGCTACCCGCCTTCGGGTGAAGGACTTCCCTCTTCTGATCTTCTTGGGAGCGGCGCGGTCGGAGACGATGGAGGGCGGAGAGCCCCGCTACGCCTACAGCACCGAGCCTCCGCTGCCGGAGGCGGGGGGTGAAGCCCTCGGGCCTCCCCGGGACCTGCCCTACGTGCGGTGGGCGGAGGATGACGACGAATATGTGCGGCGGGCGGACCGGTCGCGCCTCGACCGCATCCACTACACCATCGAGAACGATGTTCTGGTGGGCCATGCGCGGTGGCTGGCCGACCGCCCCCCGCCCGGCCTCCTCCCGCGGGTCATGATCCACGACGGCCGGATCCTCCCGGAGATGTTCCGGCTCTACGATATCATCCCCGTCCGGAAGACCCGCTTCGAAGAAACGACGAAGGAGTATGTCCGAATCAACCGGGAGACCCTGCGGACCTTCCTGGTCACCTACGCGATCGCGCAGAATCTGGTCCTCGGCATGGTCAAGACGGAGCGGATTTCGCTGCCGGCGCTGCTGCTGATCGGGACCTTGCTGAGCCCGGAGCGGGAAGAGGAGATTGCGCTCGGGATCCTCCGCGACCTTATGAGCGGGCTGCTCGCGGGAGATCCCCGCTTCTCCCTCCGTCTGGTCACCGGACTGATCGGATCCGCCCTCCGGGAGGCCCGTGGCGGGCGGCCGCTGATGATCGGCCCCTTCCCGCGGCCCGTCGCCGCCTTTCAGGAGATCCCGCCGGATCGCCTGAGGGAGCTTGCCCGGGACATCCGATCCGACGATCGGGAGGGAGCCGAGTTTCTGGAGACGATCTATCTCCCCCTGCTGGAGGAGGCGGCGGTCTACTATCTTTACGCGATCCCCTTCCGGCCCGACGAGGACATTTGCTTTCCCCGCTTCGAGATCTTCCGAAGGCCGTGCCCCGCAGCGGAGGAGGTTCGGAGGCAGGCCCTCCGTCTGCTTTCCGCGCTCCTTCCGGGGGAGTGGGAGCCGGATCGGCGGCATGAGGATGAAAGCGTCTATCGGCTTTACATTCCGCGGATCGCTCGGGACGTGGACAAAGGCACCCTCATCGCAGGGGAGTATCTGCGAGATCAGATTGTAAGCCGGATCGAGGAGATCCGGCGCCGCGCCCGGGCGGAGGGCTACCCGTTCTGACGAGGCATGCGGGAGGCTCGATATGGAAGCGGCGATTCGGTTCGATGTTCCGTTCGTTCCCGTTCACATGATCGCGAAGCAGTTCTACTGCGAGAAGCAGGTGGAGATGATCCTCCTGCACGGGAAGCCGGAGGCGTCGGAGGCCGTTCGGAGGGGGCGGGAAGCCCATGAGCGGCTGCTGTCGGACGCGATCTCGGCTTCCGACGAGGAGATTCGGAGGCTCATCGCCCGGGGAGAGGCGGTTCTGATTCGGGAAATGCCGCTGGGCGCGGTCTTCCGCGGCGTTCCCATGGCGGGGCTCGCGGATGCCGTCTTCTTCCGGGATGGAAGGCCCCTCTGCCTCCTGGAGTATAAATTCGGGGCCTCCGCTCGCCCGTGGCGGGATCATCATGTCCAGGCGCGCGCTTACGGGCTCCTCCTGCATCTTTCCGGCTTCCCCGTGGACCGCCTCCGCTACGCGCTGATTTACCCGGCCGCGGAGCCGGAGCCCCGGGGCCGGGAGGATCTTGAGCGGGAGGTCGTCGCGGAAGCCTTGAGGGGAGGCGGCGGAGTTCGGGGGAAGACCTTCGTCGCCCGAATCTATCCCTTCGATCTGCGGGAGGCGGAGGAGGATGTGGCCTGGGCGCTGGGCTTCTGGCGAGGGGAGCGGGAGGCCGTGCCGACCTCCCAGGCAGGCAAGTGCCGCGCATGCGACTTCCGGAAAATCTGCCCGAATTCTCGGGCGCGCTGAGCCGCGCCTCGCAGACCCTCACATCTCCCGGGCCGTCCGGCGGAGGAGGTCGAGGAGGAAGATGCGGCGCTCTCCATCCGCGGAGCGGATCCAGGCGATCACGCCCGGGCCGTCGGGAAGGAGAGCCAGGACCTCTCCCGCAAAGGGGGGAAGCGGCTTTCTCAGGCGGAAGCGCAGCTCCCGGCCTTCCAGGATCAGGACCAGGCGGTCGGCCAGGGCGAAGAGCATGGAAGCCTCCCGGCGCGGAAGGATGCGCTCATGAAAATGATAACCGGGAGACTATTTACACACTCTTGAACTCTTTAAGCAACGTGTATTCGATCATGTAATTTAACGTCTTAAGCGTGAAAACCTTACCTTCGGTTCCGATAATAAGCGCACCAAGGTCCTTTGCGCGAACAAACCCTCTTCCTTCAATGCAAGCAATCACCTGGTATCGGCCTTGAGCATCATTGACCAGTCTCAAGATGCGAGTGATTTTGTCCCTGGCCGTACCTTCGTCTTCCGCATATTTGGCCTCGATGACCACGCGCGGATTGTGCTCGTCCGGAATGATGAAATCGGGGGCCTGGGAGAATCCCGGAACACTTTCGGCGCGCGATGTTTTACGAAAACTGATGCGGTGATCAATAAGGAGCCGTTCAATGGGGATCTCGAGCACTTGTCCGATCAGCTCGCTGACCGCATCGCGGTGGCTGGCGAACGGACGTCCCAGGAAGCGCTCATACAGGAGCATGGGGTAAGGCACTCCCAGGACGCTGACCCGATCCAGGCTCTTCAGTCCTTCTTTTGTATCGACCTTGTCCAGGCGATGAATGGTGTCCGGCAGATCGGGCGCGCCCTCCTCGATCAGCGAACACGCCGTCTTGATGAGCTCCAGAACCTTCCGTCGGGTCTCCGGGGAAAAGGAGATCGGCCGAAGAGGACGACTTTTGATCCTCTGCTCCAGGCCTCGAACAAATCCCACCTCTACGGGAAGCCCGCTGCGTTCCCGCGTCACGGCCGCCCATTCCGCCGGGCTGAACCCCAGGATGGTGCGCAGCACGATCAGGGCCATCGGCTTCTGGCGACAGGCGTCCAGGATATCGGAAGGATTCAAACGCCGGAAGCCCCCCGTGGCCTGCTTCAGCGCCTCATAGGCTTCCTCAAAAACAGGGTATTCGATGAAGTTCTTCCCTTTCGGAAGCGTTAAGGACTTAGAGCTCAGGGAACGAATGATCGCGTCCACATATTGATCCAGATGGCGTCGCAGCACATCCGGAGAGGCCTGAAACGGGAAGGGCGGCACGGACATTTTCTCAACCCCCACAGGGTATATGCCATGGTCGACATCCTGCGAAGGCCAGGCGTTTTCCGGGACCATCCGGGGAGGGCAATGGGACAGGCCGGACCGGCGCGTCAATCTTTCCGACGGCGGGGGATGATCTTCTCCAGCGCCGCCTCCGGTCCTCCCAGGGCCTCAAAGGCCTTTCCAATCCGGTCCAGCTTCTCGACCATCGGGCGATCCGGATCCCATACCGGGCGAAGCCGCGCAATGACCAGGCGGGTGAGATGGCCCATCAGGATGGCCCGCAGGTCTCCCTCCCGGAGCCGCATCCCCGCCCGCTCCAGGTCCTTCACGTCCCGGCGGGCCTCCTCGATCCAGGCTTCCGACTCATCCGGGCCATCCGTTCCGTGGACGGCCCCCTGGGATCGGCACACGAAGACCATATCCACCCGGGAGGATCCAGATCGATGGATGTGGATGGAGCCATGCATCTCGGAGGGGCACGGGAAGACCCGCGTGCAAACCATCCCGGCGTCCAGGATTGCCGCCGCCACCGGATGGTAACCCTGGGGCTGGCTGTGGTGATACGTGAAGGCCAGCGGACGGCCCGGCTTCAGAGCCAGCGCCATCCTGCGGAAGACAACCGACAGCCCCTCCGCAAAATCCACCAGCCCGCGGGCCAGCGTCCGATTCCCGGTCAGCTCCTCCGGGCGTCGGGTGGTGGGATGAGCCGCCACCACCGGGTCCTCCGGGGCCAGCCGGCGGAGCCAGACGTAGCAGAACTCCGTCAGCTCCGCATACTGGATGTTCCCGAAGTATGGCGGATCGGTGAAGACCGCATCGGCGACATGCGGGGGAAGGTTGGCCTCCCGGGCATCCCGGCACTCCAGGCGAACCCGGCGCGTCATCTCGCCATCCCAGCCCAGGCCGATCCGCTCGCCGGGAAGGAAAACCCGACGACCCGGGCGGCCGGGCAATGGCTCGAAGGGGGCCTCCGCGTATTCCTTGGCCTTGCGGTATTTGTCGACGATGTTCCGCCACCCGCCGCTGCCGATCCGCCGCCCATCCTCCGTCACCCCCAGCAGGTTGGATTCGGCCTGGATCAGGCTGACCGGGAAGCCGTGGATGGAGAAGACGTCCAGGGATTTCAATGCGGAGGGATCATAGCGGCAGAGCATGTTCTGGTAGCGCAGCAGATCGGAGAAATTGGTGATCAGGGCCCGGCGCAGGCGCGGCTGCGGGATCTCCAGGATCCTGCGGGCGCTGAGCGCCAGCCCCAGCAGCTGCCGGGCGTTGAACAGATCCCGCCAGCGTCGATATCCCCAGCGCCGCAGCCGCGCGGTCTCATCGCCGGGCGGGATCTCCTCTTCCGGGATGAAGCGCGGCTCCAGCTCCCGGAGCCGGCGGATCGCCTCGTCGTAGCGCTCGAGGTCCGCCTCGTCCGCCCGCTTGAAGAAACGGCCGGGATGCCGCGGCGCGCAGCGTCGGCAGTAATACTCCAGGGCGAAGAGCCGGTGCGCGGGCGGCCCGGAGCCGTCGGGATAGCGAAAGGCCTGCCCGCAGTGAGGACAGCGGGCCTGGGAGCGTCGGGCGCCCGGGCGGAGATCCAGGAGCCGGCCGCAGGACCGACAGGGAAACGGCCGGCGTTCCTCGATCTCATTCAGCTCCCCGCACCACCGGCAAACCACGACGTCCCGGGGATGTCGTCCGCGCACGGCCAGGAAAGGCCCGGGGAACAGATCCACGGTCTTCCCGCACGCGGGGCAGGCCGCGGTTTTCACCCACAGGAAATACTTCACCTCCGCATCGCCGCCGCAGCGGACGCATGAGGTCCTGTAGAGGTCGCCGATCTCCTCCTCCAGGAAGCGGATCAGGTCCTCGGCGGCCTCGGAATAGGCCTCCACATCGATGGGCTCCAGCGCCTCCCGGACCACCCAATAGGAGAGGGGATTGATGTCGAAGCCGATCACGTCGCAGCCCAGCCGATTGGCTTCCAGCAGCGTGGTGCCGCCGCCCATGAAGGGATCCACGATCACATAGCCCTCCAGCCGATGCGGCCGGTAATAAGCCTCCCGCAGGGGCTGATCGACGAACTCCGAGAGAATCAGCCCGCGGAAGAGCGCTCCGGGGCGGCGGGCGAACCATTTGTGCACCGCCACGATGGGGCGGTAGGACTGCTGCAGCTGTTTTTCCTTCAAGGCCAGGTGGGCGATGAAGGACACGTCCAGGCGATCCTCGATCCCCACGACGGATCCTTTCCCCTTGTGTGTTCTAAAACCAAGCGCCCGCCGGGGCCGCTTGCCCGCGGCGGGCGCGCTGTGTTAAACTTCTTCCCGCCGGGGCGCCCGGACGCCCCGCGACGCCGCCTCGCCGGTCCGGCCACCGGGCGAGGCGCTTTTTGTTTGGAAGCCATGGTAAATGCAGCGAGCCCGGGAGGCAAGACCCCCCGGCTACTGCCCGGATCCGCTCATATCCCCTCCACCGCCTCCGCCAGCCGCTCGCGGGAGGGGTGGAGGTAGCGCGAGGTGGCGGCGAGGCTCTCGTGGCCCAGGAGGGCCGACAGGGCCGCGATGTCCACCCCCTTCTCCACCGCCCGGGTGGCGAAGGTGTGGCGGAGGGTGTGGGGGGTGACCCTCCCCTCGATCCGCGCCTTCCGGGCCAGCGCCGCCACCAGGCGCTGGACGTCCCGGGCCGAGAGGGGCGCCCCGGTCCGGGAGACGAAGAGGCGCGGGGAGGGGAAGGGCGGGCGGGCCTCAAGATACGCGCGCAGCGCGGCGCGGACCTCGGCGTTGAGGGGGACCTCGCGCCGCTTGTTCCCCTTGCCGCTCCGGATGACGGCCCATCCGGAGCGCTCGCCCAGGCGAATGTCCTCCGCCTCCAGAGCGATGACCTCGCCCACCCGCAGGCCGGCCCGGGCCATCAGCTGCAGGATCGCCGCGTTGCGGCGGGCGATCCAGTCCTCGCCCTCCGCGGCGGCCAGCAGCCGGCCCAGCTCGCGGGCGGACAGCGCCCGGACGGGCGGCTTCTGCGTGCGGGGGCCTTTGACCCGGAGGGGGCGCCCCAGGGACCGCAAGAGGCCCCGGAGGGCTGACAGTCTCAGGTGGATGGAGGAGGGGGAGAGCTTTCTCGCGCCCTGGAGGAAGGCGACGTAATCGCGGACCTCCAGGTCGGTGAGCAGGGCCGGATCCGGTGCCTCCCCGAAGGTCCCGCGGTGCCATACGGCGAACTCCTCCAGGGCCGCCCGGTAGCGCTCCCGCGTCCGCGGGGAGAGGGGAGCGAGGAAGGATTCCATGGCCTCTCGCCAATCCATCCGAGCCTCCCGGAAAATTTTTTGCGACGCGGATTCCCCCCGCTGGCCAGCGGGGAGAAGGGGCGTTTCGGGCCTTCCGGCGTCGCCCAAGATCCATTGTGCGACATTTTTTCGCGACGCGCCAGAAAGGGCGACGATCCATCGGCTCTGCGGCCTCGGGAACATTATCCTGCGAATGATGCGGAACATCCATCCTCGCCCTCCCGGCCTTTGAAACCCGGGAGGGCGAGGCTTTTGTCAAGTCAAGGGTCCTTGGCTTGCGAAATTATCTTGCGACGGATCCCCTACCCGATCACCCGGATCAGGCGGCGGGTCCCCACGATGTTGCCCTTCTCGTCCCGCACCGCCCCCGATCCGGTGTCGGGGACATAGATCCCTTCCGGCGCCACGTACTCCCAGGCCCACGCCTGGGCAATTGGGAGCGAAACGATCCACACCGTCTCCGGATCCCCGGAGGGGATCGGGGGAACCTCAAAGAGCCGCAGCACCACCGGGATCCGGACGCCGTTGAGGACGATTGGGTCTCCCTCCTCGTCCTTTTCCTGCATCCGGAGGACTTCCCCGGATCGAGGAATGACAAGAAGGGGAACCACCTCCCGGCCGGTCTCCGGATCGTAGAACTTCCCGCCCTCCGCCCGAAGACGTGAGGGGGCATCCGGCGGGAAGATGACGATGTCGTGAGGCGTGGCATTGATGATCTTCATGGCCGCTCCTCCTTGAGAATCTCCTTCAAGACCTCCCGGTCCCCCCGCCAGAATCGGGCGGCTACATCGGCCAGGGCCCATATTCCAGCGGGAGAGAGGGAGCGAACCTTCTTCACGGTCGGATCCTCATCCCCAAGACGCTGCGCCACCTCCGCCCACAGCAGCGGCGTCGTCTCCGGGGTGATGAGGATCCCGTTCAGCGCCTCCAGGATCCGGAGGGCCTCCTCCTGGGAGAGCTCGAGAGCCCGGATCTCCTGGAGCCCGCGGGCCAGAAGGGCCTGGTAGAACTCCAGCTGACGCCGGGCCACAGCGCCCAGGCCCTCACCCTCCTCCTGGCGCGCCCTGAGGAACGCCAGGATGTCGCCGGAGACGCGGAAGCCGATGTAGACGGACTGCTTCTGTTGAGCCATCGTTTCCTCCTGTTCCTCCTGTGTTAGCGCTCAAAACCTAAGCAGGGCGGCGGCCCCTCCCAGGGCCAGAAAGGGGCCGTATGGCAAGGCCGTCTTCAGGGTCCCCCGCCGGGACAGCAGCAGCCCCAGGCTGAAGGCCCCGGCCAGCAGAACCCCCCACGACAGCGCCCGCAGACCCTGAGGGAAGCCGGTGATCAGCCCGATGAAGGCCGCCAGCGTCGCGTCCCCTCCCCCGATCCCGCCCCGGGTGACCACGGCCAGCCCGAAAAAGAAGATGAAGGCGCCGACGCCCATTCCCCAGGCCCCGATGGCGCCCCCCCTCCAGCCACGGGGAGATCGGGGCCGCCAGGGCCGCCAGGGCGATGGCCGGCAGCATCACCGCGTCGTAGATCCGCCGATGCTCCAGATCGGTGACGACCACGAGGGCCAGGATCGTCAGATACAGGGCGCAGAGGATCCCCCGGGGGGAGAGGCCGAAGCGTCCCAGGGCCAGCGCCCACAGCAGCGGCACCCCCGCCTCCAGGGCCAGCTCCCGGGCCCGCGGCCGCCGCCCGAAGCGAATCCACGCGGCCCAGGCGGACCGCAGCCGATGGGGAAGAACCCGGCGGGCCGGCAGGGCATCGGCCAGCCCGTTGGCCAGCATCCCGAGGGGCCATGCGAGGATCAAAAAGAGG
>Ga0079998_111217_pt1 | contig 15164 bp, 14 predicted proteins | sample PerSpoBPS_BMetaG_FD_69201 | JGI IMG/M metagenome (GOLD analysis project Ga0079998, IMG submission 69201) | Thermal spring microbial communities from Yellowstone National Park, Wyoming, USA - Perpetual Spouter B (PS_B) MetaG (SPADES assembly)... | ecosystem: Environmental > Aquatic > Thermal... | reverse complement strand
TCCATAGCGGCCGCAATGGCTGGAAGGCTGGTTGCCTACACTCCCAAAAAGCCCGGCAGAACGGTGGAAAGGCGTAAAAGCGTAGCCACCATAGAAAGCGGTAAGTGGGTGGGACCCGTGCCTACGCCTCTAACTGGGGAGATAGTGGAGGTAAACGAAGCCCTCAAGACCAACCCCGCCTTGGCAAACGACGACCCCTACGGTCAAGGTTGGATCGCCAAGATAAAGCCCACCAACCCCGACGAGGTCAATATGCTACTTAAGGGACAGGCGGCTGTGGATGCCCTAACAAAGGTAGCCAACGAAAAGGGTATAAAGTGCGGATAATTCAAAACTTTGAGGGGGTCTCTTCCCCCCTCAATCAAGAACTTTTGGAGGAGCTTTTTGAAGGTTTCAAGGTAAGGGAAGAGAACTTCGGAAAAAAAGTCTATTTTTATAGCCCCGGCTTTAAGCACTACCAAGTGGAAGACTTTTACATAGCCACTGGTCCAAAGTTTGTGGATGTTTCCATAACTGGCAAAAACTGCGAGCTTATGTGCGACCACTGTGCGTCCAAAATCCTCTGGCACATGATCCCCGCCACCACACCGGAGGAGCTAAAAAGGGTTGGAGAGGAGCTAAAAGCCAAAGGTATTGAAGGCATACTCATATCGGGAGGTTCCAACAAGGACGGAGTAGTAGAGCTCTATCCTTTCTTTGAAGCCATTGAGTATCTTAAGAGGGAGCTGGGACTGATCACCACCTGCCATGTGGGACTTGTAGATAGGGAGCTGGCAAAGGGCTTAAAAGAAGCCGGTGTGGATGCGGTGCTTATGGATGTGATAGGAGATGATAGGACCATAGCGGAGGTTTATAAACTGCCCCATAAGTCTGTGAAAGATTACGAAGAATCTTTGGCATTCCTCAAAGAATACAACCACAGGATAGTGCCCCACGTGATCATCGGACTCCATTATGGAAAGGTCTTGGGTGAATACAGGGCGATAGACATGATCTCCAAGTTTGACCCAGATGGACTGGTTTTAGTGGTAGTCATGCCCTACTACGGAAAGGCAAGGTTCCAACTTTTACCCCCACCTACGCCGGAGGAGTGTGCAAAGGTCTTTTTGCACGCAAGACTGAGCCTTCCAAAGACGCCCGTGGTGATCGGCTGTGCAAGACCTGCAGGACCTGAAAGGATCAAGATGGACCTCTATGCCCTTTATGCGGGCGTCAATGGTATAACTTTCCCCGCAGAAGGTATTTTAACCCACGCTAAAGAGATAGGTTTGGAACCTGTTGTATCTCCAAACTGTTGCTCAACGGTAATACTGCCCATAAATTAATAAACATGCAGATGAAGGTTTTTGACTTAGACACCGCAAGGGAAACCTTAGTTGTAATCAAGCCCATAGTGGAAGAGATAAACGCTAAAAGAATGGAGCTAACCGAAGCATACGAAAGATTTCAGGAGGAGCAGGACACCCTTGAAAGGATGTATCTTGAATCCCACATGAAGGATCTGGATGCGGCAATAGATTCCCTTTTTAGAAAAATAGAGGCACTGGGCGGAGTGATAAAGGGTATAGACCCCATACTGGTGGATTTTCTGAGCTTTCACAAAAACAGATACATCTGGCTCTGCTGGAAGGAGGACGAAGATACCATAATGTATTGGCATGAACTGAACGAGGGCTTTGCGGGTAGGAAACCAATAACCCTCTTGGAAGAGGATATGCTATAATTTAACCACCTCCCTTGGAGGTAAAGGAGGTGGAATATGAGGAAGTTAATTTTTGCATTTCTAAGCCTTTTTATTTTTTCTACCATCACCTTACCCGAACCCTCTTTGGCTGCAACACATCATAAACAAAAGAAGGTGTATGTAAAGTCTTCAAAGAAGAAAGCGGTTAAGCAAAAGAAGAAGGTAAAGGTCAAATCCTCCCACCACACAAAAAAGAAGTACGCAAAGAAGAACGTATTAAAGGTTAGATACTCCCACAATATAAACAAACCCCAGGAAGGAAACCTTTTAAAGCTAGAGGGTATGGTAAAGGACCTAAATGAACAATGAACAACTAAGGCTCATAGAAGAGCTAAAGATCAAGCAGGGGGACACTTGGAGAGTTTTGAAAATAATGAGCGAATTTGTGGAGGGGTTTGATACCCTCTCCCATGTGGGTCCTGCGGTTACCTTCTTTGGAAGCTCCCGGTTAAGTCAGGAAAACGAGATTTACAAGCACGCCTACAGAACTGCCTTTATGCTTGGAAAGCTTGGCTTTCATATAATCACCGGCGGCGGTCCGGGGATCATGGAGGCGGCAAACAGGGGAGCTTATGATGCAGGAACTTTATCTGTGGGTTTAAACATACAAATTCCCACAGAGCAAAAGCCCAACAAATACCAAAATGTATCCTTGAAGTTTGAATACTTCTTTGTGCGTAAGGTCATGCTGGTCAAATACTCTATGGCTTATGTGATCTTTCCGGGAGGATTTGGCACCTTTGATGAGCTCTTTGAGGCGCTGACCCTAATGCAAACGGGTAAAGCTTACAGATTTCCCATAATCCTCTATTACACTCCCTTCTGGCAACCTTTGCTGGACTATATGAAGAACACCATGGTAGAGTATGGAGTGATAGACAGAGAAGATATAGAGCTTATGAAACACGCCAACGCACCGGAGGAGGTGGTTCAAATAGTGCTACAAGAAGCCAAAGATAAGCTAAAGCTTTTGAAGAAAGAGGACCCACTTAATCCCTTGGTGGAAAAGTTGGATAAAATCTTAAAGGATGTTTAAGCTACTTCACATATCAGACCTTCATGCGGGGAAAACCCTAAACAGAGTATCAAGGAACGAGGATTTGGCTCATGCCTTAGAACAGGTCTCAGATATATGTCTTAGTGAAAAGGTGGATGTTTTGCTGATTGCAGGGGACCTCTTTGACAAAGCTGTTCCTGATTACTCTGCGGAGGGTCTGATCCTTGAGTTTTTGACAGAGTGGGCGGGAAGGGGTATAGAGGTGGTGCTTATAGCGGGCAACCACGACAGCTACGATAAGCTAAGAGCCTACACAAGCATCAAAAAGTTAGCTGGGTTGCATATCTTTGACAGACCAAGCCCAAAGGCGGAAGAGATGGTCTTTCAATACAAAGACTTAGCCATTGCGTGCCTGCCCTATCCCAGTGAAAGGGTCCTGACCACCATCTCGGAGGATGCCCACAGAAGCTACTCCCACAAAGTAGCCCAATATCTAAAAGCCTTGGCAAAGGGGGTGGAAGGCTATAAATACCGCATCCTCCTTGCCCATCTCATGGTGGAAAAGGGGAAGATTGCTGGCTCAGAAAGGGAGGCAAGCGTGAGCAGTTTTTACGCCATAAGACCAGACCAAATACCTGAAAGCTTTCACTATGTTGCCCTTGGGCATCTCCATCTCAACCAAAGAATAGAGTCAGCAGTCCCACCCACTCACTACTCGGGCAGTCTTTATCAGATAGATTTTTCCGAGAAGGGCACAAAGAAGTTTGTTAATTTGGTGGTTTTGGAGGAATTTGGGACAAAGGTGCAAGCTCTGGAGCTTTCCCTATACAGACAGCTAAAGGAGGTAAGGATAGCAAAGGGTCAAAGCATTGACGGTGTTTTGGATGAAATAAAGGATCAGAAAGCACTCTTTAAAGTGATCTTGGAGGCGGACATAAAGGACCCAATGCTCAATCTGAAAACCCAGAAACTGCATCAGATATTGGGTGAAAGGCTTGTCTTTTTAAATTTGGAACTGCCCGAGGCTACATCCAACGAGCTTTCCATAGAAACGGAAGGCTTGGACCTTTTGCAGATTTACAGGGCATACTACAAACAGAATTACAACCAAGACCTACCCGAGGAGATAGAAAGAGAGGTTTTTCGCCTGTTGAACGAGGTCCAGCATGAGACCCATCAGGCTTGAACTGGAAAACTTTACCATCTTTAGGGGAAGGCATAGCATAGACTTTTCAGGGCTTAGATTTTTTATCATTCAGGGTAGGACAGGGGCAGGAAAGACGAGTTTAATAGACGCCATGTGCTACGCCCTCTTTGGAAAGGTGCCAAGGCACGGGGATAGAAGAGACCTACACGAACACCTGACTTCAAAAGGAACAGACCATATGAGGGTATTCTTGGAGTTCTCCGTCAGGGACAAAAGGTACGCCATTGAAAGGGCTGTAAGGAAGGGAAGGGGTGAGGTAAGGTTTTGGGAAGGGAACAAGCCCAAGAATGTAAAGGCAAACGAACTTCCCGAACTGGTCAAAAAGGTATTGGGAGTTGATTACGACACCTTTACCAAGGTTATACTTTTACCACAGGGACAGTTTGATAGGTTTTTAAAGCCCGAAAGACCACAGCAAAGGAGGGAAATCCTAAACAAGCTATTGGGCATGGACGCCCTCATTGAGAAAATGGCAGAGTTAATAAGGGAGACAAAAAGACAGATTGAAAACCGCTTGGAGAGTATAACCGCATCCCTGCGTGAGCTCAGCTTTGCCACAAAAGAGGAGCTTGAGAGGGTGGGCAAGGAAATAACCCTTTTGGAGAAGGACCTTAACCTTTTGGAAGAAGAGAAAAAGAAGCTACAGGAAAGGCTCAATGTTGCATCCCATAGGGACCGCCTTCAAGAAGAGCTAACAGAGTGCCAAAGACAGCTCGCAGAACTACTTGAAAAGGCAGAGGAGATGGAACAGCTTGAGAGGAATCTTCAGGTGATGGAAGAGCTAAGCTCCTATGCTCCCTACGTGGAAAGTTTTAAAAGCCTTTCCCAAAGGGAAGAGCAGGAAATAAAAGAAATAAAGAGTTTGAGGGAAAAGCTTGCCAAACTCTCCCATCAGAGGGAGCAGTTCCAAATACAGTTGGAAAAATACCGCCAAGAGTGGGAAAGACTGGGCGAATACGATGTGCAAATAGAACAACTAACAAAAGATTTAGAAAGGTTAAAGAACGCCCTTGAAAAGCACAGAGAAAGAAACCAAAAGTTAAAGGAGCTGGAGAAGGTAGAGGAAGAGATAAAGACTTTGCAGGAAGATGTTAAAAACTTAACTGAGAGAACGGACAGGGGCGAAAAATACATAAAGGAGCTAAAGGAAAAGATAGAAGATTTAGAGGACAAGCAGAAAAGACTTTTGGAACTTAATCCCATAAAGATAAAGCTTGATGAGGTAAGGAGGGAAAGGGAAAGCTTGGAACTTCTTAAAAAAGAGAAGGAGGGTTTGGAAGCACAGCTGGAAAAAATCAGGGAGGACATAAAGGATAAAGAAAATTCCCTTATTCGCTTTCATGTGGAACACATAAGGGCACACCTAAAGGAGGGGGACCTTTGCCCAGTGTGTGGCAGTGTAATTGCCCAGCTACCTCCCGCCGAGCTTTCTGAGAACTTTGAAACCATCAAAAGGGAACTGGATGAGCTCAAAGCCCTTGAATCTGAGCACCTTGAGAAAAAGGCAAAAATAAACAGCAAACTTTCTGCCCTGGAGGAAAAGGAAAGGGAGCTAAGGCAATTATTAGATAAATGGGAGGAAGAAGAGGGGTTTGAAGAGGAATATAGGGGGCTACAAAGGTCCCAAGCTGAACTGGAGGAAAGCAGAAGAAAGCTAAAACAGGCGGAGGAAAAGCTTGAGAATTTAAAGGAGGAGTTGAGCACCAAGAGGGAAAGGTTATCCACCTTGGAAGGTATAAGGGAAAAACTGCAAACCGCAATAAAGGAGATAGAGGAGCATTTAGCGATAGAAGGATTTTGGGAGGTTAAGGAGCAGGACATAAGGGAAAAACAGATCAAGTTAAAAACCCTCAAAGACAGAAGGGATATGATAAGAAACAACTATACCACTATCTCCGAACAGCTAAAGGGAGTAGAACTGGAGGAGAAAAAGGTCCAAACCGCCCTTTCAGAAAGGGAGAGGAATATACAAAGCCTGAAGGAGGAAAAGGAGAGGGTTGCCAAAAACTTAGAGCCAGCCATAAAGAAGTTTGGGCTCGGAACGGTGCAAGGGCTGGAAAAACTGATAAAACCCAAGGAATACATAGAAAGGCTAAAGCAAGAGTTGGAAGATTACAAAAGGAAAATTGCCCTATTGAAGGAGAAGGAGCAAAGACTAAAAGAAGAACTGAAGAACTTTGAGGGAGTAGAACCTACCCAAGAGATAAAGGCTAAATTGCAGCAGGTGGAAGAGGAACACAAAAACAAAAGCGTCCAGCTTGGACATTTAAGGGAACAAAAAACGCGCATAAAGGAAGGGTTAAAAAGGAGAGAAGAGCTTTTGAAGGATCAGGAGGAGCTTCAGAGGAAGGAGGGTATATACAAAATCCTTGAAAGGGACTTTAGGGCGGACAGGCTTCAGGAATTTTTAAGTCAGATCATGCTCCAAAGGATCATAGCAAGGGCTAACTTCTACCTGCAAAAATTCACAGCCGGTGCCTACGAGTATGACTTAGAAGGTTCAGACATACTGGTAATAGACAGGCTCTCCGGACACAAAAGAAGCGTAAGCACCCTGAGTGGTGGAGAGACCTTTTTGGCAAGCCTCTCTTTAGCCTTTGGAGTAAGCGACATAATATCCAAGAACGCACCCATAGAGAGCCTTTTCATTGATGAGGGCTTTGGTAGCCTTGACAGGGAAACGAGGGAAGGGCTATCTCAGTTTTTTGAGATGATAAAGCTCAATGCCAACAGGATGGTGGGGATCATAAGCCATTTGGAGGATCTGGCAGAGAAGTTTGACCAACGCATAGAAGTGGTGAGGCGAGGAGATAGGTCCTTTGTAAACGTGATAGTATGATAAAATAAAGGACTTAAGATGACCAGGGTAGGCTGGAGTATAACCCATCAGGAATTTACCATTACCGATTATTACTACTTTTCAATTCTTCAGAGGGAGGCAGAAAAACACAACATAATCATAGAGGAGGTGGATCGTTGGGAGAAGCTAAAGGACTATGATACGATCGTGTTCAACTATCCAGAAATTCCCTTTACTGAAAAGGAGGCGGAGGAGGTAGAAAAGTGGGTTTGGGAGCTTGGAAAAAAGGTCATACTGGGTGGATACTATAAAAACGAGGATCACATAGCGGACACCTGCAACACCCTGGCAAGAAGGTTCGGCATGGAGCTAAACCCAGACGAGGTAATCGACGAGATAAACAACCACAACGGAGAAAAGTATTTCGTGGTAACCTCAAAAATTAGAAGATACAACAAGAATAAAAAAAACGAAGTTAATGTAGAAAAGATCATGCTTGCCTGCAGTGCGTCCATAAAGCCTCTCATGCCCGACATAAAGGTGGTGGTTAGAGGAGAAGACACTGCAGTCTCCAATATGGGCAACTACACTTTGCTTATTGCAGAACAGATCGCACCCACCAGCGGTGGATACTTTTGTCTTGCGGGCACCTGCGTCTTTTGGGACAATTACTCCATAACCCTATACAACAACCTTGAGTTTTCTTTGAACCTGCTGAGGCATCAAACTCCCCTGCAACCCCAATCGGGCAAACAGGTAGTCTTTGGTCTATAATAAAAAATCAAAACCAAGAGGGAGGTTTTCCAATGAAGGCACAGGAATGGATAGAAAGACTGCCAGAGCAATTCGTTGTGTATGAGATTACTCCTATATATCCCAACGATTACAAGGGGATCGTCTTTACCGGAATGGGTGGCTCTGGAATTGTGGGGGATGTGCTAAAGCTCTTTTTAGAAAAGGATGGGGTGGCGGTTCCCGTCCTCTCTCTGAGGGGTTATGAACTGCCTCCTTATGTAAGGGAGGGTTGGCTATTGGTGGCTATTAGCTACAGCGGAAACACGGAAGAGACCCTGAGCGTGGCGGATGAGGGAATAAAAAGGGGTTTAAAGGTTGTTTGCGTTAGCTCTGGGGGTAAGCTAAAGGAGCTCGCCCAAAGGGAAGGTTTGGATTTTGTGGAGGTTCCCTCTAACTATGCACCACGCTACGCCTTTGGCTTTATGTTATCGGCAGTTATGGGTTTATTTGGGAAAAAGGATCCCATAGAGAGAATAAGAAAGCACTTGGAAGAAAGCAAGGGAGAGATAAAGGAAACCGCCTACCGCATTGCCCAAGTTATTCAGAACTACATTCCCATAGTTTATGGCACACCGCTGACAGAACCCATAGCCTTCCGATGGAAAACTCAGGTCAACGAAAACTCCAAGACCCTTTGCTACACCGCCACACTGCCCGAGCTCCATCACAATGAAGTTGTAGGGCTTGACAATCCAATAGCAAGGAACCTTTGCCACTTTATCATCCTGTGGGACCCGGAGGACCATCCCCGAGTTCAAAAGAGGGTTCGTATCACAGAGGAAATCTTTAAAGAGTTGGGCTTGGCTCCCATAGTGCTACAAGGCAAGGGGGATACCTTAGAGGAGAGGCTTTTATATCTTGCTTACATTGAAGATTGGGTTAGCTTCTATTTGGCAGAATTTTACGGCTATGATCCTCTACCCGTTAAGGTAATAGACCGAATAAAGAGGGCGCTGAATGACTGAACTAAGCTGGATAATCTTTGGCTCGGTGGTCCTTTTTGCACTGTTTTTGGACCTCTTTGTTTTTCATAGACACCCTCATAAAATATCCGTAAAAGAATCCCTGGTCCTGTCCGCCTTTTGGATCGGAGTTGGCATTGCCTTTTCTGGCTATGTGTATTACACCAAGGGAACCCAAGCCTTTTTGGAGTATATAACGGGCTATTCCCTGGAAAAAGCCCTGAGCTTAGACAACATATTCGTGTTCATTCTTATATTTTCCTACTTTAAGGTGCCCGAAGAGTTCAAACACAAGGTTCTCTTTTGGGGAGTTTTTGGGGCAATAGTCTTTAGGGCGATCTTTATCTTTGCGGGCATTGAGCTTATAAAGCTCTTCCACTGGGTAATTTACATCTTTGGTATAATCCTCATCGTCTCCGCAATAAAGCTTTTGATTACAGAAGAAAAAGAATTTCACCCAGAAGAAACAATAGCCTATAAGGTAGCCAAAAGGCTTATACCTTTGAAACCTAACTACGAAGATGGGAAATTCTTTGTGAAGGAGGGCAAAAAGCTCTACGCCACGCCACTGTTTTTGTCCCTCCTCTTTGTGGAAAGCTCAGACATTATGTTCGCCATTGACTCGGTGCCCGCCATACTTGCCATCTCCAAGGATCCTTTCATAGTTTATACCTCAAACATCTTTGCCATATTGGGGCTCAGGTCCCTTTACTTTGCCGCAGTTGCCATCTTGCCGTTCTTTCACTTTTTACACTATGGGCTCTCTTTCATCTTAGCTTTCATTGGCGTGAAAATGCTGATCTCCGAGTTTTATAAAATACCGGTTCTTGTTTCCTTGCTCTTGATCTTCAGTGCTATATTCATCTCGGTGGTGGCGTCTTTATTAGTTAAGAAAAAGCCTTCTCAACCATAACCCTTTGTACCCTTTTTTTATCCGCTTGAACCACTTTGAACATAACACCCTGGATGTTTGTCTGCTCTCCCTTTTTTGGAATCCGTCTCAGATGATAGGTCAAAAGTCCCGCTACTGTAGAGTAAGGTCCCTTTGGAAGCTCTACACCCAAAAGCCTTTCAAGATCCTCTATCGGAAAGCGCCCGTCTACGATCCACTTATCCTTTTCTATCTCTACGACCCTATCCTCCTCCAGCTCCTCCCGACCCAAGCCTCCCATAAAGAAGGAAGATAGGTCATCAACAGTAACAATTCCCAAAACCACTCCCAACTCATCCACCACTATTCCCATACCCTCTTTGGTGCTTTTAAAGGTCTCAAGGGCTTCTTGCAAAGACGCAAACTCAGGAAAGACCGCAACTGGTCTAATAAAGTTATTTATGCTAAGGCTCCTTCCATACCACTCCGCCAAGTCAAACATATCCACATATCCCACAATCTCATCCACCCTGCCCCTATAAACGGGCAGTTTTTTGTATCCGCTCCTTTTCATTTCTGCTATTGCCTGCTCTACGGTGGCGTTTTCATTGATCATGACCACTTGGTGGATGGGCTTTAACACCTCCGAAAGGTAAGTATCCCTCGCAGACAGTAGCTTTACCGCAAGCCTTAGCTCCTCTCCTTCCGCAAGTTCCTCTTCTATTGCCAACAGGTCCTTTCGGGAAAGCTTTTCCTTAGATAACCCTTCTAATCTTTTGCTCAATTGCCGGCTCAGAACCCTAACTGCCTTAAGGATAGGCAAAAGAACCCTTTTTAGCTTGCTCAAAAACCAGAGGCTGGGCACCAAAACTTTTTCTGAGTGTTTGTGAAACAGACCCTTTGGAACAAATTCGCCAAAAATAAGAGTAAAGATCACAAGGGTGGCAGAAGATAGCACCTCCAAACCAGATAAGAACTTAAAGGTCTCTGCCAAGTTAAAAATTATCAGCGTGTAGAAGGTGGTGGCAAGAACTATGCTAACGGTGTAGCCAAGCATTGTTAGGGTTATGTAATCCTCTGGGTTCTCGTAAAAATCCATCAAAAATTCATACTTGGTCTTTTTGTACAGGGCAAGAATTCTACTTCTGTCTGTCTTTACAAGGGCAATCTCTGAGCCAGAAAATATCCCCTCCAATATAACAAAGAAAACTACCGCAAACAGTAGCCCTAAGATCTCCATCCTATCGCTACCCTATCTTGCCCTGAGTAGTCTTTGAAAATTTTAGGGGAATAATCCCTAAGCAGTTCTCGGACTATCTGCCCTTGGTCATGCCCTATTTCCAGAACAAAAAAGCCATTTTCTTTGAGAAAATCTCCCACCTGCTGGGCAAATCTCTCGTAAAACTCCCAGCCCTTTTTGCCACCTATTAGGGCATCTTTACCTTCCAGCTTTACGCCTTCGGGTAGACTCTCCCAAAGACCCTCCGGTATGTAAGGAGGGTTGGAAACCACAAAATCAAAGCGAAGACCCTTTACAGGTTCAAAATCTTTGCCTTGCAAAAGTTTAAGCCTTTGGGAAACACCATATTTCTCTGCGTTTATGCTTGTAAGTTCCAAAGCCTTTGGGTTTATATCCGTGCCATACATAAACAGCCTTTCCCTTTCTAAAAGCAGTGTAATGGCAATGCAACCGCTTCCCACTCCTATCTCTAAGCCTGTGTAATCCCTCTGAGAATCCAACAGCTCCAAAGTTTTCTCCACCAAAAGTTCTGTTTCAGGTCTTGGGATCAAAACCCCCTCCACCACCTTAAAGGTTCTTCCGTAAAAGTCCCACTCTCCAATAAGGTATTGCAAGGGATAGCCTTCCTCAAGCTTTTTTATTGATCTTTCATACTCTTCCAGAAGCTCAAGGGGGACATCGTCCTCCATTTTCAGGTAGAGTTCAGGGGCTTTTACCCTCAGAAGGTGTGCCAGAAGGAGCTGTCTGTCCCTTTGGGACACTTTGCTGGGTCTGAGTATTAGGTCTTTTACCTTCATTTTCCAACAGAGAGCCCCTCTTTGAGGGATGGAAAAAGCCTATAAGCAGGGCAATGCCCATGAGCATAAAGCCAAGCCAGTAGGTTGCCTTGGTAAGTATGGTATCCACGCCACCAGGACCAAAGACCCCTTGCCCCATACCACCAAAGGCACTGCCCACATCTCCCCTGCCCCTCTGCATTAAAACCACCACTATAAGGAGCAGGGCAACCATTATAAAAAGCACTGTCAGAAGGTAATACATGGAAAAAATTATAATCCCTTGCTAACCCTTACCCAAAGCTGAATATATCCCTGCTTGAGTTTATACCGATTTATAAGGAGCCTGTTCTTGAACTGTTTGGGGACTTTTGCATACTCCTCTGTTTTGGTTAAAGCTTCCCAGAGATTCAAAAATATGTGCTCTCCTTCCCTTTGAAAGGGTCCCTTCTGCAAAAGCTCCTCCAAACCTCTTTCGGTCATCACTCTAAGTCCTATCGCCCTTATATCCGACTGTTCGTTTTTTACACTCTGTGCGTCTTCCTTTAGGGGCACCTGCACTTCCTTTGAAAGGAGAAATCCCTTCTTTTTAAAGCCAACCCTGAGTAAGCCATCAAGCACCTCAAAGTTTAAGCCCTTAAAGGTTTCGCTCAAAAGCCCCTTGGGGATTTTTACCTCAAACTCCGCATCTATGAGATTACCCAGGTTTATAAGGTCCTCGGAAAATATACCCATAGTTTTTTAAATATAAGTGGAGACGAGGGGATTTGAACCCCCGACCTCCTGCTTGCGATGCAGGCGCTCTCCCACTGAGCTACGTCCCCTAAGAACTTATAATGATTTTAATGCATAATAAAGCCATAGAGGAAGTCCTGAAAGAGTTAAACACCTCTCCCTTTGGTCTTTCCCAAGATGAAGCGGAGAAAAGATTAAAGCTCTATGGGCTTAACGAAATAGAGGAGAGGAAAGAGGGCGTCTGGGTTATCCTGCTGAGGCAATACACCAATCCTCTGATTTTGATCTTGGTGGTGGCAGGCTTTTTGGCTTTTTTCCTTGGAGATTGGCACGATTCTGTAATGGTCTGGGGAATAATTCTGATAAACGGTCTTATAGGCTTTTATCAGGAGCTAAAGGCGAGGGCTTCAATAGAGAGTCTAAAGACGCTAACAAGGCAGAAAGTGGTTGTTATTAGAGATGGCAAAGAGAAGGAGATAGACGCAGTCTTTTTGGTGCCCGGAGACATAGTGCTTCTATCGGAGGGGGATGTGGTGCCCGCAGACTTAAGGCTCTTGGAAGAGGTGGGTCTCTTGGTGGATGAATCACTTTTAACGGGCGAATCGGTGCCCGTAGAAAAATACTCCCATGTTGTTTTACTGGAGGACACTCCCATCTACGAGAGGGTCAATTGCCTTTACAAAGGCACGGTAGTGGTTAGGGGAAAGGCTAAGGCTGTTGTTTTTGCTACCGGAAGGCAAACCCAAATGGGACTTATGGCGGAAAAGCTTGAAGAAAAGCCTCCGGAGAGCCCCCTAACCCTTGCCCTAAGAGATTTTTCCAAAAAATTGGTGGTAGGCTTAGTGCTTATTCTCTCCACCTTGGTTTTAATAGGCATAGCCCAAGGTAGGAATTGGGAATTCATTCTGTTTTTTGCGGTAGCCCAGCTTGTTTCCGCAGTGCCGGAGGGACTTCCCATAGTCATAACCATAGCCCTTATGATAGGCGCCATAAGGCTTGCCAAAAACAATGTTTTGGTTAGATATCTACCCGCGGTGGAGACTTTGGGTAGTGCCACCTTCATATGCACTGATAAAACTGGCACCATAACGGAAGGAAGGCTGAGGGTGGAAGACTATATACCTTTGGATGAAGAGGAGCTGTTTCTGTGCTCCGCCTTGTGCAACGATTCGGACGGCAAAAGGGGAGATGCGGTAGACCTTGCCCTTCTTGAGTTGTTGGACGAGAGGGGCTTTAACTGGTTGGGCATAAGAAGTATCTTTGAGAGGGTTTGGGAGCATCCCTTTGACACCAAAAGAAGGTTGATGGCGGTGGTAGTAAAAAGCGGGAAAGGCTACAAACTATACATAAAAGGGGCTTATGAAAGCCTCTCAAAGCTTGCGAGCAATAGCCCAAATCTTTTACAAGAAAAGCATGATCATATGGCGGAGAGGGGGCTAAGGGTTTTAGCCTTTGGATACGCAGAGCTTGAAAAAATTCCGGAGGATATAGATAGTATAGAAATTAAGCTAATTGGCTTGGTGGGTTTCTTAGACCCTCCTAAAAAGGGTGTGAAGGAGGCGGTGGAGCGGGCAAAGAAGGCAGGCATAAGAGTGGTCATGATTACTGGGGACAATCTGCTAACCGCAAAGGCGGTGGCAAGCATGGTTGGTATCTACCAAGAGAGAGATTTTGCCATAGAGGGATCCTTTCTTGCAAACTATTCAGACGCTGAGCTCTACGAACTTTTAAAACGCACCACCGTGGTGGCAAGGGCTCTTCCGGAGGACAAGTATCGGATAGTTAAGGTCCTTCAGTCCCACGGAGAGATCGTGGCGGTAACGGGCGATGGGGTAAACGATGCACCAGCCCTAAGGGTGGCAGACTTGGGCGTAGCGATGGGTTCCGGTGCCCAAGTTTCAGAGGACGCATCTGCCATGATCATAACCGACAGCAACTTGACAGTTATCGTCCAAGCCATAATGGTAGGTAGGCTTATAGCCCAAAACATAGCCAAGGTTATAAGATATCTCCTTTCCGCCAACGGCTTTCAGATAATCTACAACAGCTTAGCCATCATCTCTGGAATGCCTCTACCACTGTATCCCACCCACATACTCTGGATAAACTTGGTTACCGATGGCGTAATAGACAAGGCTTACCCCTTCAACAGGTACGAAGGAGACCCAACCAAAGAAAAGCCAAAGAGACCTCAAGAAGTTTTCCTGGGGAAGAAGCAGATAATTTACATACTCTATACAGCCATAATCTGTGCCCTTGGGCACTATTTACTCTTTAGCTACATAGTGGCTAAGTATCCTTACGAGCTGACACTTTCTATAAGCTTTACCTCATCGGTCATTTCCCTGTGGGCTGTTGGAATTCAAGAGATAAATTCCAAGCCTTCCCTCTTAAACCCAATTGAATACGTAAGAACGAACCCTTATGTGTATTTAGGAATAGTCATAGGCTTAGTTCTACAGACCCTTGCGGTTTATGTTTTTGAGGATTTCTTCAAGACGGTGCCCTTGGGCATGGAGCACCTGCGGTATGCCCTGATAATGCCAGCGGTTGTTTTTTTAGCTTTGGATTTCAGAAAGTGGGCAGAGTGGCTTTATAATAGAAAGGCGTGGTAAGAGTTTTTGTTGGGTTCTTCTCCACAAAGACCATACAGGAACAGGTGGAAAGGCTAAAGGAACAAACGGATGACTTTATAAAGGGCAAGTGGGTAGAGCCACAAAATTACCATATGACCTTTCAGTTCATAGGAGATGTGCCCGAGGAAAAACTAATGGATATAATAAAAGGCGTGCAGGAGGTCTCTCAGAGAAACAAACCCATAAGGGTAAAGTATAAATCCTTGGGAGTTTTTCCGGACATAGATAGGGCAAGGGTGCTCTGGATTGGCGTATCAGAGGGTGCGGACAGCCTCAAGCTGCTGGCTAAGGATGTGTCCAACACCAACAGAAAATACGGCATAAAGAGCGATGGTAAACCCTTTCACCCTCATCTAACTATTTGCAGAATAAAGGAGTATAAAAGGGTTTACCATCGCTCT
>Ga0079998_120134_pt1 | contig 15197 bp, 12 predicted proteins | sample PerSpoBPS_BMetaG_FD_69201 | JGI IMG/M metagenome (GOLD analysis project Ga0079998, IMG submission 69201) | Thermal spring microbial communities from Yellowstone National Park, Wyoming, USA - Perpetual Spouter B (PS_B) MetaG (SPADES assembly)... | ecosystem: Environmental > Aquatic > Thermal... | reverse complement strand
CAGAAGAAATCCAAGAAAACCCTCGCAGCCGTAGCGCCACCCTATGGGTCCTGCAAAAACTACCCTTATGAAACGTTTCCTGTACAAACTCAATCCCTTTTACTGGCTCCCCCGGCAAATAGCCCTACTGGCCTACATTGCGTTCTGGCTTTTGCTCTATGTAGCGACGCAGTACCGAGCAGAAATGAAAATCCGGCGTTTTTATCAGCTTAAGCGAGCCTTGTCGGAAAAACGCGCTACCTACTTAGAGCTCAATGCCACCGTGAGTGAGCGGCGCCGCTACTCTACCTTGAAGCCCGTTTTAGACAGCTTAGGCCTTCACCTTCCTAAAAATCCGCCTTATGTCCTCCCCATCCGAGAAGAAGCCCGATAAGGTGCTCAAGCGGCTTTACCTCGTGCTCCTCATGGGAGGAGCCTTTTGGCTTTTTATGGCGGGGCGGCTGAGCTACTTGATTCTTCGGTATCGCGGCACTTCCCCCTATGAGGCACAGGATGTGCGCCCTTATCTCAAAGTTGTGCGGGGAGAGAGAGGCAGCATTTTAGCGGCCGACGGAACGGTATGGGCCACCAGTTTGCCTCTCTTTCGGGTAGCCGTGGATCCCACCCTCTGGAGCGACCAGGAGGTAGCCGATTCTCTCTTTCTGCTGGCGAAGGCGCTTCATAAGCTCTTTCCAGAGTACCATAAGGACCCCCTTGCTTTCTCTCGGTTTCTGCGCGAGCGCCGTCAAGCCGGCGACCGCCATGTATACCTTTTCCCGTATAAGGTGCTTTTGACCTACTCCGAAAAGAAATCCTTAGATACGCTCCCGCTTTTACGGCCCCGAGCGGCTGGCCATCCGCTGATTGTAGAAAAGATCACTCATAAGCGCTCCTACCCTTATGGGAATTTAGCCCGAATCACCTTAGGCTACTTGGTCAATGACTCTGTGGCTTGGCGGGGCCTTGAGAGCGCTTTTCACGAGCAGCTTCAAGGCGAAGCCCGAACCATCCTCGTGAGGCGCCTCACCGGCGGCATAGAAGTGCCTCTGGAAAACCTCTCTGACTTTGAGCCAGCACCGGGGGCCGATCTGGTCATTTCTTTGGACCCCCACCTCCAAGACATCGCCTATCAAGCCCTCCAGCGAGCCGTGGAAACCCATCAGGCCCAAGGAGGCGTGATCATTCTAATGGAAGTGCGCACGGGTCGCCTCTTAGCCGTGGCCAACTACGGGGAGACCTATAACGACGCCGTGAAAACGTTGTGGGAGCCGGGTTCTACCTTCAAGGTAGCCACGGCGGCTGTGCTTTTGGAGAGTCGGCGGCTGGGGCCTCATACGCGCTTTTGGGTGCCCGTGGAACTGCGGGTGGCCGACCGAACCTTAGGAGGACCCGGCGGCGGCATCCAAACCACCCTCACAGAAGCCCTGACCCGCTCTAATAATATTGCCTTTGCGAGCTTAGCCCACCAGCACTTTGGATCTCAGCCTCAGGTGTTTTATGCCTACCTACGGCAGTTTCGGCTGCTGGAACCTACGGGCATCACCCTCCCCGGAGAGCCCAAACCCCGATACATTCCGCCCGGAAGCCGCACCTTCAACCCCACCACCCTCCCCTGGCTCGCTATAGGATACAACATCCAGCTGACCCCGCTCCAACTGCTGACCTTCTATAACGCCATCGCAAATGAGGGAATATGGGTACCCCCTCGCATCGTGGATAAAATCCGTCATCCGAATGGCGAAGAGGAGGAGCCGCCTCTCCCCCGCCCCCAGCGCATCATGAGCTCCGAAACCGCCCTGACCCTGCGCCAAATGATGACTCTGGTAGTTCGGGAAGGCACAGCCCGAAGTATTGCCACCCCCCTCTACACCATAGCCGGCAAAACAGGCACCGCCAAAAAAGTAGAGAAAGGCATTTACGTCAATCGGTATCGGGCGAGCTTTGTGGGGTTTTTCCCTGCGGAGAAGCCCTTGTATAGCTGCATAGTGGTGATTGATGATCCACGGCAGGGGGGTATTTATGGGGGGGAAGTAGCGGCGCCTGCCTTTCGGGAGGTGGCGGATGCGGTGGTATTTCGGGATGCCCGCATTGCCCCTAAGGAGCCACCCCTTTTGGCAGAACGCTTACAGCCTGCCCTCCCCGTCCTCCGCCTACAAGACGCCATCCCCCTCTACAACGCCCTCAGCATCTCCACGCCCACTCGGCCCTCCACACCCCTCGCCAAAACAAAACCCACCGCCTACTACGTAGAGCTTCTCCCCTATGCCGACACTTCGCTCCAAGCGATTATAGGAATGCCCCTGCGCATGGCTCTCAGCCACCTCGCCGAAAAAGGTTACACCGCCACCTGGGAAGGCCACGGCCCCATGGTGGTAAGCTACGTTCCTATCGACCGAAGACAAATCCGACTTCGTTTGGGGTATGCGCTCCCTTCGTAGTTTGCTTTTGGAGGTGCCGGGAATAAGCCCCGAGCACCTTCCATCCGAAGATGTACAGATTACGGGTTTGACGGCGGATAGTCGGGCAGTTCAGCCGGGGTTTCTCTTTATTGCTTGGCAGGGGAAATCGGCGGACGGGCATGAGTTTATTGCAGAGGCGGTAGAGCGGGGGGCCGCCGCGCTCCTCGTTGAAAAACCCGTTTCTGCTCCTTCCTCTGTGCCCGCTATCGTCGTTCCTAATACTCGCTTAGCTTATAGCCACCTCTGTAGTGCGTGGTTTGGCCATCCCGCTCGGCAGCTCAACATCATCGGCGTAACAGGCACTAACGGCAAAAGCTCCACTACCTATTACCTCTATCAGCTTTGGCAGAAAGCCGGCTATAAAGCGGGGCTTATCGGCACGGTCTTTTGCAAGGCCGATGGCGAAACCCTCCCCGCCACCCTCACCACTCCCGATAGCTACACCCTCCATCAGCTTTTTGCTCAGTTCGTAGCTAAGGGCATCACGCATGTAGCCATGGAAGTAAGTTCCATTGCTTTGGACCAGCACCGAACGGCGGCAGTGCCCTTTATAGGGGCCATCTTCACTAACCTCACGCACGACCACTTAGACTATCATGGCACTTTCACAGCCTACCGCGATGCAAAAAAGCGCCTCTTTGATGGACTCTCTGAACGCAGTTTCGCTCTGACAAACTTAGACGATCGGCATGGGCTCTTCATGCTCCAAAATACCCGTGCTCAGCGATATGGCTATAGTCGGCGGCAGCCGGCGGACTTTCAGGGCACGCTCATAGAGGCGGGGGTGTGGGGGATGAACTTTCGCTTACGACTCTCACCCATGCAGGGGATGCCCATAGCGGAGGAATTTCCACCCATTCATGTGGGGATTTTAGGGGATTTTCAGTTAGAGAACCTTTTAGCGGCGTGGGGTGGAGCCATCTTAGCCGAGAAGCCGGGAGAATCAGCCAGTCAGTGGGTGGAGTTAGGGCGGTTTTATGCGCAGGGGCTGTCGGAGCTGCGGTGTGTTCCTGGCCGCATGGAAGCTATTCCGCTTCCTGAAGGCCGCACGGGAATCGTGGATTATGCGCATACGCCCGATGCTGTGGAGAAAGTCCTTCGGGTCCTGAGGGGTTTAGTTCCGCCCGGGGGCCAGCTGATAGCGGTTTTAGGGGCTGGAGGCAACCGCGATACCGCTAAACGCCCCCTCATGGCTCATGCCGCCGCCCTCCACGCCGACCTTGTCTGGCTAACCACCGATAACCCCCGCTACGAAGACCCCAATACCATTCTGGACGAAATGTACCGCCCCCTTCCCCCGCACTTGCGAGAAAAAATCTTCAAAGAATTAGACCGCCGCGAAGCGATTTTCCGCGCAGTGCAAGCCTCTCCCCCTCACAGCATCATTGCCGTCCTCGGCAAAGGCCACGAAAACTACCAGGAAATACAAGGAGTCCGTTATCCCCACAGCGACCAGGAAATCCTTCTTCAAATGGCCAAACTCCCCTCATGATCACCGAGCTTTTGAAGTATTTGGATGCGGTTTATAACTTTCCTGGGGCGGGGCTGGCGTATTATTTGAGCTTTAGGAGCATAGCGGCAGCGCTAACAGCAGGTTTTTTGGGATGGCTCATAGGGCCGAAGCTCATTCAGTTTTTACGGCGAAAGGCTTTTGGGGAGGTGATTCGGGTAGAAGGGCCCAGCTCCCACGCCTCCAAAAAAGGAACCCCCACCATGGGAGGGCTCCTCATCTTGTTTGCTTTTCTTGGAGGCCTTCTTCTGTGGGGCGAATGGAGCAATGCGTATCTCATAGCGCTGGTCATTTTGGCGTTGTGGCTGGGGCTTATTGGCTGGGTAGATGACTATCTAAAGCTACGGCGCTCTAAAAGCGGCCTTCCTGCTCGGGTGAAACTGTATGGGCAGATAGGAGGGGCCTTCCTGCTATGGCTTATCATGATTACGCGGCCTGAGTTTTATAGCACTGCCCCTCGGGTACAAGAAGATGGTCGGATTCGGCTCAGTGCGCCTTTGAAGGAAGCGGGCTTTCGGCGGGGTGACCGACTACTTTCTGTTGAGGAGACGCCTTTTACGTTGCGAGCCTTTAAGTATCGTTCTTACACAGAGGCCACGGCTCCAGCTTATTATAAGGTTTTGCGGGGAGAGGATGTAGTGAGGCTGTATATTTCTCCTTCGGAGCGGCTGGCCGTGGCCCAAGCCCTCTTTGGCGAAAGCCGCCCCCAAACCCTCACCCAAACTAACCTTCCTTTCCTCAAACGCCAGCTTTTAGAGTATGCCCGCCTAGGAAGCGATGATAGTCCCCTCTGGCTCCAAACCCTCTTGTACGGGCTGGTGATTCTCTTCATCATCACCGCTACCAGTAATGCCTATAATCTCACTGACGGATTAGATGGCTTGGCGGCGGGGGTAGGGGCTATTAGCTTTGTGAGCTTAGGGGCCTTTGCCTACTTTTCCAGCAATAAGCGCTGGGCCGATTACTTTGAGATATTGTATTTACCCCATGCCAGCGAAGTAACCATCGTTTGTGGTGCGATAGTGGGAGCTTTGCTGGCTTTTCTCTGGTACAATGCTTACCCTGCTCAAATCTTCATGGGCGATACGGGGAGCCTCATGGTAGGGGGGCTCATGGGCGCCGTCAGCCTCCTCATCAAGAAAGAACTGCTCCTACCCTTGATTGCGGGGATTTCGTTTGCGGAGACGCTGTCGGTCATGATTCAAGTGGCGTATTTCCGCTATACGAAGCGCCGTTATGGCGAGGGGCGGCGGGTTTTTCGCATGGCGCCCCTGCACCACCATTATGAGCTTTTGGGGTGGCATGAAGTCAAAGTGGTCATTCGCTTTTGGATTGTAGCTATGCTTCTGAATGCCTTGGCCTTCATCACCCTAAAACTGCGATGAGTATGCGAGTGGGTATATGGGGATTAGGTGAAAGCGGCGTGGGAGCGGCTCTCCTGAGTGCAGCCAAAGGCTATGAAGTGGTCTTGGTAAGTGATAAGCCTCCAGCCAGCCTCCCCCCCGAAGCAAGCCCCAGAATCTCTTCCTCCTTTCTGGAAGCTTTGGGGATGCCCCCGCCGCGCGATTATGCCCGCATGCTCTCCGAGGCCGGCCTCTCCTGGGAGGTTACTTCTGACCCTTTACCGCATCTACTGACATGTGACGTCATCGTGCGTAGCCCTGGCATTCCGCCCGCAAATCCCACCCTGCAAGCCCTCCTAAAAGCCGGCAAAGAAGTGATTTCGGATTTGGAGTGGGGATGGCGGCACTTCCCCGCCAAAAAGACGCTCATTCTCATCACAGGGACCGTAGGAAAAAGTAGCACCACGGCTTTCCTGACGCATATTTTGCGCACGGGGGGTTATGCCGCCATAGCCGCCGGCAATATCGGTTACAGTTTCTGCTTAGCTCTCTTAGAACATCCCGAGGCTACCCACTTCGTCGTAGAAGCCAGCTCCTTTCAGCTCTGGGATGCCCCCACTATAAAGCCCTCCATCGCCATCCTCACTAATCTCTCCCCCAACCACCTGGACTGGCACGGCTCGCTGGAAAACTACCTATCCGCTAAGCTCCAGTTTGTAGAGCGAATGGGCCCAGAAGACCACCTCATTTACGATGGGGATAGCTGGCTTCTGGAAAAAGCTCTAAGTGAGCGAGTCGTAAAAGCTCAAAAATGGATTTATCGGCTGACTTATCGGCCGCCTTGCCACGCCTGGATTGAAAACAACAAACTCATTTGCGATATGAAAAAGCCAGAGGATTATCATCGGTACGAGGTGTCCTTTGAGGGGACGCCTTTGGATGCGACGCCAGAGCGCAAAAACAGCTTAGCGGCCGCTATTGGGGCCAATCTTCTCAATCTGCGGCGCAAAGACCTTCAGCGGGGCCTTCAGACCTTGCAGAAGCTCCCTCACCGCTTAGAGCCCGTAGCTACGATTGGAGGGGTATTTTACATCAACGACTCCAAGAGCACGAGCGTGGAATCAGCTTGGTATGCATTGGACAGCTTCCAGGCGCCTATTGTGTGGATTGCAGGGGGGAAAGACAAAGGAAATGACTACGGGCCTTTGCGAGGATTAGTAGAGGCCCATGTAAAAGCCATCATCTTGATTGGAGACGAGGTTTATCGGTTGGAGGAGGCCTTTAGGGACATTGTGCCGCAGATGTATCGGGCTTATTCCATGGAGGAGGCGGTGCGCATAGCGCATAGAGTTGCCAAACCCGGAGATATAGTTCTTCTTTCGCCTGCCTGTGCCAGCTTTGACTGGTACAATAGCTACGAAGAGCGGGGAGAAGCTTTCAGACGGGCGGTTCAGGCCCTTAGTAAAGAGCTCGGCGAAAATCCCCCTGCCTCCGGCAGCTCGGATGTTCAGACATAGCTTTGGGAAAGGGCCCAGATAGAATGACAAGGCGGTTTTTACTGATTTGGGGGGTTTGGCTCAGTGCCCAGAACCTGCCCCTGCGCTGGTGGAGCGAAAACGCTTTTTACCAGGCGGCTGAAGCCATGGACCAGGGGGCTTTCAGCGCCGCTGGGGCTTTTGCTAGGAGCTATTTAGACCATTATCCCAGTTTCACGCCGACTTTACCTCCCTCTGACCTACCCCAGTGGTGGGAAAACTATAGCCGCTATGACCTTTTGCGAGAGGGCAGTGAAGGATTTTTGGAAGACTATGCGCGGACTCATGACCCTTCGTACAAGAGCGATTTAGCCCGTTATCATGCGGTCAAGTATGCTTTTTTGCGGGGGCGATATGGGGAGGTTTTGCGGCTAAGGCGGGAGCTGGAGGTGCCAGCCCTTCCCCGGGCCCTCCAAGAGGAGGCGCGGTTTCTGATTGGGTATGCCGCTTACAGGGAAGGCGATAAGGCATTAGCGATTCAGCATTTGTATCCTTTGACGGAGCGAGTGGGGCCTTACCACGATGCGGCTAACTTTTATTTGGGTGTGATAGCGTATGAGCAGGGGGATTTTGGGCGGGCGGCGGGCTTTTTTGAGGCGGTTCAGACGCGGGCTCCGTATCGGTTGGCGGCGCCCTTGTGGCTGGCGTATAGCTTGGGTCAGCTCAAAGCGTATGAGCGACTGGCAGAGATGGTGGAACGCTGGATGACTATGGAGCCGGGGCCTTGGTACGGGGATACGCTCTGGCCGTATGTAGCGATAACGCTGGCGCAGGGCGGCCTCTGCGAAAAAGCCGCCCAAATCACGCCCGCCCAAGGTAAGCCCTTAGTGCAATGGTGGATAGGGGTATGTGCCGCCCGCCAAAAAGCCTGGAACAAAGCCCTGGCCGCATGGGAAGCTCTGACTGACCGAGAGGATAGCTTAGGGGGGTGGGTAGCTTACGGACTATCTTATGCGTACGCTCAGCAGCAGCGCTGGGAGGAAGCCCTCCTCTGGGCAAAGACCGCCGCTTCCCGCCCTGGACCCCCCCGCGACGAAGTCCTCTGGCTTTTAGCCCAAACCGCCTGGCACCTACAAGATACCGATGACGGCATCACCGCCCTCACCACCTACCTCAAACTCCCTCTCCCCCCCGAAAAAAAACAAGAAGCCCAGCTGATGCTGGCCAACTTCCAGATTATGAAGGGAGACTATGCGGAAGCCTTGCAGACCTTAGGGAAAGAGAGCGATAGTCGCTTCATAGAGGCGCAGCAGCGCGCATGGATATTATGGGGACTTTCGCACTGGCAGAAGGGGGACCTTGCCGCGGCCTTAGAGGCTTTTTCTGCGGCGGCGGCTTTGCCCGGCCCGCATACCCCCACGGCTCTCCTCTGGCTGGCTGAAACCTATTACCGTCAAAATAACTTCCCTCGGGCCGAAGAGGCCTATCGCGCCTTCCTACGCCACCCCGCCGCCGAAAAACACCCCCAAAAAGATTTAGCTACCCTCTACCTCAGCTGGACCCTCCTCCAACAAAACAAGGCCGCCGAAGCCCTACCCCTCACCGAAGCCCTCCGCACCCGCTACCCCCTCTCCCACCCCACCGGAAAAACCGCCACCTTCCTCGCCGCCAGCGCCTACTTCCTGCAAAAGCAATATCCCCAAGCCTTAGAACTCTTCCGAAAAGTCCTCAGCGTAGATGCGCAAGAAATTCAGGCTTACTATTACGCGGCGCTGTGTCTGATGCGGTTAGAGCGCTACAAGGAGGCTGAAGCGCTTTTGGAAAGCAGCCCTAAAGAAATCCCAGGCGCCGATAAACTCTTGCTTCTGCACGCAGAACTCTGCGCAGAATGGCTAAATAAGCCCTCCTGCACCCGAGAAGCTACCGAAAGGCTCCTGCGCACTTTTCCTAACTCGCCGCTGGTTCCCTTAGCTAAGGCTCGGCTCGGTTTAGCTCTCATAGAAGAGGGCTCTCCCAAACAAGGAGTGCCTTACCTCCAATCCGTCTTAGAGCATCATGCTGACCATCCGGAGGCCGCTCGCCTGGCATTAGAAGGCTTACGAGAAGCCCTACCCCCCGAAGAGTACAACCAGATTTATCGGGATTTCCTCAGAAAAATACCCCCAGAAGGGCCTACAAGGCTGAACTTTGAGCGAGAACAGCTATTAGCCTTAGCGGCAGAAAAGCGCTGGGAGATGCTTTTACGTGAGGCTCGACGTATTCAGGCTGAACTGCCAATTTTGACTGAGGCCCGCTGGTGGGAAGCCCTCGCCTTAGAAATGACCGGCGATACGATGGGAGCTATCCAGCGCTATGAAAATCTGATTCAGGACCCGAACTTGGCTCAGCGAGCGCTTACGCAGCTTATCCTTTTAGCGCAGGCTCGGGGCGAAACCTCTAAAGCCCTCGCCTATCAGGAGAGCCTCCTCGTGCGCCTCCCAGCCGCTGGCTTTGCCTATTATCAGGCCCTTCTAAACTGGAGCAGCTTAGCCACGCAGGTGGGCCGGGCCGATACGGTTATCCCCCTCCTGCATAAACTGCTTAGCGACACCCTTTTGCCCACCTCTTCTCGCCAGCAAGCCTGGATTCAGCTAGCCCTCGCCCACGAAAAGCGGGGCTCTCCAGACTCCGCCCTCTTTTATCTGGCCTTAGTGCCCACGCTGGACAAAAATAAGTGGGCCGCCGAAGCCCTCTATCACATGGCCCGCTTGTACTACGAAAAAAGCGACTTTGCCAAAGCCCGCGAGGCCATTTATCGCCTGCGCGATGAGTATGCCGGCTACCCCATCCCCCGAGCGAATTCCTACCTGATTCTGGCCCGCATATTCCTCGCTGAGCAAAAATACACTTCGGCCCGAAAGCTCTTAGAAAATCTCCAACAGACCGCACCCAGCCCAGAAATCAAAGCTGCAGCAGGCCTCCTGCTGGATTCGCTCTCAACAGTGAAACCCCCCGAACCTCCCAAAGCCCCAAAAGAAACTAAAAAGCGCAAAGGGCAAAAATGAGAGAAGCCTAACATACCAACTTGATGCAAAGAAATGCGAGTCGGTGGGTATTTTGTGGGGCCGCCGCCCGCCGCAGGCGGGCGGCGGCCAGCCCACAGGGCGAGCGCGCCCATCCCCTCCTTACATTAAGAAAGCCTTGGCATCAAAATGGTATTACTGAGGGTAATCGGAGTTTCTCTCAGCAAGTCCTGCTTTGAGGGCCTGAACTAAATCCTCTATCGCTTCCTGTGTGTGGTTGGCGTGAAGAGAGATGCGATAGAGGGGTTCTGGGACGGTGGGGGGAAGGAGCTGTTTGAGGGGGATACCCACGGCGGGGGTTTTGACCATGGCGATAGGCCCCTGAAGGCCCTGGAAAGGAATGCCTTCGGCGGTGAGACGTTCTTTGAGAAGGGCTACGTTTTTCCAGAGCTGATGTTGGCGGGGGGTCCATTGGGCATCGTGGGCAAAGACTTCTTTGACGGCGGCAGCGATAAGGGGGGGCATGGCGGTTGAGTATATAGTACCTATGCATCGTCGCTGGAGGTAAGCATGGACGGGAGGTGGAGCTAAAATGGCGGCTCCCATGAGGCCTACGGCTTTTCCGAAGGTGAGAAGGGTGATAAGGGGTTCAAGGCCATGGTGGGAACTCCAAGTCTTTTGATTGGGGTAGAGGAGGGTGGTGTGAGCTTCGTCAATGAAGAGGTGGCATCCGTAGCGGGACTGAAGGTAGCGTAGGGCGTTGGGGTCGGGCATGTCGCCCCGCATGGAGTAGAGGGACTCCACTACGAGGAAGGTTTCTCCGCGGGCTTGGCGGAGGAGTTTTTCGGCGGCTTCCCAGTCGTTGTGGGGGAAGCCCCAGGTGCGGGCCCAGGAAAGCCGTAGGCCATGCCGAAGGGAGGCATGGATTTCCCGGTCATACACGATGGTGTCGCCTCTTTCGGTGAGGGCCTCCCAGATGGTGAGGTTGGCGATGAAGCCGCTGGAAAAGAGGAGGGCGGGCTGGCCGTATTTCTCTTGGAGAAGGTGTTCCAACTCATGATAGGCGGGATGGTCACCGCCGAGGTAGCGTGAGGCGCCTCCCCCTTGCCACAGATCAGGGGGAAGGCTCCGAAGAATCTGACGAATGATACCATCGGCTTGCAGGGCCAGGTAGTCGTTGGTGGTAAAGTCAAGGGAGGTGGGTTTAGGCCAGAAGGGGCGTTCAGGGAGCTTATGGAGGCGGGCCTCTAGCCGCTCAAAGAGGCGCATATCGCAAAATAACACCCGCGACCCCACCGCCGAAGCCAGCTCCTAAGATAGCCAAACGCCGCAGGGGCTTTTCTGGGGGTAGGCGACGCACGAGTCCTTCATCTGTCACGCAGGGAAAGGTAGGCCAGTCGGGGGGGCTTAGCCGAAGGGATTCGGTGTTGTAGAGCCAGCACTGGTGGGTAAGGAGCCATTGGCCCCAGAGTAGGCTGAGCAGACCCGAGGCGCCGATGCTATGGCCGATAAGAGGCTTTATAGTGAGGACGGGGAGGCGGCCCCAAACCGCTTCCACGGCGGCAAGCTCCCTCCTGTCGCCCTTTCGGGTGCCCGGCGCATGGAGAATAACCGCCTGTGGTGGTGTCTCAGTAAGGTCTTTCAGCAGAAGAGGGAAAGCCTCCTCCGCTAAACCCGTAAAGGTCGTCCTTCCACTCTGCCGGGTATGCACCACGACCCTCTCTATCTGCCAAGGGCTGGGGCGTAAGCTCACAAAGCCCAGCACTACACCCTCCGAGAGAGCTACGCTATTTTCCTGGAAGGGGAGGGTGTAGGGAAACTGCTTTCGGCGGGAGGCCAAGCGAAGGTAGCCAAAGCTCTCTATCAAGAGCGGATGAAGAGGCGCCTCCACAGCGCCAAAGCCAATAGTCTCTCCTGTAGCGTGCGCGTGTAAGCTGGCCTGATGAAGGGCAACTAAGCCACTTATACAGGTTTGCGAAATGGTAATGGCGGGGCCACAGCTGTGAAGCCGTTCCGCCACCCGTGAGCTAAGGGCTCCGGCCGTCGTTTCTGGTAGGGCCCGAAGCCCTTCTTTTTGGCTGCCTTGCCATCTGTCGTAAATAGAGAGAAGGGCTGCCATTTCGCCCCGTGCACTCCCCAGATACACGGCTGCGGGGGGAGTAGAGTAGGCCGAGGGGGGGATGGCTGCCAAAAGCTTGTCCAGTAGGCTCTGAGCGGACGGAGCGACTTCTGAGCCGATGGGGCGAACCGGAAAATCTCCCACAAAAGTCCAACCCCGAGCAGGGTCGGGCAAGACAGCTTCAGGGGTAGGATATCCCCAAAGGCCATGAAGGTAGAGGGGTCTATCTAACCTCATAGAGGCGGCGGAGGCTCCGCAAAAGTGCCTGCGCCTCTTCTATGGAAAGCATGGTAGCGGCATCACTTGGGGAGGCGGCTGGCTCAGGATGCACTTCCATGAAGACGCCATCCGCCCCCGCTACTACGCCCAGCCGAGCATAAAGCGGCACAAAAGCCCTTTCCCCTAAGGTCTCCCCAGCACTTGTATTGGGCCGCTGAACCGCATGCGTCGCATCCATCAGCACAGGATATCCACCTGCACGCATCCGAACTATGGAACGAAAATCCACCACTAAGTCCGTATAGCCAAAAAAAGTCCCCCGCTCCGTCAAAAAGATGCGGGTATTTCCTGTCAGAGCGACTTTTTCGGCGGCGAAGAGGGCGGCCTCGGGGCTCATGAACTGCCCTTTCTTGATATTGACGACTTTGCCGGTGCGGCCAGCGGCTTGGAGGAGGGCGGTCTGCCGAGCCAAAAATGCTGGGATTTGCAGCACATCGGCTACTTCTGCGGCAGCAGGAACCTCAGCCGTCTCATGTACATCCGTAAGCACGGGCACACCCACTCGCTCCCGAACCTGCGCCAAAATCCGAAGCGCAGCTTCGTCTCCAATGCCCTGAAAGGAAGTAGCCCGGGTGCGGTTGGCTTTACGATAGGAAGCCTTGAAGATGTAGTAAAACCCCTCTTGGGCGCAGGTCTCTTGGAGCGCTTCAGCGACTCGGGCGCAAATGTCGTAGGTTTCTACGACGCAGGGGCCTGCGACAATGAGAAGGGAAGTGTTTTGGGCGTTTGGGAACCAGGATGACCAAGTAGGGTTTTCTTTCATCGTCCCTGAAACTGCGGCTTTCGCTTTTCTACGAAAGCGCGAAGGCCTTCTTGATAGTCTTGGGTGCGACCGGCCAGCTCTTGATAGTATAGTTCTTGTTGGAGGGCTTCTTCGTAGGAACGTTCAAAGCTGTGCAGGAGCAGTTTTTTGATGTAGGCGAGGGCTTTGGGGGGTTTTTCGGCGTAGAGGGTGGCGATGCGGTGGGTTTCGGAGGGGAGGTCGGTGTCGGGCACGACTTTATTGATCATGCCCCAGCTGAGGGCGGTTTGGGCGGGTATGCGTTCGCCAAGGGTAGCGAGTTCAAAGGCGCGTTTGAGGCCGATAGTGCGCACTAGATGGAAGGAGGTACCCGTATCTAAGGAGAGCCCCACATTGATGAAAGCCACGACGAAGGAGGCACTTTCAGCGGCTATCACATAATCGCAGGCCAGAGCTAAGCCCACACCCGCTCCTGCTGCTACCCCATTTACACTGGCAATAATGGGTTTCTCCAGCTCATGTAGCGCGCGCACTAAGGGGTTGTAGCGCTTTTCTACCGATTCGCCTAGGGAACGTTGTACGCCTACGATGTCTTTGAGGTCTTGGCCTGAGCAGAAGGCTTTCCCAGCCCCTTGAATGACGATGGCTCGGACGGAGTCGGCTTTACGCGCTTCCCGAAGGGCGGCAAGAAGCTCATAGCTCATTTTCTCATTGAAGGCGTTGAAGCGGTCTGGCCGATTGAGAGTAATGTAAGCGACGGCCTCCTTCACTTCGTATAAAATGGTCTCGTACATACGGCAAAGGTACAGACTTAGATGGGCGGGGAGGGGGGGGTTATTTAGCTGGAGAGGCGGAAGACTTCGCCTGTGGGGGTGATATCCATGGTAATAAGGCCAATCAAGAGGTACTTGATGAGGATACGGCGGGCTTTCCAGGCGTGGCGGGGTCCGAGGAGGGCTTGATAGGCTTTTTCATCTATGGTGGGGTGCTGACGCAGGTAGGTAAGCAGCAGCTCTTCTTCTCGGCGGAAGCGGATGTGCTGGGGTTTTTTTTGGGCTTCCCAGTAGGTTTCTAAGAAGCTGCCGGCGAGGCGGGTTTGGTCCCCAACGCGCACGTAGGCGCGCCAGCGGCCATCTTCTTCTAAGGCACGCAGGGGGCGCTTATCGGGTTGGGGGGGTACATATACTTCCAGAAGGGCTTTGTTGTCTATGGTGTAGACTCTGGCTTCAAAGGTGGTGATGGGCTGGGTATAGCGGCGGGCCGCCAGGTCAATCATATGATATTCTTCTTCTGGGGCGATGCCGACGATGCGGCCGTTGTCTTTGACGCCGATGAGGAGCGTGCCTCCTTCACTATTGGCAAAAGCGACGAGGGTTTTGGCAATCTTGCGGGCGCTGTCAATGCGCTGTTTGAAGTCCAAGGTCTGCCCTTCGCCTGCCGCTATTTGCGCCAGGATATGGGCTTCCTCCCCCCCCCGCATCCCCCCAAAGATAAGCTACTTCGGCGTAAGTTTGTCCGCATGCTTTCGTTACAGGATAAAGTGATTTTGGTGACGGGTGGCAGCCGGGGGATTGGTCGGGCGATTGTGGAGACCTTAGCTCAGGCAGGGGCTATTGTGGCATTCACCTATCGGGGTTCTGTGGAGGCGGCCCAGAGCTTAGCCCAAGCGCATCCCGAGCGAGTGTGGCCCTATCAGGCCGATGTAACCGATGGTGCCCGAGCAGAGGCTATCATTGACGAACTGGTCAAAAAATATGGCCGTTTGGACGGCCTCGTCAATAACGCGGGCATCACGCAGGATAATCTCCTTTTGCGTCTGACCGAAGCTCAGTGGGACGCTGTTCTTCAGACCAACCTCAAGGGACCTTTCTTATATACGAAGGCCGCGCTCAAGCCCATGTTACGGCAGCGCCAAGGCAGCATAGTCAATATCAGCTCTATCGTTGGTATTACGGGTAATCCCGGCCAGACCAACTACGCGGCCGCTAAGGCAGGACTGATTGCCTTTACTAAGTCTCTCGCCAAAGAAGTCGGCTCCCGCAATATCCGGGTCAATGCCATTGCGCCGGGCTTTATTCAAACGGACATGACTACGCATCTTCCTGCTGAGGCTTGGCAGAGTCGCATTGCTTTGGGCCGTTTGGGTCAGCCCAGCGAGGTTGCCCACGTGTGTGCTTTCCTCTTGTCGGACTTGGCTTCGTACATTACGGGGGAAGTTATTGTCGTAGATGGCGGCCTGCAATAGGGCTTCTTATACCAAGTTTTTGAATGCGAGTTGGTAGTATTTTT
>Ga0079998_114759_pt1 | contig 15285 bp, 14 predicted proteins | sample PerSpoBPS_BMetaG_FD_69201 | JGI IMG/M metagenome (GOLD analysis project Ga0079998, IMG submission 69201) | Thermal spring microbial communities from Yellowstone National Park, Wyoming, USA - Perpetual Spouter B (PS_B) MetaG (SPADES assembly)... | ecosystem: Environmental > Aquatic > Thermal... | reverse complement strand
ACACTTTGGTCTAATGATAGCAACAGGAATACTAATAGCTATGATAACAGCAGTCTTCATTCTACCCTCTATATTCTCAATTTTCAAAGATAAAATTTCAAAGTACATAACATGAAAAGAACATTAAAATTTCAAATATAAACCAGAAAAGAAATTTATTATATATAAGGAGATTGATATTATATATAAGGAGATTGATTTATATATATGTTAGACGGAATAAAAGTTTTAGATTTCACAAGGCTTCTTCCAGGTCCCCTTGCGACATATATTTTAGCTCACCTTGGAGCAGAAGTTATAAAAGTTGAAGATACTCAATCAGGAGATATGACAAGATATATACCTCCCATCCCAGACGGGAAAGGTGCTGTTTTCTCTTTCCTAAACGCAGGAAAAAAATCTCTATCTCTGGATCTCAAAACAGAAGAGGGTAAAACTATAATAAAAAGAATAATACCAAGGGTAGATGTTATAGTAGAAGGTTTTCGCCCACAAGTTATGAGAAAACTCGGACTTGATTTTGAAAGCGTAAAAAAAATAAATCCCAAAATAATATACTGCTCAATTTCAGGATACGGACAAACAGGTCCCCTATCTTATAAATCAGGACACGATTTGAACTATATATCTTTTTCTGGAATTCAGAGAATGTTTATATCTGAAGAAAAAGGAATAGCCGTTTTGCCACAAATTCAAATAGCAGATATATCTGGGGCACTTCTTGCTTGTATAGGAATTCTTGATGCACTTGTTGAAAGAGAAAGAATAAAAAAAAATTTTAAAGGAAAATTTATTGATATAAGCATGGTTGAAACTTCTTTATTTTTAGCCGTTGAGAGTTTGAGCAAATTTTTAGGAACAGGAGAAGAACCAAAACCATTTGGAGAAATTCTAACAGGTGGGGCAACTTGCTACATGATATATAAAACAAAAGATGGAAAATGGTTAAGTGTTGGAGCGCTTGAACCCAAATTCTGGGAAAACTTCATAAAAGCTCTGGGACTTGAAGATGAAATTCTACCATCTGATGCCGTAACTCCGCCAGATGAATCAAATCCAGCTTACAAGAAAATCAAAGAAAAAATAATGTCCATGACATCAGAAGAAATTGAAAGAATTTTCAGCAAATTTGATATACCATATGAGTTTGTTAAAGGATACAAAGAAATGAAAGAACATGAACAAGTAAAAAACCGCAAAATATTCTACAAAGTAAAAGATACGGAACTCCTAAAACTTCCTTTTATGGTTGAAGTGAAAACTCCGGCTCCGGAACTTGGAGAACATACAAGAGAAATCCTCAAAGAATTCGGATTTGAAGACAAAGAAATTTCAGAACTCGAAGAAAAAAGTGTAATAAGAACAATAAAAAAGTAAAGGGCTCATGCCTTTAAGTAGCTGCAAAGAGAAAAAGCAAACCATTTATCAGTGAATTTACATCCCAAGATTTATCTACCATCCTTACCTTCTCTTTCACCTTTAAGACCTCCGGATAATCTATCAACCTTTCATAAAGTAAAGTGTTTTTTTATCTATAAACGCCAAATTTTCCTATTTTTTATCCATTTTTTTATCCATAATAGTTTTTTATCTACAATAGATTGAATATAATTTGTGATGAGAGAAGAAAAAATTCCCAGATTTCCCGGTTTGATAGAAGTTATAGGACCTGGAATAATATGGCTTGCGCTAGCGCAAGGTTCAGGGGAACTAATATGGTGGCCGTACCTTGCTGCAAAATATGGGGGCGCACTCTTATTTTTACTCGTTCCATCTGCTCTCATCCAACTACCACTAACATACTACATAGGTAGATATTCTCTTCTTACAGGCGAAAGTATATGGAGGGGTTTCATGAGAGCAAACAGGTCTTTCTCAATTTTTCTGTGGATTATGATGAACTTTTCATTTTTTTGGTTTGGCTCATTCGTGGTAGCAGGTGGAACTGCGCTCGCTGAACTCATACCACTTGGAATATCAAGAAAAGCAGAATCCATAGCATGGGGATACATACTTATTCTATGCATGTATATAGTACTAGTGAAGTCAAAAAAAGTCTATGATGTAATAGAAAAAATCATGATGTTTGTTGCAATAGGGACATTTTTAGGACTTGTAATATCTTGCTCATATAAGACGGTACTTGAAAAAATACCGGAATTCTTTTCAAGCTTTCTCAAACCAAACATCAAAGTTGTGGAGAGAAACGACTATGAAAAAGTTATAACTGCAATAACATTTATGGGACTTGGAGGTTTTTGGTCGCTCTTTTACTCGTATTGGATTTTAGGTAAAGGAATGGGTATGGCAAAGCTAACACAGGGGCAATTCACTTCTGGTTTCATACCTTCAAAAGATACTCCAAAAGAACAAATATCAATCTGGAAAAAAGCTTTACTACTTGATTCATCAACCGGAGTTATAGGCAACTTAATAACAACAATTATGACAACACTTCTTGCATTTGCTATACTTAATCCAAAAGGAATTTTCCCTGATGAATATAAGATCGCGGTCGTGCAAGCTGAATTTTTTGCACAGTGGGGCGGAGAGATTGGAAGAAAAATTTTTTTGTTTGCCTCCGCTTTATTTTTAGTTGATACATGGATATCTACCGCAGATGCATTAGCACGTACGAATATAGATATAATCAAGTTTCTAAACGAAAAAGCTATAAAAGATGAAAAAAAAGCCTATAAAATTTTGATAACAGCAATAACAATAATAACATGCATAACCCTCCCGATCGCCCCACCGGGAGAACTTATAATTTTCACAGCAGTAATCGGTTTTTTCGGAATGGGAGCAATATGTATAATGGTTCTACTGACACAATCGTATTTTCTACCTAAAATTTCTCCAACCCTAAAAGAATCAAAAATAGAAAAGATTTCAATCATTACAACAACGATAATATACTTGACACTTACAATAATCTACATATTGGTAAAATTTCAACGATAAATATTGTAAAATTGTTATTATGAAACCAGCCCTTTTTATTTTCTCCATATTCTCGCTTTGCGCAATCGGACTTTTATTCATTTTTGGAATATCCCCAATAAGAGGAGGATACGACCCTTACATTATGTTCAAAAAACAAGTTATAGCAGTAGCTATCGGAATCTTACTTATGTTCCTTGTATCACGAGTACCTCACGAAATGCTGAGAAAAATATCAGTTCCAATCTTTGTTATATGTTTCATAGGAGCTACATCAACCTTGTTTTTAGGCAAAGGAAGTGCAAAAAGATGGATTCACCTTCCGGGCTTCTCAATCCAACCCGTAGAATTTTTCAAATTAGCTTACATTATACTTTTCTCTAACATATTATCAAAGACAAAAGAACAAATAGATATTTACGGATTTCTGTTCTTTGTCTTGGCAAACATAATCTTGACACTTCCTATACTTATACAACCAGATTACGGAAACTTTGTCATACTCTTTACAATATCTACCTTCCTCCTCTTCATAAAAGGAGTAAAGATAAGGTATATTTTATCTTTGTTGATACCCGCAATCCCAGCTTTTATAGCGCTCATATTCATTTCTCCATACAGGATGAAAAGAATTTTAGCATTTTTATCACCCTGGGAGGATCCACAAGGTAAAGGCTTTCAGATAATACAATCTATGATATCTTACTCCGCGGGTGGTATAAATGGAGAAGGAATTGGAGAAGGTATGCAAAAGCTATACTTCCTCCCAGCCGCACATACAGACTTTATAATATCTTCAATAGCAGAAGAAATAGGGCTAATAGGTATAGCTATAATAGTATTACTCTTTTCAATAATAACTTTTATCGGTTTCTCAACTGCAAAAACTATAAAGGAAGAATTTTCAAAGTTCCTCACCGCAGGTCTCACCTTTATGATATCTATTGAAGTTGTAATAAACCTTTTTGTATCTGTCGGTCTTTTACCAGCAAAGGGATTACCCCTACCTTTTGTGAGCTACGGAGGTTCATCTATAATATCATCTTTCATCGCAGTAGGCATAATTTTGCAAGCCATAACAAAAGATTAGAAAAAAGAAAATATCAGCCTTGATCCAATCTCTCAAAATTCAGAAGATAAAAAAGTTTAGTTTTATTTTCTCTGTTAGTTTTCGCCGAGAGCTTTTTTAACAATCGGACTTACAACCTTACCATCATAGCAAACAGCAGTATCTCTTATTATCTCGTCCTCAAAATTAAGAACTATTTTCCCATTAACTAAAAGCAACCTTATAAAATTAGCCACATTTTTAGAGTAAAGAAATGAGGCATCACGAGGGTAGTAATTCGCTGGATTAACCATTCCTATTATTTTTACTCCCCTGAAATCTATAATTTTCCCTGGTTCTGTCAATTCGCAATTTCCACCTTTTTCAGCGGCAAGGTCAACGATTACGGCTCCTGGTCTCATTTTCTCAACCATATCACGTGTTATAAGAACAGGAGCTTTTTTTCCTGGAACCATAGCAGTAGATATAACAACATCAGCAGCAGCAACATGTTGAGCCATAAGTTCTCTTTGCTTTTTGTAGAATTCTTCGCCCATAGCTTTCGCATAGCCACCTTCTGCTTTCGCCTCCTCCGTTTCAAGACCGAGTTCAACAAACTTTGCCCCAACACTTTGGACCTGCTCTTTTGTTTCTGGTCTTATATCATATCCTTCAACAACAGCCCCAAGCTTTTTAGATAAAGCCATAGCTTGAAGTCCGGCAACTCCCGCACCTATAACAAAAACTTTGGCAGGCTTTATAGTTCCTCCAGCTGTCATATAAAGAGGAAAGATTTTATCAAGATGTTTTGCCGCCTCAATAACTGCTGCATAACCTGCAATCGTTGCCATAGAAGAGAGAGCGTCCATGCTTTGCGCTCGAGATATACGAGGAATAAGTTCAACAGAAAATGCGGTAACTTTTCTTTCTGCTAACTTTTTTATAACTTCTGGATACGCAAGAGGCTCTAAGAACCCCATTATTATTTTCCCTTCTTTTAGTAATGGTAAATCTCTTTCTTCAACTTCACGAGATGCCCCGGGACCTCTCACATATAAAATTATGTCTGATTTTTCAATAACTTCTTCACGAGAACCAACTACATCAACCCCAACTTTTTTATAATCCTCATCAGTAACAAAAATACCTTCGCCGTATCCTTTTTCTATCAAAATTTTTGCTCCCTTTTTTATGTACTGCTCTGCCACTTCTGGAATTATAGCGACCCGCCTTTCAGCAGGAAACAACTCTTTTACTCCACCTATTATCATAATACCTTTATTTTTTTTACAATAACGAGATTTTCCGTTTTCACAAAAATTTACATAAAAAAACTTCACTGAAATCCAACTGATAGCAAACCGAAGAGCTAACGATCTGGGTTCAGACTAAAAATGAATAGCTTTGTCGCAAACATATTAAGGCGGCCCTGCAAAGCCATCAGGACCTAACCTGATCGCTATCCCCTCCCACTTCCCTTGCACCATCACAGGGCGCAAAGGAGAGAAGTCCCTTACAAACAACCTCCCAAGGAGAGGTATAGCGAAGGCTACCCTCAGAACTCGCCAGAGTTTCTGGGAGCTTTTCTCCCCCCTCACAGGTTCCTTCCTTCGGTGCCCCTGCTCTTGGGTCTCTGGCTCACTCTGAGAGCTTTTATTTGTTTCAAACAAAAATCTCTCCAAAAATTTCTTCTCCTTCTTCAACCTCCTCAAATCCCTCTTTATACCATTTGCTTTATATTTGTTTTTCTCTTGATTCAACTTATTTTTCAGTTCCTCCTCCATTTTCCCTAATCTCCATAACGCATATTGAATGTAAATCTGGCTTTCAAGTAGCTTCCGGTAGTTCTCTGGTATCTCCTCCTTAAACCCTAGTGCTTTTCTACCTATAACATACGCTCCTGCTATATCTTTATCTATAAAATACTGCGGACAATATTTCATCATACCTATTAAAGATGTAAATGCTGGATTTACCTTTACTACTTCTATTCCTTCCTGATTTGCCAAGCTCTCTATCTTTTTCAGTATTCTCCTATAAGAGAAAAATTGTAAGATTTTTCTAAGCTTTGCTTTTCCATCTCCTCTTTTTCCCTTTGGGAGTTTTTGTATATCCTCAATCGCAATAGCTTTTCCTTTTTCTTTCGCAAATCTTATAACCTCATGAGCTATCAACCACTCCTCATACTCTTTTCTGCTTCTGCCCCTGTACTTCAAAAGATGAGAGAGATAGATTGATTTATAGCTTTGCAAGTTTCCATCAGGAGAAACTTCTGCAAGAGCAAGATGAAAAGGTCTTGCATTCACATCTATTCCTATCACTCCTTTTGCTTTTGTAATTGTTTGAGGTGGAACGCCAAGAGAAAATCTAACGAATCCATAGATTTGCCCATCTTTGAGTTTTAGCTCAACAGTGTAAGGGAATTGCTCTCCTGATAAGATTTTTGACAAAAACAAAGCCCACTTATCTGATTTTCCGCTCAAATCTCTTTTTACCTTTGCTAATATGAATTTCCTATTTTTCAAAGCTATTCTTAACCAAAGATTGCTTTTACCTTTTTCAATAGGGATAAATCTTAAATTAAGGTTTCCTTTGTGAGTTATGTGCTTTGTGACTATACTTAACAAATTACCCTGTCTTTTTTCTTTCCATTTTCTTTTGAGTTCCTTTAATCTTTTTCCTTGAAGATGATTTTTCTTGAGCTTTTCAAACAAGGCTCTACCACCGAATATGAGCTTTTTCGGATTTTGTCCTCTTGCCTTGCAGCTTTGAAAAACTTCTCTTGCCTTTTCAACTGCACAGCTTACATAATGAGAGTTAAGTTCCGGAAATTTTTACCTTGTTATCTTGTAAGCTTGCGAAGTGGTGAAACCTTCAAGAAGTCTTTTGTAAGAAAACCTTATAGCAGAAGAAAAATTTCTCATAAGTTTAAGAATTTGTTCTTTCTCTTCCCTATTTACAAGGAGTTTGAAACTTGTAGTTATGAACATATGAATTGAAATAACAGTAATAATTGATTTGGGCTTAAAGAGAAATTTTAGCAAAAATTTTTGAATTTAGGTGAGAAATTATAATTTAAGATGATTGCGACAAGGCATATTTGTAAAATAAATTTACGGGAGAAAAAATTATAAAGTGGTAGATTAAAAGGCTAAAGAAATTTTTAGATTTTCCGATTATAAAATAAATGGGCGGGGGTGAAAGGTTATGGCAAACGAAATAAAAATCAAAGGAGTTCATGAGCTATCAAAAGCGGAAACAAAAACCTTAGATAAAGTCAAAAGAGTGGAGATACCAACAAAATTAAGTGTAAAAGATAAAAGTGAAATATCCGAAGAATCAAAGATTTTTGCTGAATTCGTTCCAAAAGTTCTTCAAGCATTAGATAAAGAAGTGGATAGAGAAAGCAAACCTGCTTCCAATTCACAGATAGCTTCATCTTTGGTAGAAGAAATTGTAAAAGCAGTTCTTTCAAAAAAACTTGGACGCTAATAAAAACTTAAACTATCCAAATAAAAATCAAACCGATTTAAGCTTTCAAGATTTCGTCACAAATATTAAAAATCCTTCTTTTTTAAAAGAAGGGTGGAGGGGAAAAATTTTTGTTGGATTCTTTAACGAAAAGAAGGTAGCAATAAAAGTCGCAAAATCTTTTCATCTCATACAGAATATAAGAAAAGAAGCGGAAATTTTAAGACAAGTCAACGAAAAAAATATAGGTCCAAAAATACTACTTGAAGGTTCAGACTTTTTCGTTATGGAATTCATAGATGGTATTCCTTTCAAAAAAATTTTAGATGAAGTAAATACTCTTTCAGATGTATTCTTTGATATTTTGTATCAGGCTCGTGAGCTTGACAGAATGAAAATATCAAAAAATGAAATGCACAAACCCTACAACAATGCCATACTCTGTGAGAAAGAAAATAAAGTTGTTCTTATAGATTTCGAATCCTCTCAATTTACAGAAAAACCGAAAAATGTTACACAATTTATTTCATTCCTTTTATCTTTTCTGAAGACAAAAGGAAAAATTTACCCGAAAGAAGAAAAGAAAGCAATAGAACTTATGAAGAATTATAAAAGAGATTATTCAGATGAGAGCTTCAAAGAAATCTTGAAATTTCTGAAAGATCTCAGCTAAAACATAAATTCTCAAAAAAATGATAACAGGAAAACTTTGTGTAATTCTTATCACAAACATTTTATCAATTACACTTTCAACTATGTCTTTGAATATAGGGGAAAAAGTCCCGAGCTTTGAAATAGAAGATGTGAACGGTCAAAAAGTTGAAATTGAAGAAGGCAAAAAGTATATAATTTCTTTCCACAGATATATGGGGTGTGTGTGGTGTCAGATGGATATAATAAAGCTCCTCAAAGAAAAAGACAAACTCAAAGAAAAAGGAGTTGAAGTTATAATATTTATACAAAGTCCGCAAGATGTAGTCAAAGAGTATTTGAAAGACTTTCCGGATTTTCCTTTTCGTTTAGTTCCGGACCCGGAAAAGAAAGTATATAAGATTTTCGGGGTAGAAAGTGGTAGCTTTTTAGACCTCGTATCTCCAACTGCTTTTTTGAGAACCTTAAAAGATTCATCACTTTTGGGCAAATATAAGTTCGTAAGAGGCGGTATAAAAGGTGATAGATATTTAAGACCTGCATTTTTTGTAGTAGATAATGGTATAGTTGTTTGGAACTACAAAAGCAAAAACGTAGCAGATTCACCAGATATTTCTGAAATGCTAAACAAATTAGGAGTGAATTAAGAGAGTTCAAAAAACTAAAAGTGCTCAAAGAAAAACTCTTTTGGTTTTTTGTATGTAAAAAAAATAAATTTTCCTTTACCTGAGAACGAAGGAATCTTTTTGAAAGGATAATTTTTCCTTAACGCCCTTTTCACATCCTGATCTGAAAGAACTATTCCCACAATTTCTCCATATTTTCTCATGCTTTGAGATTTTTCTTCCGGTGTTCCAAAAACTATCTCATAGTCGTCCCCATAAGTTATTGCGACACTTTGAGGGTCTTTGAAAAAACTTGGGGCAAATCTCAAAAACTCTTCTGAAAATGGCATTCTTTCCGGAAAGAACTCACAAGATACACTGTTCAAAGCGCATATCCATTCCACAGTTCTTAAAGGACCATCAGATGCATCCGCTGAAAACCTGACAAACGATTTTATTTTTCGTAATATCTTCGCCCTTAAAGGAGGTCTCAAAAATTTTTGCAAAGCGTAAGGTATGTATTTTTCTGCAAATTTTCTTCCCTTCTTTCTCAGAACTTCAAGAGCAAGAGCAGAATCTCCCACTGTACCTGTTATGTGAATGTGATCTCCCGGGTGAGCTCCAAATCTTGAAAGTGGTTTTTTCTTAGAATATCCTACAACAAAAATAGAAACAGAGTATATATTAGACTTTGATGTATCTCCACCTGCAAGTTTTAATCCAATTTCATCAGAGAACTTTATTATTCCATCGCCTATTTTTTCTAAAACTTTGTAATCCCTTCCTGCCAAATTCACAAATGCAAATGATGGGTCTGACGCTGTACATACTATATCGCTTACTGCACATCTCAAAGCTCTTTCGCCAACTTCCTCTGGTGTCATAAACTTCAAATCAAAATGAGTCCCCTCTACACTTTGATCAGAAGAAATCACAATATGGAAGTTCCCAACCTTTATAGATAAAGAATCGCTTCCCCAAGGAGTTGATAATTTTTCAAAGTATGGTAGTTTGATTTTTTTAGGCAAACTTTTATTTAAAATCCACCCTAATTTTCTCCCGAGCTCAATTATTCTCTCTATCTCTGACATAATACTTTTTATTTATAGTCTCACATTTACACCTTTTTCTTTGAGGAAATTCTTAAGGTGAGAAATATTTATTTTACCGAAGTGAAAAACAGAAGCGGCAAGACAAGCGGAAGCTCCTGCTTTTACAGCATCAAAAAAATGTTGCTCCTCCCCTGCTCCCCCGGACGCTATTATAGGAACTGAAACATTTTCTGAGATCCTTTGTATAAGTTCTAAGTCATATCCACCCTGCGTTCCGTCCTTATCTATTGATGTAAGAAGAATTTCACCTGCTCCCAACTCCACAGCTTTCTTTGCCCAATCCACCGCATCAAGACCTGTATTTTTCTTACCAGAATATATAAAGACTCTGAAAACATTATCTACTCTTTTTGCATCTATTGCAACAACTACACACTGACTACCAAAAACCTCTGCACATTCTTTTATAAGATTTGGATTTTCAACTGCTCCTGTATTTACTGAAACTTTATCTGCTCCCGCAAGCAAATAATCTCTCATATCTTTCCAAGTCCTAACCCCCCCACCTACTGTTAGAGGGACAAACACATTTTCAGCTATTTTAGATATCATCTGTAAAGAAGCTCTCCTCCCTTCATCACTAGCTGATATATCTAAAATGCAAATCTCATCTGCACCCTCTTGACTATACACTTTTGCTGTCTCAAATGGATCACCTGCATCTTTCAAATTTACAAAATTAATACCTTTCACCACTCTCCCATCCTTTATATCAAGACATGGGATAATTCTTATAGTGGTTAGCGTTTGATACATGCGATTATTTTTTCGTTCTGTATCGGCAAACATAAGAATTTTTATTTTAATAGCAAACTCAATTTGATATAAATCAAACTGAAAAATGGTAGCAAAACCTTAAATTATATCTATGCTGAGGATAATCTCCTCAACAGCACTAATAGTTAGTATAATCACAAGCTGCAAACTAAGCGGAGACCCTGAAATAATAAATGCTACACCAGTTAATGATGGAAAAGACCTAAAAATAGAATGGAAAAAAGTTGAAAACGCAGGAGGCTATAAACTATACTGCGACGGAGCAAAAATATCAGACTGGGATATAAAAGAAACTTCATACATCATACCAGGTCCATGGTATTACTGTGATTTTCTTGGTTGCAAAAAAGGTGGATTCACCTGCAAGACCGTAGAAGTTTTAGCTTACTCCTTAGGTGGGTGGACGGGATTAGCCGGAGATCGGCACATAGCATCACTATATTTAACTCCAAAGTTTGCACGCATAGAAGGTCTCGTTTCTCATGATACAGAGGGAAATTCTTGGGTCAAAATTGATTTTTTAACCGGCGAGATAAAAGCAGTTCCAGAATCCGAGGTCAATCCAAACATCCCGAATACAGCTTGGTTCGTTTTTTATAACAATTCCGGAAACCCAGAGTTTAGAGATGTTGAAGAATTAGGAAAAGAAGCAAATGTAAGAGTAAAATTTGGCAGGAATATCAATGAGGATTTTATTCCTAATCTCGCTCCTGACATAGAAAGTTATAGCACAAAAATCACAATTTCTTCCACAGGAGATAAAATTTACTTCTGGGTAGATAGCAAAGGAAAAGGTTATGGAATTGTAGATTCAAGCGATTACTTCGGCGCTATATTAGTCAAAAGCTTTATAGAGCAATATAACTCCGAGATTTACCGAGGAAAAGGTCCTTACAGAGCTGACCTTGAAATACTCCTTCAAGATAAGGTTAAGGGGTTAAGATGGGTAAAGTGGTAGTTTTACCAATTTTCTAATCTTTAATTCCGAGTTTTTGTTTAGTATATGGAGGAGGAAATCTATTTCCCCATTTTTCTATATTTTCCCACAAGTTTGAAATTTGAAGGAGCAAATCTTCTCTACCGAAAGGAGCAATAATTTGTATCCCAGATGGAATTTCTGCTTTCTCATCTAACCATATGGGTAAAGAAATAGCAGGAACACCGGTTATGTTTGCATATTGAGTAAATGGAGTTCTCTGAAAATTTTTTATTTCAAGCTGTCTTAAAATGTTGCGAAAAACCTTTACTTTATCCATAAGCTTGAAAAGCCCAAGCCTTACTGAAATTCTCAAAAATTCTTCTTGAATCTTTGGAGGTTTTAACTCTCCTATTTTCGCAGGTAAAAATGCACAAGTTGGCGTCAAAAAAACATCGTACTTTTCAAAAAATAAGTTGAGCTTGTATATAAGCTCATATCTTTTCCATGTTGAAAGAATATAATCACCCGATGATCTTAATTCCCCCAGCGCAAAAAGAGAAAGAGTCGTAGCTTCAACTTCCGAAAAAACTCTTTTGCCGTATTTTTCTTTAAGCTCTTTCAAAAGGGCGTTTGCCTCACCATAATACATAGAAAGGAAAACATGAAAAATATCCCATCCCCATCCCTCAGGTTCTCTCTCCTCAACATACCATCCTATTTTTTCAAATTCTCTTGCAGCCTTCAAAACTGCATCTTTATAAAATTTGTCAACAGGAGTACCTATGGGAGATCTTGTTGTAAAGGCAATTTTCAATTTTTTCGGTTCCATTTTATATACCTCAGAATATCTTTCCGTGGGAGGTTCAATTTTGAAAGGAGATGTTAAAGAATATCCACTTTCAGCATCCAAAAGTAAAGCAACATCTTCTGTAGTTCTTGCAAAGAAAAAATTTACTCCAAATCCTTGCCATATCTCACCGTGAGGCGGACCAGCCGGGGTTCTTCCCCGAGATGGCTTCAAGCCAATCAAACCTGTATAGCATGCTGGAATTCTTATAGAACCTCCCCCATCGCTCCCAGAAGCAACAGGAACCATACAACTTGCAACCGCAGAAGCTGAACCACCAGACGACCCGCCCGGAGTAAGCTCCAAGTTCCACGGATTCCTTGTCGGACCAAAAAGGTCAGGTTCAGTATATCCTAAAAATCCAAACTCAGATGTATTAGTTTTTCCGAAAATTAATCCACCATTTTTTCTTATTCTTGCAACAAATTCACTTTCATAATCTGGAATAAAATCTTTGAGAATTTTTGAGCCGTCGGTTGATTTTACTCCCGGATAATGTTGCCTTAAATCTTTCAGAAGCAGCGGAACACCATAAAGTTTTCCCTTTTCTTTTATATCAGATTTTTCCAGATTTTTCAGATCTTCTTTAACTCCGTCTTCTATCCATAATATTACTGCGTTGAGATCAGGATTTAATTTCCGGGAGACCTCAATTGCAGTCTCAAGAATTTCGGAAGGTCTAATTTCTCCTCTTTTTATGAGATTTATAATTTGGACAGATGAAAACTTTACATACTCTTCCTCCTTTAGCATAAATGAAGTTTTACTACTATATTTTCTATTGTTTAAGATTTATCCGCCTCTTTGCAATTCCTGATCTATTACCTGCTTGAAAGCTTCAAATGGTAGAGCTCCTCTCACAGGTACTCCATTTATAAAGAATGTTGGTGTTCCTCTTACTCCAAGTCTCTGGCTCTCGTTCATATCTTGCATAACAATTTGGGCTGTTTCCCCTGTGTCAAGACACTGTGAGAACCTCTTTTCATCTAATCCTATCTCTTTTGCAAACTGCTTCAGGGATGCTATATCAAGTCTTCCCTGCGGCTGCCCGACTTGGAAGAGTTTGTCGTGCATAGCCCAGAAAGCTTTTGCTCCTCCTATTTTACCTGCGCACTCAGCTGCCTCCGCTGCTTTTTGAGCAAACTGATGAAACGGCAAAGGCAAATGCTTGAACACAATTTTCACCTTATCTCCGTATGTCTGCAATATCTGCGGATAAGTATCCCTTGCCCATCTACCGCAGAATGGACATTGGAAATCTGAATACTCAACTATTGTAATCTTCGCTTTCGGATCACCTTTTATCCTGTAGGGTGGTGGAGGCGCTATCTGAGACATATCTATCCTCTCAGCCTCCGGGGGTTGCTGACCTTCTGGAGGAGTTGGTTGTTGTGGTTGCCTTTGTGGCTGCTGTCCTGGTGCTCCACCAAAAACATTCTTTGCTATATTTGAGCCAAGATTATTAAAATAACTTTGAATTGAACGAGTTGCCCATATTATTGAACCTGCTACCACAACACTTCCAACAAGAATAGAAACTGCCAAAAACTTTCCTTCCGCCTGACCCTTTGCCATATTTTTTTCTACCATAATATATCTACCTCCTATTTTTATTAATTCTTTAATTGACTTTTATATTTTAATATTTAGAATTTATTTTTTCCACAAAATTAGAGATTTTCAAGTATCAAAATTTAAATGTAAAAATCCAAAATTGAAATTATCCTTAGATCTACACACAACATTGTGTTAAAATGTAAAGCTCCAAAAGTAAATCATAACTTCAAAATAATATACTTTGATATATAATAGAAAATAGGTATAGTAAAAAGAAGACTATCTATTCTATCAAGGACTCCACCGTGTCCTGGGATAATGAAACCAGAGTCCTTCAAATGCACATCCCTTTTTAATGCAGATTCTGCAAAATCTCCTAAAAGCCCAAAAAAAGCAGCAACAAAACCCAAAAACATCCAAATCATAAGATCACCTTTTGGTTGGAATATAATTTTCATAAAAATAGCCGAAATTACAGATAATAAAACTCCACCTAAAAAACCTTCAAGAGTCTTTCCTGGAGATATTTTTTCCGCGAGCTTAATTTTTCCAAATTTTTTCCCAGCAAAGTAAGCCCCAATATCTGCACAAACTGTTGTCAAGACAGTAAATAAAAAAAAGAAAATCCCAGTATCTATTTTTGCAAAATTTCGGATTTGTAGTTCGCTTCCTATATTTCTCAAAAGCACAGCGTGAGCTCCCCCCAACCATCCCGTATATATTATTCCAAAGTATGTCATCATAATTTTATCTATCGCCCCTCTCACCTCACGGGAAATTATCTGAATAAAAAATATTGCGATAAGAGAAAAAGTAAGGAGAGCAAAGAGAACTTCTGATGGAGCCAAAAATGTTATAAACGGAATTGATGTTGAGACTGCTATACCAATCTGTGTAAATGGCTTTTCACCTTTCATCTCCAAAAGCTTATATATCTCAAATGAAGCAAGAAGAGAAAATATTGAAACAAAAAAAACAAACAAAATCCCTCCCTTTATCAAAAAAAACAAAGCAATTCCACCAAGTATTACACCAGAAATAACTCTTTTATAAATTTCTTGGCGAAAATCCTGCTTCGGAACCTGTGTTCTCATCCTGATTTGCTGCACTATCTGTTCTATCTTCTGATCTTGATTATCTTTCTCCTGAAAATTTTTCTCTTTCTCCACAGTTCTTTCATTCTTAAAATTTGCAAAAATTCTTTCCCAAAGTCAAAAAATTTTCCGACCTTAATTGCTATGTCAAAAAAATGTATGCCAAAAATTGTCAAAAGATTTGATTCTCCACAAGATTTATTAGAAAGGAGGTGAAAATTTTATGACTGAAATCTTGTCAATTTTAAACCTTATCTCAAA
>Ga0079998_133070_pt1 | contig 15390 bp, 20 predicted proteins | sample PerSpoBPS_BMetaG_FD_69201 | JGI IMG/M metagenome (GOLD analysis project Ga0079998, IMG submission 69201) | Thermal spring microbial communities from Yellowstone National Park, Wyoming, USA - Perpetual Spouter B (PS_B) MetaG (SPADES assembly)... | ecosystem: Environmental > Aquatic > Thermal... | reverse complement strand
GGGTACACCTAGCCAACAAGCTTATAGAGCTTAACATGATCGTAGATGAGATAACCTACAGGAGCCCATGGCTTTGGGTCGACGAGCCACCATCTGAGAGGGATCCGGAGCTCGGCATAGGAAAGCATGTAGCATGGCAGACTCCACTTCATAGGGAGGCTGTTAGGAGGGTTTTAGAGGGCTATGGGTAGGGTTAGGTTGTTATTCGCTCCAGGTGTTGAGGTAGGCTTCGTTGATAGGAGGAGGGGTTTGGAGCAGTTTGAGGAGCTAGCTGTGAGGGGTACTAGGCTCCCCATAGTCATGTTCGGCCCTGAGGGTTGTGGTAAGAGCTCTCTATTGAAGCAGGGGGCTGAGATCCTGAGGGATCAAGGTTTCGACGTCATCTACATCGACCCACTGCATAGGGATTTTATGGCTTACACGGATGTAGGTGATATCGTTAGGAGGCTTGTTGAGGCTACAGGTGAGGCTGTTGGCGTTGCCCAGCTTAAGCTAGCAACCCTAGCCATAGATCTTGCTAGGGAGCTCCTGGGTAGGTGGCGTAAGCGTAGGATAGCGGTCTTAGTCGACGAGGTCTTCCAGGCTGTAGGCGTGGACCTGGCGGAGGTCTACGTTAAGGGCCTCCTAAACCTCATAGAGCACCCTCCCGGGGGCTACGAGAACATAGTGGTTGTCGTGGCTACGAGTGAGGGTTCGACAAGGTCTAGGATTGGGAGGCACTCGTGGTCCATCCAGAGGCCCATATGGAATATGAGTAGGGAGGGTTTCGAGGAGCTATACAGGGTAACCAGGGAGGGTAAGCCTAGCCTAGACCAGCTATGGGCTCTAACGGGTGGCAACCCCAGAATGCTATCACAACTATACCAGGCGGGCTGGCATGAAGAGGAGGTTATCACCCACATAGCGAGGGGGAGAAGGCTCGGAGACTTCATAAGCTCCCTTAACGACATGGAGGTAAGGTGGTTGGAGGAGGCACTAGAAGACCCGGATACCCTAGTGAAAGCCCGGGAGCGTAGGCAGTTAAAAGAGAAGCTCGTAGAACTTAATCTAATAGTGGATGGCATAGAGGGTAGAGAGGACTGGTACTGGGTAGACACACCACCCCCAAGCAGGGACCCAGAGCTAGGAATAGGATACTATGTGGCCTGGCAAACCCCAATACACAGGGAGGCTGTTAGGAGAACACTACTAAGCCAGCACGGAGGCTAACCGTGGACCCCGATGGTATACCTCCCAGCCAGTGGACCTGCATATAGAGTTTAAACGGATTCCATCACTTTGATCCCACCAGCTCCCATATCAAATAGGTATTTAAAAGCTATTGGGAACTAAACGGGGTGGGTGGGCATAGGCGTAGAAACTCTTGGGAAGCCATTGCCTAAGCCTACAAGCGAGGACTACATTAGTGCGAGGTTGCTTGAGGCTCTAATAGAGGCTAGCTTAGCTCTAGAGCTCCTGGGTAAGGGTCTTGTTAGAAACGCTGCTGGTAAGGCCTTTCAGGCGTGGGGAGCGTTACTAGCCTCCCTCCTCAGACTTGAGCTGGATAAGCTATTGCAAACGGTGAAATCCGATGAGGAGAGGGGGTGGCTTATGGATAAGGCTGTGCTCAGGGTTCCAACGAGTAGAATAAAGACGTTATCCCAAATGCTAGAGTCTCTCGGGCACAACAGTTTATCAGCATGGAGTGATAAGGCGCTCGACCTACACGACTACCGGTACAACGGGCCAGACCCGGATATGGCGGTGAGCAAGTATAGGAGTAGGGAGGAGGCAGCTGTTGATGTGAAACTGCTTGTCAGGGAGTTAGTGAGAAGAGTTGAGGAGCTAAAGCCTAGAGTTAAGTGGTACGACGAACTGGAGAACATGCACGGAAAAGTAAGGGAGGCGCTAAGCGGAAAACAATAAACATGTGCCGATGAAGATGAAATTAATACATTAGTTCCTACATTGAGTGAGGTTGCTCAAGGATATATCAGGAAAACCCTATGGTGATCGAATATGAGGGTACTAGTCACAGGTGGAGCGGGCTTCATAGGTAGTCATCTTGTTGATAGGCTTGTTGGTGAAGGCTACAGGGTTAGAGTAGTTGATAACCTGAGTAGTGGTAGTGTCGGGAATCTCAGGAGGCATGTTGATTCGAATACCGTGGAGCTTGTGGTTGGTGATTTAAAGGATCCTAGTATTGCGTTAAGGTCTGTGGAGAACGCTGATGTAGTCTTCCATTTTGCTGCTAACCCTGAGGTGAGGGTAAGCAGTATAGATCCTGGGGTGCATTTTAATGAGAATGTTGTCGCGACATTCAATCTACTGGAGGCTATGAGGAGGAGGGGTGTTAGGGAGATAGTCTTCGCCTCATCGAGCTCAGTCTACGGGGAGCCTGACTCGATACCTGTTGGCGAGGATGCACCCTTGAGGCCTGTCTCCGTATACGGTGCTAGTAAGGCCTCCTGCGAAAGCCTAATACACGCCTACACAAGACTCTACGGTTTGAGAGCAGTGGTGCTAAGGTATGCTAACATCGTAGGGCCTAGGATGAGGCATGGAGTAGTATGGGATTTCATTGTGAAGCTTAGAGGGAACCCTGTAGAGCTAGAGGTGCTAGGGGATGGAAGCCAGGTTAGAAGCTACATACACGTAAGCGATGCCGTGGAGGCGACTATAACAGCGTGGAGTAGGGGAGGGGAAGGGTACCAGGTCTACAATGTAGCATCGGAGGACTGGATGGCTGTTGACGAGGTGGCAGACATAGTGGTTGAAGCAATGGGGTTGAAAGGTGTGAGGAAGAAGTACAATCCGGTACTACACGGAGTAGGATGGCCCGGGGACGTGAAGAGGATAGCATTGAAGATAGACAGGCTGAAGAGCATAGGATTCAAGCCCAGGATGAACTCGAGAGAAGCGGTCAGAACAGCTGTAGGGGAGATCTTAGAAGAGCTAAGTTAAGCCTATCACTAGGAATTTGCTAAACGATGTTAGATGCGGAGCTCTAAAACGAGGTTCAGCATGGGAGCCTATAAGGTTATTAATTTGAAGTTACAAAATACTACTTTGGGATCACGATGTAGTGATTGGAGGTTGTGTTGTATTGAATTCGTTTGATCGTGAAATGTTAAAGCTTGCGATTAAGGCGATGATCGAGATGCTTAGAAGTTATGCTAGTGCACTTAATAACGTTGCTGATGTTGAGGAGAGGAGTGGTAGAAGATTTGATGAAGTTATACGTGACATGTTTAGCCCTGCGACATTATCTACACTGTATGAGATGCTTCCTTCCGATGTATACGGGGAGCTTATGGGGACATTCTTTAAAATAGCCTCTCAACTCACTATAGTACAAGATCCTACGGCTCTTTCAGTAGACCAGAAGAGAAAGGTATCCTCTGAAATGATTAAGCTTGCTAGCTTGCTAGAAAAAGTTGTTGAGAAGCTGTAGGTGAGCTGTGCCGTGATGCAAGAGGAGCTCGAACGTTTACCTGAAACCCTTCAAGAGTACGTTATATCCGCTAATCTCGGCCTACATCGATACACCTCTGAGTACTCAAAGGCATCTAAGATTATAGTAGATACCGTATTCTCATCTTTAATATCCCGTGGGGTACTACATGTCATCAGCAGGCTGTTACAAGATGAGAGAGCGTTTAAACCTCTACGAGACAGCATAGATCTTTTAACCGTAAAAGAATTTGATGTCGCTAAGTTAAGAGGATTAGTCTTACCCTCGATAATAGGGGAGTTGATTAAAGAGGAGTTAAGAAAGCTTACAAGAGCACATTATAAGATAGAATGGTATTTTGATAAAGATTGGGGTTATGTGTACGTGGTTACTGTTAACTTGAATGCTAGACAGGCTCTAGAGTTAAACCTTAAGCTTCAAGAGAGATTCCCAGGAATCCCTGTGGTTGTTAAGTGGACTGGTGATATGGACGTTTCAGACAGAGAACTCATAGATTATCTCGTAAAAATACTAGCTAGAGGAGGCTTTAAGGCAAAAGCACAGCCAGGCTTTGATGCCGTAGAGCTGGTTAGGGAGATTAGGGAGGATTAGGAGTTAATGGCTTATGTTGACACAAATGTAATAATCTCCTTCTACTTTGATGATGAGAGGAGTCGCGAGATTGCTAGGAAGATTGTAGATCGACTAAGAGGGAGGAACACTAGATTATATGCGTCCCCTCTAACTATTGTAGAACTATTCTCGGCAATTTCTAGAAAGCTACCAAACCTTAGGCTTCCACCACATGTTGAGATAATCGTTAAAGAGCTTAAGCCTGATGAGAAGACTATAGTTCACATATTGATTGGGAGTATGCTAGAGTCTTTGAACATCACCGTCGTAGACGATGACCCGATATTTGATTTATTTGATCTATTCGATAATAGGGTTAGAATGTTCTACATATTCCGAAAAGCTATAGAGAACTCTGTCAGCCTAAAACTTAGAACTCTCGATCTAATCCATGTCTCCTACGCACTACAATTGGCTAGTAAAGGTCTCTTAGACACATTCGTAACCCTCAATAAGGAGATAATCTGTAAAAGAGACTTCATAATAAAGCTGGGTTTAAACTTAGAACCCCCATTAGATGACATGTAGAACACCATGCCTGACCTGTTAACACATTATATGGCAAGCTACCTTGTAGCGAGGGCCCTTGTCGGGCCTAGGCGTGCGCTGCTACTAGCTTTTGTGGGGCTCCTACCGGATGTCGACGCGCTACTCCTAGTACACAGGTGGGTTACCCATAGCATCCTAGTAGAGCTCCTAGCCTCAACCCCACTACTAGTGTTGACATACGCCTATAAGAGGGGGTACTTTAGGGTTGCTGTGTTAGCTGTACTACTCTACACCCTGCACATAGTCATGGATTTGCTGACAGGGCTAACACCAGCACTATGGCCCCTAGCGCCAGCCATAGCTGTAAACATTGAGGTTAACGGTGTAACAAGCGTGGATGGTATTAGGGTAACTCCTAGCTTTGAGGTCGTAGTTGAGCCTGTTGACTTTGCTAGAAGGGATCTTGTCGAGGGCCCTCTGGTTTCGGAGACGGGGTTAGTGTTATTAGTAGTAGCCATTGTTTTAACCATAGTAGGGTACTTTGCTAATAAAAATAAGGTTAGAGTTTAATCTTGTAGTGTGAAGATAGATGTTCAGTTATGAAATCTAGCTTAATTAATGGCGGTTCTCTAGTACAATCGCTAGTGCCGAGGTTATGTCCTGATCTAGTTAGATGGAATAGATATGTGAGAGGTAATGATTTAAAGGTTGCTATTATTGGCTTTGGTAAGATGGGTATTCTTCATAGTGGTATTCTTAATCTCCTGGTTCCAGGGATTGTTAAAGCTGTTGTTGATAAGAGTTTTATTTTAACCTTCGGTGTTTCAAGGTTGATTAGATCTTTAAAGTTCTATAGGGATATAGGTGGGATGCTTAAGGAGGTGGAGCCTGATGTTGTTTATGTTACAACACCTACGAACTCTCATTACTCTATAGTGAAGGATCTCTTAGAGCGTGGGGTTAAGTATGTTTTTGTTGAGAAGCCTCCAACTGTGAACTACGAGCAGTTAGAAGATCTAATTTCCACTAAAAAGCCTGGTCAAATGGTAATGGTTGGGTTTCAGAAGAGGTTCTCCTTAACTTTTAGACATGCCAAGCTATTGCTGGAGAGCGGTGTTATAGGGGATATTGTGGGGGTAAACTCTTATATAAGATCTGGTGATATATTAGAGCCAACAGGTAGATTTAATCCGCTTAGGAGAGGTGTATTGCTAGATCTTGGAGTACACCTAATCGATCTACTCACATGGCTATTTAAGATAAGGAGTGTGATTAAGGCTGTGAGTAGGAGTATTTACACACATGTAGATGACATGTTTATAGCTGAGCTGGAAGCAGATAAAGGCTTCAAGATCTCCATAGAAACCTCATGGTCTAACCCGGAGTACAGAGTACCCGAAACATACATTGAGGTAAAAGGATCACAGGGAACAATATGGGTTACAGAGGACTACCTCAAAGTATCAGCTAGTACGGAGCATCCACTACTAGGCAATAGGAGAGAGCTTACACTATATAAACCACACTACTACCAGGGAGTGCCACCAGTAAACCTAGCCGACCCCGAGTATACTATTGAAAACATACACTTCCTAGAATCCATACATGAAGGTAGGGAGCCGGTAACAAGTATCGAGGAAGCATCCGAAACCATGAAGCTCGCAGACGAACTATATAGAGAAGTAGGGAAGACTAGATAGATGGTTAAAGAAATACTCCTTGGAGATAACCCATTCCTAGGCGTTAGCCACCTAGCACAGGAGAAAGCCCGAATTGAGCGTAATGAGATATCTAGAGTGGAAGCTAAGGCTGAAATCGTAAAAGCAGCGTTAGAAGGTGGTGTAACAGGGTTCACTTTCTCAACCCACAGTTCTAATCTTGAGCTCTTAAAATACATGGGTAGGCAGCATCCAGAGGTTCTCGGAAAACTAAACTACTACATACTTATCCCATACGCACATAGCTATATTAGAAAGGCAAATGTTATTGGCACTATTGGTCTAGCTAAAGCAATAATACGTGACATTGTACTGAAGCATCCTGTGGACTCTATTACATCTGCTGTAACCTTGAACTTCAGCAAAGTAGCTAGCCTATTCATTGGTATGGAGGCTAACCTCTACCTCAAGGTACTCCCGAGGGAAAGGGTTAAAGCAATACTGTTACACGAGGTTTTAACAGAGTTAATTGTAGCCTATAGCCTCGTGGAGTTACTAGAGGAGCTAAAAGGGTATGTAGAGAGGAAGCTAAAGGTAGGCTTTGGCTTAGAAACACGTAACATAGGACAGCTAAGGAGATTCCTGGAAGAGAACGGTATCCAGGTAGACTACATAATGACTCCCATGAACCCTCTAGGATACCAAATGGCACCATCTAAGGAGGAAGCAGAGGAAGCGATACAAGAGCTAGGAGATCAGGGAGTGAAGATAATAACAGTTAATATACTAGCTTCTGGAGCGGTATCGTTAGAAGAAACATGTAGATACTTAGAAGGATACAGAGATAGAGTATATGCAGTAGCGTATGGAACAACAAAACCATATAGAGCAAAAGAAAATGCCATTATACTTAAAAAGAACTTACTAGCTTTATAAATATATTCATGGAGGCCTCGCTAACAAAGTTAACTACGTATATAATAAAGGAGTTAACATTTTTACTAAATGACAGTATATTTATCGTGTCTCTATCATTGCTAATTCTTCACTTAACCATTAACATTGGCTATCTTATCTACATGTCAAAAGTCTCTAAGCGGCCTTGGAATCTAAAAATGTCTGAGATACAAGACCCATATGTGACAATAATTGTTCCTGCTTATAGAGAGGCAAAGATCATAGGTAAGAAGATAGAAAACATCGCCGAACTTGAATATAGTAGACATAAGCTTCAAGTGATAATAATTGGAGATCCTGAAACCTTAAAGGTAGCTAAGGAGAAGATTCATATCCTTGATGGCATCGAGGTTCTTCTTTTAGAAGAGATTAGGCGTTTAGGTAAAACCAGTGCACTTAATTACGCCCTAAAATTTGCCAAGGGGCAAATTATTGCGACCTCTGATGCTGACGCTATGTGGAGTTCTGATGCACTTAAAAAGGCGGTAAAATACTTTAGTGATCCAATAGTAGCTGCTGTGACGGGGCATGAAATCATTTCCAATGCCTCTAAGAATATACACACGTACTCAGAGCAATTATATAGAAAAACTTACTATGTAATGAGACTTGGCGAGAGCAAAATATGGTCAACAATGATATTTCAAGGTGAACTAGCACTTTATAGAAGGAATTATTTGAAATTCTTTGAAAGTAGGCCAGGATACTCAGATGATACAGGGACAGTTGTAAGATTGATCAGGGAAGGATACCGATGTATTTACATCCCTGAAGCAAAATTTTTTGATGCAGCACCACCAGACTTAAAAGACAAAATTAAACTAAAGTCTCGCCGAGGACAACACCTGGTTAGTGCATTAACGGAGGCCCTCAAATACAAAATTAAAGGCGAGCTTCCTTTGCCAGTAAGTATAGTCCTGGCAAATTTCTACATGCACGTACTGGCACCAATGATCCAACTCACCATACCCATCCTCCTAATAGCCTCTCTAATCAGAAACACCGCACTTCTGATATCCACGTTACTTATAACAGTTCTAGCAATCTCGATGCTAGACAAGAACATTAGGGCCTTGGTAGAACTCTACATAACAAGCTCTCTCGCACTCACATTAGCGCTAATAAAAAGCATTATTGGCATAAGATCGGTTGTATGGGAAAAAATAGAATCCATGAGAGAAATATAAAGCTATTGAAAAACTAAATAATCATCAATAAAATTTGATCAACGGTAAACACAGGGTTAAAAGTATACTATTTAACACGCCATTGTCAAATCAATAGTCAAAGCCTCAAAACATTATAGAGAAGCTAGGGTAAAGAATCCATTTAATATAACGTTGAAGGAGTTATATACCATAGTTCTCTAAACCCCATATACGCGAAGCACGTAAACAAATAAAAGATTAAATGTATTAGAACTGAAAGAAGATTAAATAAATGCACATGATATTTATATCACCCTCATACTACCCACACATAGGTGGTGTAGAGTACGTGGTCAAATCTATCTCGGAGAGGCTCGTTGAAATGGGCCATAAGATAGCAGTATTAGCCGGAGAACCAGCGTTAACAGTCTCCACGAGGAGATTGTTAACGGTGTTAGGGTTGTTAGGTGGCCTGTTTGGAGTCCTGGAGAGGCATATTATTATCTTAGGAGAAGAGAGGACCTGAGGAGGTTATTGAGAGATTGATCGAGTATGCTAGCCGGAGGTTGAGGGTTTACAAAGCCTAGGAGTGCCCTCTTATGGTGAATTTAGAGCTTGCAATAGCCTTGACACTAGCCTTGGTGTACTTCGGGCTCCTAATAGCATACTACCTGCACCTTAGGGCCATAGGGCTTAGTAGACCTTGGGGTGTTAGGCGTGATCATAGCTTCAAGCCCATGGTTACAGTCATAGTGCCAACCTATAATGAGGCTAGGCTCATAGAGTCTAAGCTTGACGACATTGCCAGGCAGGACTACCCTAGGGGTAGGCTTGAGGTTATAGTCGTTGACTCTGCCAGCATTGATGGAACTGTGGAGGCCGTAAAGAGGTGGTCTGTGGTTATAACGGATGCAGATTCAAGGTGGGCTTCCCAGAGAACGCTATCCAACGCGATAGCATGGCTATCAGACCCCACGGTGAGAGCTGTAACATGTGTTAAAAACCCGGAGCGGGGAGGCTTCCTAGGGGTAGAAGGGGGCTACAGGGGGTTCTACAACACCGTTAGGCTGGCTGAGAGCAAGGCCTGGTCAACACCTGTATTCCACGGGGAGCTAGCAGCCTATAGGAGGGAGCTCCTAGAGGCTATGGGAGGGTTTCCAACGGACATAGGGGCGGACGACAGCCATACGGCTACACTTGTAGCCCTGAGAGGCTACAGGGCCGTAGCAGTCGACGACGTAGAGTGTATTGAGAAGGTACCAGAGGAGGGATATCATGCTTGGAGGGTTAGGAGGGCACAACACCTAGTACAACACTTCCTGAAAACCCTGAGGCACGTGGGGAGGGCCCCCAACAGGTTTAAACCCATACTCCTAGCAGAAGCGTACCTACACCTAGCAAACCCATGGCTACTACCAATAGCAACAACGCTACTAATCCACCAGGCGTTGAAAGGATCCATCATAGCAATAGCGGTACTAGCCGCTGGAGCACTACTACTAGCATATAAACCCTACAGGACATGGGTAGTAGCACAGATATACCTGATCGTAGCGATGCTGAGAAACATGTGGTCGAAAGAGATAGCTTGGAGGAAGCAAGCGAAGTGGTAATAGAGTTCTCCCGTGCATAACTTGGTAGCAGGCTTACCTCGCTTCAAGGAGGCAATTAGTGTTTTAAAACGATATAATGTAAGGGCTGATGTTCTACTAGACTTAGGTTGTAGCGATGGAAGTCTAACTATTGAGATTGCTAGAGTTGTTGGAGCTAGTGTAACGTATTGTGTTGACATAGATGTTAGTGCTCTAGGTGTAGCTTCAGCCCGTGGGCTTAAGACCTTTGTTGCTGATCTTTCAAGAGATAGAATCCCCCTCCCGGACAACAGTGTCGACTTAGCGGTTTCACTTGAGGTTATCGAGCACCTATTAAACCCGGATAACATGCACAGAGAAGTGCGTAGAGTTCTTAGAGAAGGTGGTTATCTACTTATAACAACACCAAACCTAGCTAGCTGGGTGAATAGGCTGGTGATGCTCCTCGGCTACCAGCCTTACAACTGTGAGGTGTCCACGGAGATCCTAGCTGGTGTACCGTGGAGGGGTAGAATTCGTTAAACTAGCAGGTCATATAAGGCCCTTCACGCTCAGAGCTTTAAAGGAGCTGTTAGCATATCATGGGTTTAAGGTAATTGCTGTAAAGGGTGCACCAGGTGTAGAGCCTAAAGAGCTAAGGCTCTTAGACTCAATACTAAGCCTCAAACCATCCCTAGCACGTAGGTTGATAGTGCTAGCAAGGAAATGAGGATAGTACACGTAACACCCTTCTACGCTCCGGTTATCGGTGGTGTTGAAGAGGTGGTTAAGAGAGTTGCAGAGTATATGGCGTCGAGAGGCTATGAGGTCTTTATCGTCACCTACAATAGGTTGAGAGATGGTGGTATAGGTTCCCTACCCAAATACGAGGTTATTAATGGCGTTCACGTGATTAGAGTTAAACCCAACCTCGTGTTCTCTCATGGATCGTATAGCTCCGAGTTACCAGAGGTTATCAGAACACTAAAACCTGACATAGTCCACGTACATGTCTGGAGGCACCCCCACGTATTCCAAGTGGCTAGGTTGAAGAAGGTCTTAGGGTTCAAAGCAATCCTACATGGTCACGCTCCCTTCCACAAACTCAGTCAACTAGGTCCAGCCGTATGGGCTTATCACAGGGTTGTTGACACTATTGGTAGGAGGTATTTAGATCTCTATGATAGGTTCGTTGCGTTAACACCCTACGAGGCTGAGAGGGTGAAATATTTAGGGCTTGCTAATGATAAGATAGTCATCATACCTAATGGCGTTGATGTGGATAAATGCGTGGTAAATAACGTGATGAGAGATGAAGGTCAGGTGCTCTATTTAGGTAGAATAAGTAGATCTAAGAACCTCGATCTCTTAGCTAAGTCTATGGTCTACGTGAGAGAAGAAGTAAGGGATATAGAGTTAGTTTTAGCAGGTCCTGATGAGGGGTTAGCGGCAGGTATTGTTGAATACTCTAGGAGGAAGGGTGTTAAAGTAAGATATCTAGGTCCCGTGACTGAGGGTATGAAGCATAAACTCTATCTAAGGAGCTCTGTCTATGCTCTACCATCGCTCTATGAACCCTTTGGGATCACGTTGCTAGAGGCAGCACAACACGGACTTCCACCGGTAATAACTGGGGATGGAGGGCAACGCCATGTTATAGATCTAATAGCAGGACTATGGGCAAACTCTAAGCCAGAGGATTACGCACGAGCTATTACAATGTTGTTAACCGATAGGAACCTGTGGAGGAGACTTAGCCGACAGGCTGTGGAGCGAGCAGCAGGGTTTACGTGGACCAAAATATTACCAAAATACGAGGAGTTATACAGAGAGCTAGAGGTGTAACAGGTGAAGATTGTACACATCCACCACCACTACTGGCCCGTCATCGGAGGCTTAGAGAGAGCTGTTCAAAGCATTGCTGAGGAGCTCGTTAAACTTGGCCACGAGGTTCATGTTATTACTAGTAGATATGATGCGAAGAATAGGCCCGAGGAGGAAATCGTTAATAACGTGTTTATACATAGAGTGAAGGCTATGAGAGTAAATTTTCCAGATCTTACGTACCCGCTTGAGTATCCAGAGAAGAAAATTTTAAAAAATGCTGATATTGTTCATGGTCATACTCAGAACAGTTTATTTGTTGTCAAAATGATTGAGAAGGCTAAAGAAATAGGCGTTAAAACTGTTATGTATTTTATGGCGATTGATGCTTTACACGATCATCCTAATCCACTGATAAGGACGTTAGGACCTCTCTATTCTAGATGGATTCTGAAGAAAGCTATCCAGTTATCTGATGTTAAGCTTGTTCGTAGTTTAAGAGATCACGGATTGTTAGAAAGAAAATATGGCATCAGAGCTATTTACATCCCGGACGGTGTCCCCAGATGGTTTATTTCATACAGGTATAGTGGTCACATGTTTAGAGAACGATATAACTTGGATGGAGACTTTATTTTATACATGGGTAGGATGCATCCTCTGAAGGGCGTAGACGTACTAATTAGAGCCATGCCCTATGTGAGAAAGCATGTTGATTTAAAGCTTGTAGTCATAGGCCCAGGGGATCAAAGACCTTATAGAAGGTTAGCAGAGAAACTTGGAGTCAAGGATCACATAGTATTCCTCGGCTATGTTGATGAGGAGACTAAGATCGGAGCTATTGATGGATCCCTAGGAGTCGTTATACCGAGTGTTAGCAGTTACGTTGAGGTATACCCAATGGCTATATCAGAGGCTTGGGCTAGAGGTAAACCGGTTATAGCAACTAGCGTTGGCGGAATACCATATAGAGTGAGGCACCTGGTAAACGGCCTACTAGTACCACCTAGAGACCCTAAATCACTCGCTGAAGCAGTAATAACATTAGCTAACGATAAAACGCTAAGTACCAGGTTAGGTAACATTGGCAAAAGTTCTATTATGACCTGGGATGAGATAGCGAATAAAATAACCGAGATATACGAGAGAGTTGCTGAAGGCTGATTAAAACATTTATTCTCTTAGCTGTTAATGAGCGACCCCTCATTAGCGTTATAATAGTTAATAGAAGGGAATTCATCGGAGAAGCTTGCTGAGAGACTGTATTGTCCACTCCGTTTCAAGATTTGAAGCTAAGCTTGTTGAGAGGGATTTCGGTTACGATGCTATCGTCATAGAGCATGGTGTTGACGAGCTAGTCAAAAGCTTCACCTGGAGCCCCGAGGACTACGTGATGTACAGTGGTAGGATTGAGAGGTACAAGAACGTAGACCTACTAGCGAGGATCGTGAAGAAACTCAGCGAGAAACACGGGTTAAACCTTAGACTAAGGATATTCGGGAGAGGACCCTACAGGGGTAGGCTGGAGAGACTCCTGAAAGAGCTAGAGGTTCCATTCGAGATAGGAGATTTCAAACCCTACAAGGAGTACATAGAGACCCTATCCCACGCTACACTCTTCGGCCTCCTATCAGAAAGAGAATCCTACCCACAAAGTGTTAACGAAGCTAACGCAATAGGAGCCCCGGTAATCACAGCCAAGCCGTGGGGCTTAAACTTCGAAGGAAGACCACGTACACTAACAATAGATCTAAGGTGGAGCGTAGACAGGATAGCAGACGAAGTCTACAGGCTCCTAGAGAGAGCTCCCAAGGAGAAACCAGCAGATATACCAACATGGGATGACATAACCTTAAAGTACGTGGAGGAACTCTACAGAGGCTAAGATTAAATGGAATGCTTAGACATTCACAATATTCACAATATCTTCACAGTTTACATGGATTTAGCGATAACGGGTATCATTAGTTCCCCAAAGATTATTGTCATCTCATATTATCATAGAACAGGGCACACTTTGATAAGAAAGGTTCTGTGGTTTTCCTGGATGAAGAAGGGTAGAGTTACATAAAGAGAGCTGTATTGTGCGTGTTGTTGGTGGGAGAAAAGGCATCTATGCTAGCGAGCCATTATTCAGAGACTAGAAGCAAAACAATTATTATGCTCAACGGCTTAGTTAGGATGTACTTGGTTACGAATTGCAAGGACAAAACAGTAGCTACGTAGTCTACGCTAGGGGAGTTAAGGAAGTACGAGAGACTGAGCTAGGTCATAGAGCTATACTTAAGGACGCCGATTCAGATTAAATGTTTGTATAAGATTATGGGAGACGTTATTAGGCTAGGACTAGTTGCCAGAGATCTTGTGTACAAGCTTCTTAAGGTTATACACGCATTTTCTTCCTCTAACTATAGCATGATCACGGTAAAGTATTATAATAAAAGGCTTAAATTCTATACACATTACGAAGGTTTACAGGTCATAGATGAGTTGTTAGTATTGAATCAGTATAGTCTAGCATGCAAATTAAAGCCTCGATCGGTCATTGATATCGGTGCACATATAGGCGCTTTCTCTATCCCTATGGCTCTCAATATCCTAGATCTGTATGGTGATGGAGTCGTGGTAGCAGTAGAACCCGTAACCATAAATTATCGTGCACTTGTAAACAACATTGTGATTATGGAGTTGAGAAAATCGTGAAACCAGTTAAAGTTGCAGTTTCAACAAACAAAGGTTTCATAGAAATCGAATGGATAGGTATGAGAGAACACGTACCAAGTATTACAATGACTCAGCTTCTAGAGCTAATCAAGGACGAAGGTATAAACTCAATCGATTTAATTAAAGTAGACATCGAAGGAGCAGAACTAGATATCATAACGAAGGATCCCGAGTGGCTAAATCGCACAAAGGCTCTTGTCATGGAGCTTCATCCACAAGTATATGGTGTGAAAGGCGTAATGAAGATAATAAGAGTATTAGAAAAGCAAGGATTTAAGGTGAAGCAATTAAAAAGAAAGATTAACACGAAGTATGCTCTTAGAAAATGGGTTAAATCAATAGATGTTGCTCCCTCACAACTACTTTTAACACTATGGAAATCTATCCTTACGATGTACCTAAATGACATTGATGTTAAGTATTGGATCGCAATTAAAACTTAAGTCTCGAGCTGAAACAATTTTACCTATGTATAGCTGATGGTATACGAACCTCCAACGATTTAGTAATAGCATCCCTATAGACGGGATGGATGAGGTCCGTAAACTTTTAAGAGAGGGTTTCTACATAGATATACTAAAGCGGAGTGATGTAGCTGTAGGGTACGTGGAGAGGTTCTACACGGGGTGAACTAGAATAAGTAGCAACAAGAATTCCATCATTGTACTGTCACACGAATATCCCCCCTACGTTTTCGGAGGTGGTGCAACCTTTACTAGATGGGTTGCTGAGCAGCTTTCTAGGGGGGGATGGAAGGTTTTCGTGATTGCGGGGAAAGCTGGATATCGTGAGAAGGTGATAAGCGAGAAACCTCGCGAAAATCTGATCATAATTAGAGTTTACTTCCCCGAAATACCTCCACGGTGGTTGCTTTACTCTCTACCGGCAAGCTACTATCTTAAGGCATTGCTTCATAGAGGAAAGGCAAAATTGATCATGTCTAATAGCCCTCA
>Ga0079998_117422_pt1 | contig 15398 bp, 34 predicted proteins | sample PerSpoBPS_BMetaG_FD_69201 | JGI IMG/M metagenome (GOLD analysis project Ga0079998, IMG submission 69201) | Thermal spring microbial communities from Yellowstone National Park, Wyoming, USA - Perpetual Spouter B (PS_B) MetaG (SPADES assembly)... | ecosystem: Environmental > Aquatic > Thermal... | reverse complement strand
ATAATACATTACCTTCTTTAACTATACCAATACTTAGCATATAACCGCTACCTACAATTTCTTCACATATGCAGCACTTAAATCTGTTCTTTATTTTTCTTAGGTTTACTTCAACCTTAGCTTTACTTTTGCTTTTCATAGGTGTTCAAGTTCGCAGTCTAAACATTTATTGCCAGCCAAAAAAGCACTCCCGTCATTATACTTGAGATGCTTATATTTCTGCTTGTGCTTATACTCTTTCAATGAAAACAGTATGTTGAAATGCTTAAACACATTATGCTTAGCTCTAAAGAAGTTAAACTTTGCTCTTCTAATATCATCACCTAACAGGAATTGAATTTCTGCTAATCTCTTGTCTTCAATATCTTTGTCAACTATAAACCAAAAGTGATAGCCATGCTTAGTTTTCCTGTAGTTGTAATCTATTACATTATAGCCTAAATGCTTAAGCAATATTATCCTTGTTTCTATGAATTCTTTCAGCAATTCCTTTTCCATCTTATAATCAATATCTAATTTAATTACTTTCATGCTTCAACTTTAATCTTTGATAACCTTTCAAATGCTTCACCTTTACACTTCTCACATACTTTCAAATGTATTTTTAGGTCAGGTCTTCTAACTTGCCATTTTGCAAACCTTTTGTTGCATAGCTTACACATTACTTTTTTGTATTTCCTAGGCTCAAATGAAATTACTAGCACCATCTTCACTCCTCTAATTTTAATATTTTCTTAAACTCATTATAATGTTTTAAACAAAGTAATATGTGGTATTCCCTTGTAATATCATATTTCGGCTCAAATATTACTAAAAACTTGCCTTTTCCAGAACATAATAATTCAGAGCATTGTTGCTCGTAATCTTGAAATACTACCTTATATATTTCTATTAGCCGATAATTTACTAGCAACGTTTCAATATCTATTGCATACTTCTCACCTTTTCTCATAAATAAACCATCAACTTCTTTAATGCTTACTCTTCTCATGCTTTTACTTGACAATTTTTCTATAACCATAAGCTTCTCTAATTCTAGCTTCTTTCCTATGCTTCCATATTACTTCATATTCAGCCTCTCTATTAATGTATTCTGCTCTAGTAGTTATTACATGCGTTATTTCAATGCCTCTAATACTAGCTAATCTTTCTACTCCAACATTAAAGAATGTCCTTATAGTATTAAGTGTTGTTGAATGCATTTCATCAATTATATCACCAATTCTTAAAAATTCATTAACTGTAATTTTTGTTTTAGTTAATGCATCAACATACAAAGGATTTTTCTTTTTAGCTTGCTTTTCGCTATATTCAACACTTGCTATACTTCTTATTTCTACTTCTTTCAAAAACTTCTTTATTCTTCCTGTTTTTCTATCCCTTAGTATCATATACATTTTACCTCTTCTTCTGATTGTTTCAATAACATCTCCTGTTTCACTATCATAAAATCTAATTCTTTCACTCATAGCTCACCTATTTCTTTTAATATTTCCTTAGCTTTTTCTGTAGGTATTATTTTCTTAGAACCTCTCAATAACTGTATATACTCACCTAATTCTGCTGCTTTTTCATAAGCTCTTCTTTCGCTTAAACCAAATCTCAATCTTAAGTCATCTATTGTAAATATACCATAGCTTGCAACCATTGCTAAGGTTGGTAATACATCAGGGTCATATTGTCTTTTACCTTCTAAATGTCTTTTTCTAAATAACTCAGGCTCTAATCTAAATAGTTTAGAATAATGATGCAATAGCATAACATCAGCATCAACTATTTCATTTCTGCCATTTGCTAATGCACACGCACTTAACAACTTGTTTAAATGTTCTTTACTTCTTGCTTTAGTAAATGCATAATAAAAATTTTCAAGTGTTTCATCGTAAAGCTTATCCTTTTTAATACTTGTTGGCAAAATATCCTCAACATACTTAAATATAATGTTATCAGGTAATGCTGGCGTTTTTATTTCTTCATGGATAGGCATGTGTAAATGATAATACCTTATTGTTTTATCTCTTACATCAGTTTCAAATTCATCTTCAGCCACTATTCTTTTTAATATTAAAGGCTGTAGATTTACGATTGCAGAGCCTTTAAAATTTACAATACTTAATGTTAATTGTTGCGTTAATTTTACTACACTGCCGTCATAGACTAAACCGCTTAATATACTTACTGTTGAAACTTGCGAATAAATTGTTCTGCCTCTACTTAAATCATCAACTATTATACTGACAACATTGTTGCTTAAAATTTTAGCCAACTTCTTTAAGCCGTTAATTGTTACTGCATGCAATTTTAACTTAGTTCTAGGGATTAGTGAAAATAGCAGGTTACTGCACTTACTTTTACCCATTGCTGGACTACTTATTACCATCAAGCTTTCATTTGCTAATTCACATAAATACTCAAATATAAACAATTTGCCTAAGCCTTTGTGTGTCGCTTCAATGCTACCAAATATTGCTTTTAAGTTTTTCAAATCCTTATTACTTAGGATTTTATTCATATGGTGTGTGTCCATTCTTCTGTAATGACTTATAAGCAGAGATTAACCAATGTTCAGCATTTGTTATAAGTCTTAAAGCGTAAGCTACATCTGAATATTCATTTGTTGTTAAAGTGTCTTTATATGCGTCAATAAACTTGTTTAAGTCAAGCTTTAATCCTTCAGTCTTTTTTATTAACAAGAACATAGCTTCTTTAGCTGATTGTTTCTTCATATCCATCCTTCCTCTACCTTTTTCCCTAGGTAATTGTAAATATCAAAGACAACATGTCTAATGTTTAAGTATATTGCCCATCTGTGAGGGAAGTCATCAGCTAATGCCATTTCATACAAAAGTTTATATAGCTTTAAATGAAGTTCAATTGCTTTTTCATCATTAGGATGCTCACGTATATAGTCACTAATATGGTAACCTGCATTAACAATTGAGCCTATAACCATTTTACATGCTTCTAAAAACATTGATTGAAAGCTCTCATAGATTAATCTGCTGAGTACTTCATTCTTTTTCTTTTCATCTATTTCATTGCTCATGCTTTACTCAAAAGCTCTTAGTGGGACTATCTGCATTCTTACAGGTTTAAACCTTTGACTTTCCTTATCAAATTCACAAAATATTCTTACTCTTACTCCATTCTTAATTGCACTAAATTCTATTTGTTTAGGATTCTTAGCATCATAGAAAATTGTAATTATATCAGGCTCAGGAACTGCTACATATCTCATTACTTCTTCAGTATATTTTATGCCTATGCCAGACTTTATAAGGTAAGAAAATAAAGAAAATTCATGAGCTATTTGCTTTTCATCTAGTGGTAGCTTAGCTTCAGTTTTAGCTTTCTCCATCATTTTTCCTTAGATAACCTATCAACCTGTTCATTTAAATAGTAAATGTCATCTCTTATTTGCTCTACTTCTCTTCTCAGCATTTCAACCGCATCTTCCAGTTCCCTTATTCTGTATTCCAGTGAGGTAATTCTTTCTTCTGAGCTCATGTTTTAGTCTTTAAGTTAACATAAGCTCTAAAAATTCTATAAGCATATTCACTCGCTACTATTGGGTTTGGATGATACATGGCTTGTTGGTAGTAATGTTCGTATAAAGGTAATAACACAGGACTATTTTGTTGTAAGTATTCTCGTAATTTCGGATATATTTCCCTTAACCTTTCTCTTATATCATTAATAAAATACTCAAAAACTATATCTTTAGTCATTTTTCCTCTTCTTTAGGTATTACAGGAAATGTTTCTGTATCTATCCTTACAAATTCTACTACTACTTTGTCAGGCTTTCTTTCTAGTATTCTTGCTCTTACCCACACCCAGTCTTTTGGAAACAGCCTGCTTACAGCCATCATATGGAATCTTCTTTCTGGATAGTAGACTATATGTATTATTGTACTACTCCCTTTAGGTGTTAATATGTTCCTGCTCATGGTTTTAGTTATTGCTCATGCCTCAGGAGATGTGAAAGTTAAGTATCTCTTTCTTTTTATCAGTTTTACTCTAACTCTTTTACCTTCATCAGTAAATTGTTTGAGCTCTTGCAGTTGCTTTGCTACAACTGAACTGAAGCTGTAGTATTGCTCTCCATTGTCTAATTCTATAATAGATAGTATTGCTTCTCTGTCGCTGAACTTTCTTTGTTCTTGTCTAATACTTTTTATTATAAATATCTTGTTTAATAATTCGGTTAAGTTCTTAAATGAAGTTATTGGTCTGTAGTCTATTACTTCAGGTTCTATTACTTCAGGTTTTACTTCAGGTATTTCTTTGGGCTGGTGTGCCACTTTTTCTACCTCTTCCACCGCCTCCATGGAAGAGGTAGGTTTAGACTTTTTCGCGGGCATCATTTTAAAAATGTTTTAAGGGCTTTAAAAATTTTTGCTTTAAGCGGTCGCCCCAAAGCACCGTTGCTTTGCAGGTAATAAGTAAATAAGTAGTCAATTGCCATAATTATACTAAGATTACAAGTAAATACACGCACTTTAATCATAGTCAAAAAAAATAAGCTTTTTTAAAACTTTTCGCAAAACTTAAAGCGTTTTAAAAGCTTTAAGTTTTGCGAAAAGTTGAGAAAAAACATTTATTTTAATTCTATAATTGCTATATTATTTTTTGTTAAGCAATTGCTTATAAGTTTGAGTTCTGCTGGTGTCATAGTATCACCTGTGTAATCCGTTCTTAAGCTCTAGGGCAGGTAGAACTACTTAGCCTTACCCCTTCATAGCACTGCCCTAATTAATATTCGGCTATGCATAGGGCAGATTAATGCATAGCCTCATACGTATTGATGAGCATAAAAAAAAATAAAAAAAAAATAAAAAAAATTTAATTGAATTATAAATTAATCAATTTTTTTAATTGGTTTGTAGTGATAGAATACTAATATTTTATTCGTATTGACTTTAAATTTTAAGGTATTGTGTTCATTACTTTCAATAGTAAATTCAGCATCCTGTTCTGGTTTATTTTGGTGGAATACCAGAACAAATTCTCCAGCACTTACGAATATAGGTTTTGCAATAACAAAAGGTCTATTACAACTTATCTTATGATTATATATCCAAAAGAAATACTTGTCTTCTTCTCCAATAGGATACTTACAACTTTCATACCACGGGCTGAAACCGATTTTGTCTAAACAAGCTATATTTAAATTACCTTGGTTTATGGTATTAGTGAAGTATATTAATGGAGCTTTTTTGATTTTATATTCTGTATGAATTGTTATTTTCCAATTATTGAATTCAATGATTGCTTCTTTAACATTTAATTTCTGTATTTGTTCTTTTATAATATTTTTCATCTCATCAATATTTCTTGTAATCTTTTTGGCTGACTTAAAGATAATTGATTTTCTTGAACTAAAGTAGTATATTCCTTTTATTTCTTTTAATTCCCCTTCCCCAGTATAATGTAAAACCCCTGAAAACGTCATTCCACTCCTTGAAATATAAAAAGAAGCATTTAAATATCCAGTAAATTGTGAATACTCCTTTTCATATGATACTTTAATTACTTTATTGTTATCTATTTTTATCATGAATATTTTTGGTAATGTCTTGCTGTGTATTACTATGTTTGATTCAGGTAATTCCTCTTTAATTTCTTCGCTCATACTTAATAACACCACCTCTGTATTACCGTTTTTCTGGTCAAGCATGGGGATAAACTACTTAACCCCATACCTTCATTCCACTACCTATATACTTTATCGGTTATAGGCTAGGTAGATTAACCTATAACCTCATAGTATTAATGAATGTGATAAATAAGTGAATAAATATGAAAAAAAAAAATAAAGAAAAAAAAGTAATTGGATTTAAATGTGCTTATAATATGCTTTTACTCTAGTATGCTACCCTCAGTTGATATATATATTCTTTTGGTGTAATATCTACGAGCGACGGATAGTAATGCCTTTAAGTGAATAGTATATTGTTGTAGCCACGTTAAGATTGTTACCATGTCGTCATAGGTTAACACTATTCCTTTCCTCTGGGATAGCTTAGATATGCTAAACAGTATCACTCCATCAGGAGTTGATAATATATTTACTCTTAATGCATTTTCACTTAGTAATGGCTTGCTTACCAATTGCCTAGAGCTTTTGGCTTGATTTACCATATCACTTAAGCGTTTTTCATACACGCTAATTAACTCATTGAATTTTTTCTCGTATTCGTTGTCGGCTTTAACATTGCTTTCTACATTGTTTTTTGTTTTACCTTTTACGTTGCTTTTTACGTCGCTCATTTTTTCCCCTAAGCTTAAAACTTTTAAAGCGAAACTTAAAAAGGTTTTAAAGCGAAAATTTGTCCTAAAACTTACTTATTATTAAGCTTATGATTATAATATAAAATGTAATATTAAATGCGATATTAAATGTAATTTAAAATTACATTTAAAATTAAAATTAAATTTAAATTTAAATATAGCTGTTTTATGCTATTTTGCTTTATTTTAAGCTTTCAAACAAACTGAATGCTGATTAAGTTAATTTTTTCTGCAACAACACTTATACCACTTACTTCTTGATAAGCATCATTAACTTCAACACTTGATATGCTTGCATCTACTTCAACATAATTGTTAATGCCTGATAAAAAAGCAATTGCCTTAGTAACATTACCATTTTCGCACTTCCATTGGAATGAATAACTTCTTGGTGTTGCAGATTTATTAATAAAGCATAGCTGATATTCACCTTTTGCTGAGCTATTAGGCCCAATAGGAATTCTGTACTCATCAGCATCAACCTTCAGCCATAAGTGGTCAATTTCTGATGTAATATTTCTAAATAATATTAAATATCCTTCATACTGATTAACAGTTACACCAAAGTCTTCGTAGCTTGTTGATACAGGAACCCAGTTGGGCTTGCTTGTTGATTTAAAGCTCGGATATTCATCATCACCTATTTCATTTTCAATATCCCATACTACAACTTCGTTTTTACTTGTATTATACGGTGTTGAGATAAATCTATAACCTTTTTCAACGTCCCTCACAATTAAATTTAATCTTAATTTTGTTGCATTAGGATTTCTGTTTTCATAATGAACAGCTATTGCAAAATTTTCAAAGTAGGTAACTGAATTGTCAGTATCTCTGTATCTTGCTAATGTGCTTGTAAATATTCTTTTAACACCTCCAAAGCTAGGTGGTGAAGCACTCATATTTATATTATAATTTTAATTTTATAAAAAAGTAATTTAGACAAGTGCAAGACTTAGAATTTTAAGCGTTCTGTTAATTACTGCTGGTTGCGATACAACATTATTATTATCATCCACTTCAGCAATTTCCAGCTGAATGTTTTTAGTATTGTATGCTGATACACTAAAGTTTGCACTTAAAGCATATTCAACATATCCTTTTTCACTTTTTAAGTAGAAGTTATAGCTTTTAGTTTCGTTGCTGGTGTTGAAGAAGCTAAATGCCAGCTTGCCGTAGCTGGTATCAAATGCTAATCCAACTGAAGACCATATTTTTCCGTCCTTTTTTACAAACACTTTATCTGGTTTAGCTGTTGTGTTTCTAAATAAAATTATTCTTGCTCTACTTGGTAATAAAGAAAATGATACTGTTAACCAATTATCGCCATAAGGTAATTTAGCCCAGTTCCATGCTGGAATAAAAGTTGTTGCTGGATAATCACTTTCACTTATATTCGGATCTAAATTCCAATTCTCATAAATATCACATTCGCTACCAAAAGAACACGGACTGTACTTTGGCTCTTTTACATTGCTGTCAATTGTAAGCTTAAGTCTTACTTTGCTAGCCAGCGGATTTTCATTTTTATAGTTTATAAACACACCAAATACTGTAAAGTAAGTAACTGAGTTATCAACAGCTCTATACCTAAATACTACTTCAGTTAATTCTAATAGTTCGCCCTTAAAAACAGGCTGTAGTCCGCTCATTAACTATTATTCTAACATCCTTAACATTTCTTGCAAATTGTTCTTGATTTGATTTAAGATTTCATCAACAGATTGAGTTAAGCCTGAGTAAGCATAGCAACTTTGATTTTCTTTCAAATGCTTCAAGTATTCAATTGTAATAATATTTACTGTGTTTAAATCAAGATTTAATAATAAATTTGTACCAAGTGGTATATTTCCAAACTTATTTTTATAATGCTCGCAGACTTTAAATTGCATCATATTGTTAATGCTAACCTGTAATAAACTGTAAATACCGAACCAACTGCTACATTAAATGGGGTTGCTAATACATCTCTTGCCATGCAAACATTTACCATATTCCATGCCCAGCTAAATACTAATGCTACTTCTTTAACTGTAACTGGAGAAGGACTTCCGTTCTGGAATGGTCTTGATATTGTTACTATTAACGTACTACCACTTATACCCACATTAGAAACTGAATTTTCTCCATACTGTAATTGTCCAACACTCGTTCCATGTGGTATTTTTTGTGTTAAACCATACGTATCAACGTTATTTGGAGTATCTAGAAGTCCTAGTAAAATACCAAAGTCTGAATTACCAGTAGGTGCTGCAAATGATACTCCATGTCCATCATAAACAGTTCCTGTTACATCTATTGTAGATGAACGGTAAAAGTTGCGGTAATCAGTTTCTGGCACACTTCTAAATTCGCTAATCCAATACATAAACGGTTTAAGTAAGCTTCTTGCTCTTTGAATTAATTGTTTGTTATCTGCTTTAAATATTATATGCATTGAAAACATATCTTTATAGTCAATATCAAGCATTTTCAAACCAGCTAGTGATGGAAATTCATGCTTGCACTCTAAAAAGAACTTTCTCATGAATATTCCATTAACTTTTTCTTCATACAAAGCAAATCCTCTTTTTACTTTCCTGCATGCAGGACAATAGTAAAACTTGTTTATGTAATAAATTGCCAGTTCTTCAGGTGTAAAGTGTTCAATTTGACTCGTAATATAATAACCTTTTACTAAAATTTCTCTTTCTTTTAAATTGCTTTCAATTCCAATTTCGGTTTTTAATAATTCTGTCATACTTAAAAATACTAATTAAATAATATAAATTTATTCTTAAACTATTATTTCAACCGAAGTGTTAGGCATATTAACTATTGATGAATATTGAATTTCATCATCAAACGTTCTAATGGTTAATTCTATTATTGGTGGCATTATCGGTAAAGCTATTTCATTTTCACTTAGCATAATGCTTAATAAAATAGTTGGTAAGCTTGGTGTAAATAATAATTCAGATTCTGTTGTAGTAAACTCAAGCAAGGCACTCGGCATAAAATTGGTTATATCTATTGTATCAGCAGTCGTTGATTGCGTTATTGTTTTTACTCGCTCTGAAGCAAAGTTATTTATTGTAAATTCTGATTGATATCCTGACTTAGTAAATTTGCTCAGGTAAGTACTGAAGTGATAATAAGATTGAGCAGTTTCAACCGTCTTAGTGAATTTGCTTAGGTAAGTGCTAAAGTGATAATAAGACTGGACAGTTTCAACTGACTTAGTAAATTTGCTTAGATATGTGCTAAAGTGGTAATAGGATTGAATAGTTTCAACTAACTTAGTAAATTTGCTTAGGTAAGTACTAGGATGATAATAAGATTGATAAACTGACTTAGTAAATTTACTTAAGTAAGCACTAGCATGATAATAAGATTTTACGAACAGCTCAGGTAAAGTTGGTTGCCTTAATTCTTGTTCTAATGGTGTTCTGTCTAATTTTAGCTCAGGAAGTGTCAGCTCAGGTAAATCAAGTGGAGGAATTAATGGAAAGGTTCTGGTTGAAGGTGTAGGTATTAATGTAACTACAAATTCGCTTATTACCCTGCCTAAAATATAACTGCCTAGACCTGCTGTAAAAATTAAAAAGAAATTTTTAGCTGTAGGTTTTTTGTGAAATGCTTTTAATCTTGTCCAAGTGCCTATAATTGTTATATTTGCTGTTAATAATGCCTTCAGCTTTTCTCTTATCCATATCATTAGCCCTGTAAACCACTGATTAACTGTTTCAGCTATCGTATTCCAAATGTCTTTAATTGTGTTCCACATGCCTATTATTATCCCTAGTATGCCATTCCAAACGCCTTCAATTATATTAAAAATTCCACCAAGAACTATTTTACCTAAGTCAAAAAATGCTAAGGTAAAACCTGATAAACCAAATAAATTTAAAATTCCGTGCAACCCAAGCGGGAAGAATAATGCTTGTCCTAATATACTTGCTCCACTACTTATAGCTTTGCCAAAATTATCTAAAATATCACCAAAATTATCTAGCCAGCCTTGAAATAAGTTTTTTAAAGCATTATATACATCTTGTACAACTGACCATGTTAATATTGGCTGAAATACCATTACAATAAAAAATTAATTTTTTATTCTAAAATAGTTTTACAGTAATTTTTATTTTGTTATTTTCAATTCTTAAGTCAATTAAATGTCTATACTGAGGATTAATCTGACTAAAGAAAATATTTTTTAACTCTGCTTCACCCATTTCAAAAACTAACATATTTTGCTGAACTATTGGCTTGAAGCCTAACTGCAATAGCGGATCTAATAATCCTTTTAAAGGCTGTGTTACTTGCTCCATATTTCTAACTAATTAAAATTATTATATCAGTAATTATTAAAAATGATGCTAACGGATGTCTTGCCATCCACCTAAAAATTGTGCTTACAAACGTAAAAACATACGTAGCAATTAATCTTAAAGTTGCAAATAATCCGCTTATTGTTGTTGCAATTGCACTTTTACTTTCATCAATTATTGGCTGACTTATTGCACTTGCTAATCCAACTGTTCCTATTGCACCTGCACCAGCCGCAACTGCCATATCTTTATTTACTATTTCCTATTTTAAATTTCTTTTTATATAACTCTAAAGTTTCTTCAATTAGTGTAATTGCACTAAGGTCTTCTTTGTTTAATGGATTAATATTCTTTAGTAATTTTATTGCAAATGTTATGACGTTGAATAAAAACTTAATATCATCAATGTTAATTTTTGACATTTGATGAACTTTTATAAACAAGTATATTATTGCTACTGTGTTCATTACTGTTAAGCTTAATAGTATATCCTCTAATGCCATGCTTTATTAATAATAAAAAAAACAAAAAAAATTATTTTAATTTAAACTTGCCTGCTATGCTTTTTGCTATGCAAATAGTCCTCTGAAGAATCCTGTTACACTTGGAGCTATTCTTCTGAATAGTCCAAATAATGCTAAGCCAAGACCACCAATTACTAATACAGTTGCTATTACACTAGCATTTGCTGAAACTGTATTTGCTACTTCTTGTATTATTGTCACTATTGCATTTATTACTGCTGTTATAGCATCACTTAAAGTAGGTGGTGCTGACATACTTACTTATTATATATAATATGTATTATTTAAAAGTTTCATTTTACTAATCTTCAGACTTGCCTTTGAAGTACCCTATAACACCGCCTACTCCAGCCGCAACTATTGATAATACAAAAGGCAGGCTGTTAGCTTGATAAAGCTGATTTAATGCAATACCTCTAATTGCACTTGCGGCATCAGTAAAACCAAAATCATCTAAAACTTTACTTACTATAAAGTTTCCACCTGAAGCATAGCTTAATATTGCACTTATTCCTAATCCTACTACATATGCTAGGATGGCTGCAAATGCCGCAAATCCTAATGCCCATAGCAATGCTCTAAATGTTCCACCTGTTTTTTCTTGTACTTGTGCCATCAATTTTTATATGTTAAAAAAATTATAAAAAAATTTAGTTATGTCTCAATTGCAAAAATACGAATTAGCAAAAGATCCAAGAGTGATTAGAGCAATGAAAAACTTAAGGACAATGGGACTAGATGCTAAACTTGTTCCAATAAGTGATAATGAGGTAAGCATTTTCATAAGTCTAGGTTCAATAGCAAAGTTGATTGAGAAAAAAATTGCATATCCGAATAAGTTTTTAAAAATAACTAATGTTGATAACAAAGATTATTTGGTGATTGACTTATGGAAGTAAAAAAAGTAGATTTAAATCAGATTACAGTTGAAGATGTTGAGCTAGCAATAAAAATTTTAGAAGCTTACTTAAGAAATGTTCAGAGAGTAATATCGCTTTTGTCAAGAGTATATGCATATACAGGAAGAACAGGTATTGACCTGTCAAATCCTCAAAGATTAGTTGAAAAATTAATGGCACAGACACTTGCACAGTCATTATCAGGAGTTTCTGTGCCTACAACATCAGCCACAAATGAAGCTGAAGAAATTGTTGTAAGTCAGGAAGAATTAGAAAAGTTCAGAGCTGTAGCTAAAAAGTTAAGAAGTTAAAAAAAATAAAAAAAATTATTTTTTTTACTTAATTAAAAACTTTAAGATTTACTTGGCTTTTGTTCAACAGTAGGCTCTCCTGGTTGTGCTGACCTCTTACCTTTCAGGAATACTTCATTAATAATTTCTCTTAAATAATCTGGGTTTGCACCTAACTTAGCAAAGTGATCAATTGCCTGTTCTTCTTCCCATAGACCTAAATACTTAATTTTACTTTCATAGAAGTTTACAAATGCATAGTATATACCCCATAAACCTCTTGGAACTCTTAAGGCTTCTAACACGTTTTCAAGCTGGTCTCTGTCTATTTCAAATGGTCTTACTCCTCTAATTCTTGCTCTTGTTAAAGTATCAGCATATTCCATTGCCAGCATTTCATTGCCTACCGCTTTTGCAAGACCTACCGCATACATTTTTATCTTGTATCTAATGTCTGTTGTTAAACTTCTTTTCTTTTTGAGTGGCATATTATAATAATAATATATTTAGAATATAAATATTATTCGCTTTAAACCTTAATGCTATCATATTACTTTATTCAACTTCGCTTGGACTTTTTTCAGGGACTACTTTTTCACCAGTTCTTTCCTTTCTTACTTCTTTCTTTTCTTCCTTCTCTTTTACTCTTTTTCTTTTTCTTGTCTTCATTGCTTCCTTTAATTCTTTTTTAGCTTCTTTTGCTTGAGTTAATTCTTCTTCTGCCATTTGTATCATTGTTTTAAGACTTTCTTTAAACTCAGTTTCTTTTCTTACTAATCTTCTTCTTGCTCTTCTTGTTAATTTAGGTTCAGGTACTGTTGTAGCTTTAACTTCATGTGCAGGTGCAATTGATGTTATTGGTTCAAATACTACTTTGCCTCCTGCTCCTATTTTTGCTCTCATGCCTAATTTTTCTTCTAATGCTTCCCTCATTTTTCTTTCCCTATCAGCTCTTCTTGTTTCTTGAGTTAGTAATCTTGTTTTTTCCTCAAGCTCTTTCTTTAGTAATGGTATTTGGTCAAGTAATGACTTAAGCCTTTTAGATTCTGTTGGAGTTAAAACTAAATGTCCTGCTTGTTCTAAAGTTCCTTTAAGGATCCTATACTTAACTTTTTTAGCTTTTCTCAAGCCACGCTTTAAAGTTTCAATCTCAGCTTTTTTCTGCATTAGCAATTCTCTATAAGTTTGAGCTTCTAATTCATGCATTCTTAAACCGCTTCTGATAATACTACTTTTAATTTTTGTTCTAAAATTAAGTCCTCCAAACATTTTAGATTTAAACAAATTTGCAAAATTCATTACCATTTTTCTCTAATATTATTCTACTTCTCTCAATTTTATTAAGTCTTCTATAATTTCTAAGTGAAATTCAATTGCATCCAAAACTACTGCTAGAGCATCACTTGCAATAGGAATGTCAATTAATCTGTATCTTAAGTCTTTAATTATTGGAATTAAATTGTTAAGCTCGCTTTCAATTGACCTGTATCTTCTTAACAATACTGTTGTTATTCTTCTTTCAATTCTTTCTTCAATTCTTCTTCTTTCAGCCATTGTTTATCACCCTCTTGTATATATTAACATTTCATTAAGTTCATCAATGTCATCACTTAATTTGTCATGAGAGACAATGTAGGACTGCAAATCAGCTAAAAGTTCAATTACTTTTTCATTTGTTCTTCTAATATAGTCTATGTTTTCTCTTTCATCATCTCTTAAGCCTTTAAGCTTTACTAATGCTTCATATTCATCTTGTAATTTGCTAAGTCTATCAACTAAATCTTTAATTATTTCTAATTCAACATCAGTTATTTCTTCCGCCATTTATTCTTCCTCAAATTTTGGTATATATTCTTCTTCAAATGTTTCTTGTTCTAGGGTCAGGTTCATAATTAAGTTCTCGTAGTGTTCTAGAATTGTATCAATATGTGTTATAATTTCATTAATTGTCGGTAATATTGCAAATTTTAATGTTAATTGTAAATTCAATTTTCTGATTTGATTTATGTAAAACGCAATTTCCAAAAGTTTTTGGCTTGGTTTTTCTTTGCTCATGGGTAAGTCTTCATAAGAACTTCATCTTCTATATCAATTATTTTGTTTGCTGTTCTAATTAATCTCTTATAATGCTTTTGAATGTCAAAAAGCCTGTAATAAAAATCTCTAATTAAATCTAGATCGGTATTTAATTCTGATATATAACCTTTAACAACCTTAAGAGCTCTTGGTGAATTAATAATATTAATTGCCACAAATCTAATCTCTAATATATTCTTTAATATTTCTGCAATTATACTGTCAACGTCTTCATCAAAAGGCAGACTAATTCTTTCTTTTATAGGAAATTCAGGTATTTCTGCCATATTTTAATTAATGATAAAAAAATTATTAAATTTATTACCTAATTTCACCATATTCAACTAGAAAATCTAATATTGCTAAGAGAAAGCTGATGGTTAAAATTATAGCATCTATTCTTCGCCTGTAAACAGGAATAAGCTCAAAATCTTCTCTTAACCTTCTTACAATTTCTAGCTTTCGCGATAGTTCCCGCCTTAACCTGTTATATCTTTCTATTATTTCTATTGGTATGATTACCTCAAATTCGGCAAGAGGTATTCCTTCTACAAGTATTCTTCTAATTTCTGTTTTTTTCTCAGCCGTATGCTTAACAATTCTTCTTAATCTTACTCTTAACTTCTTTAGTTCAGCAAGAAATAATCTTAAAATAACTTTTTCATCGTCTGAAATTCTTGGATTTCTAAGCAAACCTCTAACTTCATTTTCAATTGCTTTAGTCTGAGCCACCATCTCATCAAAAACAGTTAAAGCTCTTTCAACTTCATCTACAAACATATTATTATAATTAATATTGGAATTAATATTAATTATTATTTAGGTATTACCAAAGCTAAGTGAAGTCTCAAGCACAGTTTAAAGATATATGCATTTTTTCTGGTTTTCCGCAAAACTCCAAGCGTTTTAAAAGCTAAAAGCTTAAGTATTAATTTAAATTTTAATTTTAAGTTTAGTTTTAAGCTTAGAGTTGAAATTAGAGTTAGAATTACTAGCAGAAATTAGA
>Ga0079998_112475_pt1 | contig 15416 bp, 14 predicted proteins | sample PerSpoBPS_BMetaG_FD_69201 | JGI IMG/M metagenome (GOLD analysis project Ga0079998, IMG submission 69201) | Thermal spring microbial communities from Yellowstone National Park, Wyoming, USA - Perpetual Spouter B (PS_B) MetaG (SPADES assembly)... | ecosystem: Environmental > Aquatic > Thermal... | reverse complement strand
CAATAAATACATCGCCCCCGTTTAGCAGAGACTTAACAATAGTTTTGACTACAGGCTCAAAGAAACTAGAAAACGTCTGAATAGTGTCACAATCAGATCCCCTAACTCTGAAGCCCAGATATTCTATAGAGATTCTCTTAGCCATTACCTCACAGATCTTATTTATAAAGCCTTGATAATGCATCTGAACCCAAGCTGGGGAGAGTGAGAACCATATACGGTAATCCAAGCAAGAGACTCGTGTCACTATAAAGCTTCAAAACCCCGATCTGACTTAAAATGGTTCTCAGCCTGTCCAATACTATGGGCCTTACTTTAATACTAGTTATAAATTATATTTATCAATAACGGTTCTCAATTATGGTGATTTTGGATAGTTGGCCTGGAAGCTATAATCCATATCTATGATATGATCTATGACATGTGCTGACTATGTCTATCATTTACAGGCTTTAGATCTATAAGTTCTAGTTGAGCCTCATAGATCTCCTTGAAGATCTGCCTTAAATTTAATGTAATATTCCAGCCTGGGTAGTGATTCTTTAATTTTCTCATATTAGTTATCCACCATATGTGATCTCCTTCCCGAGGTGGTCCTTGTTTGTATCTTAGTCTCTTTCCAGTGATCTCTTCGATTAGGTCGATCGCCTCGAGGAGTGAAATGGAGTTATCTCTACCTCCTCCAACATTATAAACCTCGCCTGGCCTAGGGTTCTTGATGAACTCATAAAATAATCTAGCCAGATCATGAGCATGAATCACGTCCCTTACTTGGTAGCCACCATAACCATAGATAGTTACTTCCTCATTCTTCAATGCCTTTCTCACAAAGTAAGGTTCCCAATTGTGCTTTTCAACGGCCATAGCAGCCCCTCCGGTTATACAGCCCATTCTAAATACCCCTGTCTTAAGGCCATAGAGTCTTGCGTATTCCTGGGTATAGAGGTCAGCTGCGGTCTTAGAGACTCCAAATGGTGTATGAAGAACTTTGTCTATTCTGAGAGACTCGTCGAACCCATCCCATAGCAGTGGATCTACAGGCTCGTACCTCTTACCTATGATCCTGTATGAGAAGTAGTTAGGAGCATCCCCATAGACCTTATTAGTCGAAGTATATATAAAGATCGCTTCTTTATTATATCTTCTCAGCATCTCAAGGATAAAAAGGGTTCCATAGGCGTTTATGCTGAAGTCCTCAAGAGGTATCTCTATCGATCTGGGGTGTGAAGGCTGTGCTGCAGTATGGATCACGGCATCCGCCTTTCTAAGTAGCTCGCAGATCTTATCGTCCCTTATGTCAAGCTCGTGATGTTCTATGTTATATTCTCTTAAGAGCTTTCTCATCACAATACTTGTATCTCCCTCGCTTCCTAGGATCCTGCCCCTCATGTAATTGTCCACAGTAATCACATGCCATCCCTTCAGGGAAAAGAACTTCGCGCATTCTGAGCCGACAAGTCCGGCTCCTCCCGTGATCAGGATCCTCTCCATAAAATAACTCCAAATTATATTATAGTCGGATTACTTATATATATGCTACTATACTGTTTTAGAGATGACAGCTCAAGCTATTCAGCATCTATCATGTATCGGGAGAAAGCTTTCCGGCATAAGGAAGGACTTACTGCCTTAGGCCGCAGATCATGTTATACGTGATCTTTCTTCCCACATGGTAATCAATTTGGCACATATAGCGTCACTATGTGTCTTTGCACTCCGGCTTTTTACCCACCGCTATATTATAAGAAAGTAACATATTGAAAAGTCTCACATTCTCTAGCAGATCTTCTAATGTGTAAAGAATCCTTAATGCAAACACGCTATTCTTAAGAAAGGGCAATACGTGACTTTCCGTGGAAACTATACATACGTCTCTTTTGAAGAGTTCGCCTACTAGCTCTCTGAACTTATTATGACTAAAGTGCTGGTGCCCCCTAATTAGTGTCATGTGTATATACATAATGGGATTATACCTATTAGCCTCCACAATCCAGGTCTTTCCTCCACATTTAACAACCCGCTTCATTTCCTTCAGAGCTTTCAGGGGATCTTCTACATGGTGCAGAGCGTCTTTCTCAAAGGCTATATCGAAGGCTTCATCCCTAAAAGGAAGATGTAGTGCGTCTCCCACCACAAAATCGACGGTTAGCGCGGCATGTTTCTTTATCTTTATCCATCGAGGGTTGAAGTAAATATCAAGCCCTACTAAGAATCCTGCCCTGTAAATTGAAGACAGTATTTTTAAAAATAATCCGTCACCGCATCCCACATCAAGCAAGGAGCTCCACTCATAGGTAAAGGCACACCTTAATGTCTTTTTCAGGATCCTCATATAATAGCTCAAAATGTTGAGATCAGTTTGCATCTTAGATCTTATAGATCTTCTTAAAAGCCTCACTAAATATGGTTTCCCAGCTAAGATTGGACACAAACTCCAGAGCATTCCTCTGACATCTCTCATACAGCTCGTGATCCGTTATAAGCCTAGCTACCGCTTCTACCAGCTCATGCTTATCGTAGTTTATAGCTATGCCCATCTGCCTTCTCTCGATCTCTTTGGCTATCCAAGGAACCCTAGTTATTATAACGGGGCAGCCGCAGGCTAAATACTCTTTAGGCTTTGTAGGATCTGCATAATAAGCTATGTTGTCATTACTAGGCTCATATGTTGCGAGGCATATACCGCATGTAGTGAGGTGCTGCATTAGTCTCTCATGATCCATCCTACCAAGGAAAGAGATCCATTTTTCTAGGCCCTTCTTCCTTACCATCTCCCTCAGCTCTTTCTCAAAGGGCCCTGTACCTATGATCTCAAGCCTTATTTCAGGGAATCTCTTAACTAGATCCTCCATGGCCTCGATCACCAACTGTACTCCTTTTTCTCTTGTTAGGTGTCCTGCGAAGGCTAGTACGTTTCTCCTCCTCTTGCTCAAATCAAAAGCTCTGGGTATTTCCTCAACCTCTATGCCTATAGGTACTACATAGTTCCTAAGATCCTCTAAGCCTATATTTCTCCATATATATGCTATGCGTTCCGAAACGCTCCACACTCTATCAACATGCTTCACACAGACCAGGTTTAGAAGGTTATAGATCTTGTTAATAACTCTGTTCTTAAACCTTGTCGGTGTGTAGTCTATAACATAGAAGACGCTCTTACCAACTAAACCAAATGCTCTGAGCACGATGCCAACTAATGCGTCTAAGTTACCTGCACCTATGTAGATGTCTATTCTCCTTCTAAGACGCAGGACTAAATATATAGTGAGAACTAGGCTTTGAAGGTATAACAAGGGCTCTGAGGATCTCAGCGCCATAAATTTTTTCTCTCTCACAACCCTCCCTCTAACATAATGCCTGGAAACCGAGTATCTAAGTGAAGACTCGTAAAGGGGGTGAGCTATAATAAGGAAACTGCTTCCTACATTCTTTAAATAGTTTTCTAAGGCGTGTAGAGGACCGTAAATTTCTGTAGCATGGGTCACCAGAACTATGAAGATATTTTTCAAAAAGCCCACATCGTACATTTATATCTCCTCACTATAGTTAAACAGGATTTTTGCCAATTAAGTGTGTTTTGATAAAGAGATCATTAGTCCACGCCCTTCTTGAAGACCAGGTCACAGCTTAGGCGCGGGTTATTTTGCCCCTGACCCACGAGACCTAAGAGCTTTTCGTAGGGGATAGCTCTTCCACAGGTATTGTAGACTTTAAAGCCCATCTTTTTCATAAAGAGCAATACATGTTCTGGAGATTTTCCTGACTTGTAGATCCCGTAGGGCCATAGCTCCATGATTACGGTGCACGGCCTCTTAAGCGTTTCATAAGCTCCCTTAAGTACATAGAATTCATGACCTTGTACATCTATCTTTATTAAGTATGGAGGCATAAGCTTATGCTTCTTCACAATGGCATCAAGGGTTTCGAGCTTAACCCCTATCGTTGTTTCTTGGCAGAGGGCTGATCTGTGAAGATGCTGATCTGTGAAGATTAGGAAAGACTGGTCAGGTGCCCTGGCTAAGCAGAGCTTAGCATAACCACTTGAGTCTGCTAAAGCAACATTCTCAGCATGACAGTTCTCAAGCCCTAGCCTCCTTATCATTAAGGCCAGGAGTGGGAAGCTCCGAGGGTCTGGCTCAACTGCTATGCATTTATTAAACATGTGAGCCGTAGGCAGTAAGGTGTCTCCTGTGAAAGCACCCACATCTATGTAACTATTATAGACTCTTCTATAAGCCTCTCTCCTAATCGTTGAGGCCACTTCATTCTCCAGACCTACTCCTATGACAAGCAAAAGGAATCGCAGTAACCTCCTAATAGCATACCTTAGTCCCTCGATTTTAGCGATGAAAAGAAACTGAGCCTTCAAATTAGAGAACTGTTTTAATGTATCTCGCAGACTTAATTGAATCCATGCCTTTCGAAACAAAAGCGTGGAAATAGGCATACGAAGATCCCTAGATAGAGTTGCTGCCTAGCACTTTTGATATTAATCAGTATTAATTAGATGTAATATATATGTAAATATATTTTAACATAATAGGTTAGAGTATTTGGGGTTTAGAATAGCCAGGGCATCTGAACAGTCTTTCCTAATCTTCACAGATTACTGATTAGATAACTAGCCCTATGGACGTAGAGATGCTCCCTAATTGTTCTCTCAATACCTTTTCTGGCGATCTCATAAGCGTCTTCAGGGTCATCTAGGAAGTACTTAGCCTTCTCAATAAGATCCTCTTGATCCTCATAACATATAACCTCCTTTCCTGGCACATAGTATCTTGAGACCTCTCTGCAATTATCCGTGAGCTCCAGGGCTCCCAAGCCTGCTATCTCAAAGGTTCTCATATTAGCCTTGAAGCCTAGATCGCTTCTTACATGTATATTAAGACCTATTAGGGAGATCCTGTGGAACTTCTCATAAGCCTCTCCATACAGAGGCTTCGTTTTAAAAGGCCAGCCCGGGCCTGCGAGGGCAAGAGGTAACCCTTCTGTGAGAAGCCTCCTCACTACTGCAAGCCTCTCAGGATACATAGAGCCTATGAATAGAACCAGCCTAGCTTTTCTATCGATCCGTGTATTTCGTAGAATATGATTAGATGAGGCGAAAGGCAGCAGGATCACCTTCCTAGCACCCCACCTCGTGTAGATCCTTACACACTTTACACATGGAGTAGCTACCAAAAAGCCCTCATCAACAAAGCTCCTAGCAAGACCTCCATACCTAGGATCATCGGGATTATAATAGACAAGCCTTGCCCCACTCTCAGTTAGATTTCTTAAAAGCCTTCTAGACACCATCTCACCCTTAACCACAAGGATCATGTCGGGATCGAAAGCCCTCAAGACCCTCTCGGAGAAGGCGGTAAAATTTCCAAACATCGTGAGACCAAGGATCTCTCTTAACCTCTTAGAAGAAGCCCCTAAATTCCTAAGGACTACATTGAGCCAGTGGTTGGAAAGTTCTACAAGATTCCTGTAACCGAGCCCAATTACCTCATGCCCTAGCCTCTTGAAAGCGTCCATATAGAAGAACTCTAAAGATCCTTGCAACATGGTTCCTCCTATAATCAGAATCCTTAAGTTTTTCATACTTATGTAGATATTTCTAAATAGAATTTTTCGGTAAAATTATTAGATAAAGTTTTGTCTATGTATATTGCAGATCTAAAATGGTAATTAGTTGAACTATGAATAAGGAGACGCGATGAGTTGTCTTCAATATAGTCAGATCTCTCAATTATTAGTGGAATTTTTCTTAGAATCTTGACTAAGGAGACTTTTGACTGCATACTATATATTAATTTATATATTAATTGATCCTTATCCTATTCATAGTAGCATATATACAAAATTTTGGCTTAATATATTATTAGTATAATCTAAGAGATCATACGATGCTATAAAGACTATTAATGTTCATTTTTATTTAATTTTTTAGAGCAGTTCATATAATAAGATATATGAGGGAAATAATAAGTCAATGGAAGAAGAAAGCTAAGCCAGTAGGCTAGAGTAATAGGCAAGAATCTAGGTCCTACCTCTCCTCGGCATCTATAATTCTTAGCGCTGAAATCTTCAGGTAGCCACCAAGAATGGTGTGTCATAAAATTATCAGATACAGCAGAGTCAATAAATCCAACGGTTGTTGATATCAGTATTTGAACTTTAGCTAGATCCTCACACGCTTTAAGTATTCTTTGAGCAATACTTCGGTCTAAGTGTTCTAGAACCTGGACAGATATTATAGAATCAAACGACTTTATCCTGAAGGGTAGATGTTCAATATCGGCTAGTATTAGATCGTCATAAGCATTTAATTTTTTAGCTTGGTAAAGAGCCTTAATAGATATATCTAAGCCAACTACTAATATGTTATTCCTAAATTTTGTGCGTATAAGATAACCTAATACACCATTTCCGCATCCGAGATCTAGTATAGATGTGATTCTTTTAGAAATTCTATGTATAATTCCCATGCGGAAAGGCGCATATGGAAATAGAATGAAGTATTTAGCTAAACCGGCTTTAAATATAAACCTATGTATTATCGTCGCTATTTTTAGCTCTATATTTCTATAGTTTTCTTTATACATAACGTCTTAAAATAGGGATAGTGAAGATAACAAGTAAGGTCACTAACGCGAGCATTGTTAGAATAGATATGAGTGTGGATATAATGTGGGCGGATGCTCCACTATAATATAGGATTAATTTAAAGTCATCATTACAGGTTATGTTGGTTCCAAACGATCTGCACTCGATAGTTTTATTCTTTTTTATATAGAGAGGATCTATGATCCACTTATTAGCCCACTCATTGTGGGTTTGGTGAGTTTCTTCCAATATGGGTGATGTTATTAAGGGTAATATCAAGGGTAGTATAGGCAGCATCGAATCTGGTAGATCTTTCAGCCAAGGGTATAATTTCCATTTACATGAAAAAGGCTGCCAAAAAATCAATTCCATAGGCTTGTTTATTTCAGTTAAATTGCTTATTTCTATTATATACATATAGGGGCTGTATTTATAATAGTTGATCCTTACGTCAGTTCTATTTAATCCAATTTCATAATTAGATTCACTAACATTGTTATAAGTTTTGGAGGTTTTTATTAGGAACACGTCTATGGATCGTGAAAGATCATTGGTAGATATATATCCGCTGTCTCGAGGAGCTTCAAAATTACCTAAATATATTAAATTCATATTATTTTTTAACTTATTTAATTCATTAATATTAATAAGATTTGTATATACGATTAATATGTTGATATTATTTTCCTTAAGAATATTAACCACATCATCGTCAAATTTAGCAATTTTATTTACAAACTCCCTAGCTCTTAGATTTTGGGGATCTAACCCGTTGGCAATATTTTTTTCAAATACTATTTGACCTAGTAATAAATATGGAGGTGGAAAGCTTCCTCCCCAAAGATGGTATGGATAAGCTATTACAGCTTTGCCTGGAAGGCTCTTTATGGGTTCATATAGCCTATATATACTCTCAAAATTAGTAGTCTTATACCAAGTTGGATTTGTATTTAACCCTTCCAATACGATCCATAAGGGAAGTAATATAAACAATATGGAGGTTAAGAACATCTGCTTTTTCCTATTAGTATTTTGATTATAAAATCTTTTCATTATCTCATTTATAGTTACAGATGCTAATATAGCTAGGAAAAGCGAAGCAAATAGATTCATACGTGATACTGCACGAAAATACCCAAAAAGCGAAAAATACATATGATGAATAAAGTCTAAGCCGAATATACGTGACGATAGAGCTATTGCTAGGATCAAGCATAAGCCGTTAGCAAGCACCGCACGTGATAATCTATTGGACTTGGTTTTTATTAGAAGAGCTATAGAACCCAAAAATAAACCAACATATCCAAGGAAAACATTAAAACTACCACCCCACATAGATTCCTCGCCTCCCCATCTATATATAAAGCTGAACTTAGATGGAGCAAAATATCCTATTGGATCAAGTAATTCGGCCGCTGGATTAACTATTCTCCCAAACTTAGCCGCAGTAACCGGGTCAAACACGTATAACTGGTTAATAAGCACAGGTAAGTTTATAAGAAAAGAGCTAGAGCCCAATATAGCAAAATATTTTACAAAATGTATAAAATTAGCACGGATACTATATCTCATATCAGTAAAGCCATAAACGATAAATATTATTATTGCAAAGATTAAACTAAAAAATCCATAATATAGTGTGGATAGCGAGGTTAAGTTAAACATCAATATTGATAACATCAGCGAAACATTATCACGCTTATCCAGGTATCTGAAGAGAAAGAGAAAGTATAAAGGAAAGAACTCAGTATGATTTAAAGATAATGAGCCACGTCCCATGAGCACATGGTAGAAAGAGAATGAAAATATTAGACCAGCAATAAATGATGGGTAATGCTTTTGAGTAAAGTAATAAGCTAAGATATAAGCTGACATAGCGGCTAGAGGATAAGAAGCGAGGGCAGATATATTTGTGATCAGTATTATAGATCGCCAATCTCCACCCAATAACTTTATTATGGCAATATTAATCTCGTAGATAAGGTTCTGGAATGGTATATAGCTATAGTCGTAGCCGTAAGGATATCCTAGTAAGTTATTTAGTTCAAAAAGGATCTGGTTCTTTTCCGTATATATTCTGGCCCAATAGTACCAAATGGTACCATCTGTATCTACGTCTGGCATACTATAGTGCGTAGCTATATTAGTTATCCTGTGCCAGAATATTATGACAGTTATGAGCATGTACAAAACAAACGATAAGAAAAGCAAAAAGCGTTTTCTATAAACTATACGATACAGGATCATCTTTGCGGACCTTATGGAACGATATTCACTGCCTAATTAAATAAAACCCTGATAATATCTCATATATAAAATATATAATAGTTACGGTAGCTGTAAGGGGCCAATTGAGGAACCATGCCTTGTCTCTTATACGTCTATAGCCCTTTATAGAGTCGCTAATAAGCGGTATAATTAAAATAACACCTAAGATCAACTTCAATAATTTATATGAATCATAATTAACCCACTTGAATCTCCTCACACCTTTTTTTGTGAAATATATATAGAAATCCCTTACTCGCCTGTAAGTTTTTCTAATAAAATCTCTATAATTAAATGCATGTAAATGAGTAACCTTTACTTTAACGCGAGCAATTTTATTATATCCCAGTGAAACTAATTCGTGAGGTATATCAATATCAAAGAAATAGGGCTTTATGGAAAGCCTTAAAAGAACATCAGACTTGATCATGAATCCATTAGCACCCATAGTCGGTAATATACCTGGCCTAAGTGTAACTAGAATATATTTACCGTAATCCTTGCTTTCTAGCTGAATATCCGTCCATCTCTGTTTTAAGAATGAATAACGGCCGTAGTAGCCGAGGTAAACGCTAACGGGATCATCAGACCCTATTAGGGCTAAATACCTTACTATTGGTGGATAGGAAATGGAGTAACCATAGTACAGAGCCTCTGAAGCTACAACATCATTATGTTTAAGGAAGGGCTCAACCATATCTAATAGCCAGCTTGATGTATGTACTACATTGTCAGAATCTAAGTACAGTATAAGATCGCCTTTAGCTGATAATGCTCCTATAGTTTTAGCTGTATAGAAGCCACGGGCAGTATTCATTATAACTTTCGCGCCAAAATCCTTAGCGATTCTAATAGTATTATCAGAGGAATAGCCGTCTACCACTATTATTTCGATCTTATCCTTGGGATAGCTTTGCATCTCCAAAGATTCTAAGAGCTTTCGCAGAGTTTTTCCACTATTTCTTGTAGGTATCACTATAAATATAAAGGGAAGATCCTCTCTAGAATAGCTCATGTATCTTTTTAGCGCTTCGGTTACTAGTTAAATTATAAATACAGGCTCTAATGCAGATCTAAATATTGATGGCCACAGATATTTACTTCCAAGTTTTTGAGCGTTGGATCTCATCTCATAGTATTCGTTATCATCTTTTAACAAACTAATAACAGTATTAGCAAATGCCTCTTCATTATATTCTATGACAGCACCCGCCTTATAATTCTGTATTTCTTTTGCTATTGGAGGAACCTTTGTAGTTATTACTGGAATACCTGAGACTAGATAAAGTTTTATCTTTCCTGGATCCGCAAACCATGTAAAATTATCTTTGTTAGGTTCATACATAGCTATACCTAAAGCAGCTTTAGAAACTAGCTTTCTTATTAACTCATGATCTCTCATATATCCTGTGAATCTAATATGTTTATTTAATCCCAGCTTATCAACTAGTTCTTTAAGCTCTCGGAGAATAGGGCCTGTTCCTATTATGATCAGTTTTGCATCTGGTATCTCTTTTACGATTTTTGGAAAACTTTTAATTACAAGCTCTAAACCTTGACCTCTTCTTAAATTTCCTACAAAGATCATGGTGTTTCTCTCAAAATTATCTTCAAAATTTACTGTAACTCCTCCTCCCATAGGGACTACCAGCTGATTAATCTTCTTTATACCTCTTCTTTTCCTAGCTTCGGCCATGATAGCAGAGAGATTCCATGTAAAGTTTGATTTTTCTACACACAGCTTATCTAACGTATGGTATAGAGAGTTGAGGAAGTAATTCGAAAATCTTCTAGGTATATAATCGATAGTATAGAAAATCACTATATCTACTATGCCGAATGCCCTTAAGATCAACCCGGCTAATGCATTTAAAAGATCTACACCCACATATATATGATATCTTCTTCTAAAATAGAGAACATAAAAAATAGTGAAGGCTAGGTCTTTTATATATGCTATTAGATCTGGTGCCCGGAAATTTATACCTCGTATTTCTTTGACAAGTCTTCCATATTTATAGAAAGTGGCGGAGGATCTCCTTTCAGGTGAATAATGAAATGTATGGGTTATATATAGAAGCGTGGGCACTCTGAGAGATAGCAGGAAATCTACTAAGGCGTCTGAGGGACCCGTGGCAAATTTATGTGTAGCGACGACAAAACTGATGTTTTTCAGTTTTATATCTATAGGTTTTCTATTCATTGCGCCTTAATATGTAATGCTTATACCACTCAATAGTTTTGATCAGCCCTGTTCTCAGATCAGTTTTAGCCTCAAACCCAAATTCCTCCTTAGCCTTTCTAACATCTAATCGTCTTCTAGGCTGACCGTCAGGTTTTGATGTATCCCATATTATTTCCCCTTTAAAACCTATAAGATCTGCTATTAGACGGGCTAACTCTCTAATAGTTATCTCTTCTCCACTGCCTAAATTAACAGGGTCTGGTTTGTTATATTTCTCAGTCGCTAATATTATGCCTTCTGCAGCATCTTCTACATATAGAAATTCTCTAGAAGCATTACCAGTCCCCCACGCTATAACTTTATTCTCTCTTCTTATTTTTGCTTCGAAGATCTTCCTTATCAAAGCAGGAATTACATGTGAAGTTTCGGGGTCAAAATTGTCTCCAGGGCCATAGAGATTCGCAGGGAGAAGATAGATAGCATTAAACCCGTACTGTTTTCTATATGCTTGTGCCTGAACCAGCAACATTTTCTTGGCTAAGCCATATGGTGCATTTGTTTCCTCTGGATAACCATTCCAAAGATCTTCTTCTTTGAAAGGAACCGGTGTAAACTTTGGATATGCGCAAACAGTTCCAATTACTACGAACTTCTCTACTCCTTCTCTTCTTGCGGCTTCCATTAGTTGGATGCCCATAATAGCGTTATCATAAAATAGTGTCGCTGGGTACCTCATGTTATAGCCTATACCGCCTACTCTAGCAGCTAGGTGGATAACTATATCGATATCCTTAACGGCTCTTAAGCAATTCTCCCATACCCTTAAATCCATGTCCTTACTCCTTGGTATTCTAATATTATTTGGATCTACGCCTCTCTCAAGCACTAATTTTCTAACCACATGAGATCCTAGGAAGCCTGCCCCACCTGTTACTAGTATCTTTTTATTATCCCAGAAACCCATCCAGAGGCCCTCCCCACCATCTATTTGGGAATTTCTTCCTTATTATTTCATAGCCCTCCCCTATAGGTTCTAATCCCTGAGCTTTAAGATCAGCATCAACCATAATTTTTACTAGCTCTTTAAATCTTATCTTTGGTTCCCATCCAATTAATGCTTTAGCTTTTCTAGCATCTGCCACTAATTCTTCTACATCTAGAGGTCTAAAATATCGAGGATCTATCCTGACATATCTCTCCCAATTAAGGTCAACATAAGCAAATGCTTCCTCTATAAATTCACGTACAGAGTGAGATTCGCCAGTCCCTATGACAAGATCTACTGGCTTATCCAGCTGCAGTATTTTCCACATGGCCTCCACATACTCTGGCGTATATCCCCAATCACGTCTAGACTCTATATTACCTAAATATAAATAATCTTGTTTTTTTGCTAAGATACGTGCAACACCCCTTGTTATTTTTCTAGTCACGAAAGTCTCACCTCTACGAGGAGATTCATGGTTAAATAGTATTCCATTACTTGCAAAAATGCCGTAGGCTTCTCTATAATTAACCACCATCCAATAGGCATATAGCTTTGCACATGCATAAGGGCTCCTAGGCCTAAAAGGTGTATCTTCGTTTTGGGGAGGAGGTGAACTGCCGAAAATCTCGCTGCTTGCAGCGTTGTAAAACTTTGTCTTAATGCCACTTCTTCTAATGGCTTCTAAGATTCTTACGGTTCCTAAGGCAACTACGTTTCCAGTATATTCAGGCATTTCAAAACTTACTTTAACGTGACTCTGGGATGCTAAGTGATAAATCTCGTCAGGCTGGACATTATATATTATATTGTATATTTGGTCTGAATCTGTTATGTCGCCATAATGAAGAAATAACCTAGCATTGGGTTCATGGGGATCAACATATATATGATCTATCCTTACAGTATTGAAGGTCGAGGCCCTCCTAATTATTCCGTGAACCTCGTACCCTTTAGACAGTAGATACTCAGCTAGATATGATCCATCCTGTCCAGTTATTCCAGTTATTAACGCTTTTTTCAAATCATACACCCAATTATATGGCGCTTCAAAAATGCCTATAAGATATCTAATAAGAATGACATCTTAATAGCTTGGTCGTTCTCCTATCGATCTTGTTAAGAGGCCCTTAATAAATCCTAGTGCATATACTAGATGGGTTAGTGGAGTTCCAATCATCGCAAGTAGGGCTACTCTCATATCTTTGGAAATCTTATAGGCAGAGATGAAGGAGGTCGCTAGATAAGCCCCCACTACAAATCCAAATATTTGGAACACTAATGATGCACCTATTATAGTATAATAAATTACCAGAGGTAGAATGCTACCAACTGAAACAATCGCTATAAAAGGTAAAAAATAAATTAATTTAGTTGATGTTTGACTATATTTTTTCATAAAGAAACCTCTATGAAGACCATAGTTCATTACCTGTCTAAGGTGCGGTATGAAGAGTGGACGTCTATGATGATAAACTATAACATCAGGCGCATATAAGATCTTTTTACCCATTTTCAAGATTTCTGCTGAGATCAGATCGTCTTCGCCAGATCTAAGATTTGATTTAAACCCACCTATTTTCTTTAGCAGTGAGCAACGAATTATAATATTATAGCCAGGCGCCATATCCACGTATTGAACTTTTGTGGGAATATATCGATAACGCAAAGGGCCAGAGCCTATGAAGGAAGAGTATATGGCTCCACTAGCCTTCTGCTTAATCCCATCACCTGGAGGAGTCACTCCAGGTCCACAGACTGCTCCTATATGAGGATCTGTAAAATATTTTACTGCATTTTTAAGCCATTCTTTGTCTGGATAAGCATCGTCATCTATAAAAGCGCACAGATCTCCAGATGATGTAGCTACTCCCGCATTCTTCTTAATCCCTTGGGCTTCACTATTCACTATAACATGTTTTACGCGGCTATCTAGTTTTATTTGACGAGCGCTAACTACTATGATTTCATAGTTAGGATAATCAAGCCTTAAACAATGCTCCAGACATTCTCTTAAATATTTCTCGTTTTTGTAAAAAGCGATTATAATAGAAACTCTTGGAGTGTTAGAAGACATATATCAACTCTACTATAATGAGGTTTTAAATTTAACTAACATAGTAGCTATTTCACAAAAGCTCTATCTTGTAGAGTCTTTTCGCCGTTATGCGTTTTATATTCCTCGTGGTGAGCTAGAGGATCTTTGGGCCAATGGCTAGAGGATTCTCCTCATGAGGTGTATGGCTATGAGTTCTAGCAGAGCTGTTAGTGGCCATGCTAGATCGGCTAGGAGTTTGAGGGCCAGGGCTGATGCTTTTGCTAGCATCACTCCTGCTGGGGTTATTTCTTTCCATATTAGGGCCCACTTGGCTAGGGAGGCTAGGAAGGGTGCTAGCAGGCCTATGTATGGGTAGAGGATCAGGCTTATTGGGAGGGCTATGAGAGCTCCTACTAGGTATCTAGCTGTGAACCAGTTGCTCAGGGCTCCGAGTTCCCATATGTATTGGAGGATCCACTTGGGTTTGAAGGAGCTAGATCCTGTGTCTCTGGGCACCACATTAACCTCGATCTCTGCGACCTTCTTAGCCCCGATCACTAGGGGGAGGTAGGGCTTTATATAGCTCCTCAGAGGCACTCTATCCAGAAGATCCTTGTTGGCTAGAATGTACTCGCTCACAGGATCCCTGAGCCCCCTGACCTCGGGGATCATGATCTTCGCGAGCACCCTGGCCCCTGAGGAGATAAGCCTCCTCCTCAGAGGCCTCCTATCCCTTCTAAACCCGATGACAAGCTCAGCACCACCCATAGCAAGCCTCAGCATCTTAGGCAGAGCCTCTGGGGGGTACTCGAGATCAGCATCGAGGAAAGCAAGATACCTCCCCCTAGCCCTCTCAATCCCGGTCCTCAGAGCCTCGATCTTTCCTCTGTTCCTCTCAAGCCTAATGAGGACTAGAGGAGCGCCAAGAGATCTAGCAGAGGCTAGGGCAGCCTCAGAGGTGCCATCAAAGCTCCCATCATCAACTAACACGATCTCATAGCTGATCCCCTGGAGGGCTCTATGAACCCTTTCCAAGAGCCTGGGAATGTTCTCCGCCTCGTTATATGCTGGAACTATTATGGAGAGTAGCGGATCCTCTGATGATTTGAGTCCCATGGAGGTCTCCCGTTTCCGGTTAGCTAGTAACTCCATTGGCAACACAGATTCCGCGCTGCTCCAGGATTTGTCTTAGAATAGTTATAATTAAAGGTAAATACAGAAACAGAGAGATTAGGATAAAATACACTGCCCATGCCCACAATAAAGGAGAAAATCCCGGTAGGAAATGCAAATAGATAAAGTAAACAGCTAATATATTAAATAAAACTTCAATAATCACAATA
>Ga0079998_121456_pt1 | contig 15551 bp, 17 predicted proteins | sample PerSpoBPS_BMetaG_FD_69201 | JGI IMG/M metagenome (GOLD analysis project Ga0079998, IMG submission 69201) | Thermal spring microbial communities from Yellowstone National Park, Wyoming, USA - Perpetual Spouter B (PS_B) MetaG (SPADES assembly)... | ecosystem: Environmental > Aquatic > Thermal... | reverse complement strand
CCTGTCTGTGAGGCCCATGACGTGGCTCTCCGTCTCAATCTTCTTTATGAGCGAGGCTAGGAACACCTCGTCACGCGGGTCTTTACACCTAGCCCAGACCCGCCCGTTTTGGCCAACCACGATGTCGCATCCCAGCTCCATCAACGTGTTTAACATGCTCCCCTTCTTCCCTATCACCCGCGGCACCTTTACGGGCGCTATCTCAGCAACCGTGCCGCTCTCCACCTTCCCAACCCTCTCCTCCTTGAGGGTCAGTATGATGGGGTACTCGTCCGTCAGATCTACATCTTTCACCTTAGCCACAACGACATCGCCTATGTTGAGAAACGTGGTCAAGGGCGTGGTTTCCAGATCCACGTGTTTGTGCAAGGCCTCGCCCACGGGTAGATACGCAGGCATAAACGACCTGACGTCTACCTCCCACCCAGTTGCCAAGACGTCTGTGACGTAGCCCACGACGAGGTCCCCCCTCTTTGGCCTGTACACGCCCTCCAGCGGCACTATAACCACGCCGTCGTCTCTAAACTCCACGAGGCCCACAACCAAGCTTCTGTATTTCCCGTTGTCGAGATACACCGGCCCCTCAACTCTGCTGTCGGCTGTGGCCACTGCGTCGCCTGGGAATATCAGCTGACGAGGTGTGACGAAGTACATCAGTACACAATCTCTATTATCCTTATATCAACATCTCCATGTGTGGCGTCGTTAACCCTGGAGATCAAGACGTCTTGAAGACCTGCCGGTAGCTCCAACACCGCCTCCCAGGAGCCGTCGGGTCTGTATTTCTCATTCACTATTTTTGCCATCTTAGCCACAAGCCCCTTGACCTTTTGGGCGTAGGTGGACGATACCGACACGGCGACTCTAGCCGTGGCCACCTTAATCGGCAACACCCTCTGGAGCTCCTTTAAGATTCCCTGTACCTGCTCCTCCACGGACTTGAAGGGGTCTATGGCCACCCTTGCTTGTTCGAGGGCGTTTTCCACCCTTTGAGGAGGCACTGGGGTCTTTGTCCTCACGTCGATGCAGTTACGCGAGATCCATTCGACAATTTGTCTCTTCTTCTCGTCTATTAGCTTCTTCCTCTGTTCCGCGGTAAGCGGGATCTCCCCCTCCTTGATTATCATCTCGGCGATTTTCCTGACATCTGTGGTGCCGAAGACCTTCTTCAAGATCTGCTCGGAGGCGCGGAGGCCCTTTTTGGCGTCTTTGTAGATCTCCTCGTGTATGAGGATTTTGTCTATGCCGAGGGGCTTGCCCGTCTTGTAGTCAAGCGCGGCGTCGGGGTCGATCAAGATCTCGAAGTGTTCTCCCCCCTTGTCAAGCTTGGCGACGGCGACCTTCTTAGTCATCGCGAAGCTCTCTGGACGTATTTATATCTTTAGTTATTCTAGACACTGCGCCACCTCCACGATCTTCGTGGCCACGTCTATGGCGTCGGCGCCGAATACATAGGCGTTGGGCTCCACGCCGCTGCCGCCCGAGTCGTACACCACGTCGAAAACGCCGCTTCTAAACGCGGCGGCTACGTTAGACACGATCTCGTCCTCGCTGTTGCTGGGCCCCACCTCGGCCACAGCCATTTTTCTCTCAACGCACTCCTTGGCGGTGTACGCTATGTTGGCAACCGCTTTTATCTCGGGACGCACCTTGTTCACCTCCTCCACAAGCCTCGCCAGGAACCGCGACCCGCCGGGCCGCGGCCTTTCTCTAGCCACGATCCGGCTCCCCTCCACATATATCCTCCCAGGGAAGCCGACGCCGCCCTCGGGCCCCAGCTCCACCACGTTAGATAAGACCTTGGGCACCAGCTTGTGGCAGTTCTGGCACCTCTTCAAGACTTCAAGCGCAACTTCCACCCTCCTGGCGGTTTCTGTGTAGACCGCCAGATCTCTGCAGATCTCGCAACTCTGCAGGGTGGGGTACGCGGATCTGTGGAGGGTGCACAGCCTTAAAGAGGATAGGAGGGTCACGGCGTAGTTGTTTATGTAGCGGAGCACCTCGTCCACAGCCACCGAGTCCGCCAGCGCCAGCACAGATCTCGTCAAGCTCTCCAGCTCCCTCCTCCCAACCGCCCTGAGTAGCCTCTCCTCGTAGTAAGTCTTTGGGTTCTTAAGGTATGTGCTAACTGCAGGTTGCGAAATGCCTAGGAGCTGTCCTATGCGGCTCTGTGAATACCCCCTCTCGGCCAGCTCGTGGGCTATGAAGCCCTTCAGCGGCGATATAAACACCTCAACGACGAATTCAAGCGGCAACACAGAACTACATTTTTAATTGTTTTTAGAGTTTAGTCGCCATGATAGAATACGTAGAGGTGGGGGTAGGCAGTAGAAAGGTCTCCGTCCGGCTTGCAGAGGCGACCTTCCTGGTGGGGACCGGCAAATCGCTCTTCCTCGAAATCCTACACAAGGTGGTCTCAGGCGTGGGGAAGAAGCTCCCCAGGCTGGGCGGCGACTGGGGTCTTTACATACAAAGCGGCGACGTGTCCTACTCCGTGGCCGCCAGCAGGGGGCGCATCAGGCAAAGTATCTCTGTAAAGGGCGAGGAGGCGGTGTTTGAATACATCCCGGCCAAGCCGGCACACAGGCTGATAAAGCCGATAGATATGGCTATTGTGTCGGCCGACGTCATAATGCCGGAGGTGAAGACCGAGGAACACGTATCTGTGGTGGCTGAGGAGGACATAGAGCGTCTGAACAGACTCGTAGAGGTCGCCAGGAAGAGGCTTGGCGTCAAGACGCAGATGCTGGGGCCCTACATAAGCCCCCGGTCTCTCATAGATGCAAACGCTAGGCTGACGTCGCTGGACCGCCACGGCAGAAACCTGGCGGGGGTCCTCTCCTACCTGTCGCTCCGCAAACCCACGTCGTACGACGCGGTAAAAACGGCCTTCAGGAAAATAGGCTTCTCAGTAGCCGTGGGCCTGGCCAAGCCCGGCAAAATCGGCGTAGTGGTCTCCACCAGAGACCTCAAGATGCCGCTGTCGAAAGCCCCGTGCTCCGCCAAGAGCTTCCTAGTCATAGCAACAGCGCTGGAGCTCAAGCCGGACCTCCTCCTGGTCGACAACTTCGACTACTGCCTCACCCGCAAGACAGCGGAGGCGCTGGCGGCGCTCCTGAGACAAAAGCCCACCAAGCTAATAGCGGAGATACACAACGAGGAGGTGGCAGAGTGGTTGGATATCCCTAACAAGTCTGTGGTGGACGTTAAACTGTAAACGTAAAGTATACGTCTACGTCACTAGAGTCTTAAGTTCAGCTAGGATCTTCAGCACTTGTCTCAGCTCCTCGATTTCGCGTTTCGCCATCTCTTCGGCCTCCTCCAGAACCTCGAGGGAAGGCCCCCCTACGTCGAATTCGTATATGACGTAATTCATGATAGACCGAGCCCCCAGCCCCTCCAGCTCCTGGACAAACTCCCTCAGCTTCCTGGCTGTGTCTTCAGGTAGGCGTTCCATGCCGGGGCAAACATCTATCTTTTTAACGCTTCTCTTAGATATGTCAGAAAGGTCCTCATGTCTCCTCTCATAACCAGCGTCTTCCCCCTAACCTCTACGTATACAACGTCGTCTCCGTGCGAAACCTTTAACACGCCTCGGTACGCCTGTTGTTTGTCGAACTTCACATATAGCCTCGACTCCTCGATTCCTGAAAGCATGAGGAGGAACTCGACGTCGTCGAGCCGCGTTATTATGGACCTTAAGGCCTCGAAGGCGTCGCATTCCGTCAACTTGACCTCGACGATCTGTATTACGTTGCCGTGGTGCCCCCGCGTGGATCTCATGACGTATCGCCCCTCTACAACGTTTCTCAGAGCCTTCATTACCTTGTCGGGGTCCTCAGTGGCGTGGATGTACACACGGGCTATGAGCATAGAGACGGGGCATGACACAGAAGACGCGCGGCTTAAGTTTATAAATAAGCAGAGAACCAGCCGCCGTGAGCATATACGTGCTCCAAAGCGGCGAGGCGGTGCTGGAGTGCGACATGGAATACGGCGAGGGCAAGGAGATCACGTGTGTCGTGAGCGGCGTGAGCCGCGAATGTGTGGAGGAGGCTGTGAAAAGAACGGGGTACGGCGGCTACATGACGCTGGAGGGGAGCCGGCTTTACATATCCACCTCCATCTTCAGGGCTGGGAAGACGCCTGGGGAGCTGATAAAAGAACTGGCTACGTTGCTCCGCCTCTGTTAAGCCTTCTTGGGCACCTTAGCCAGAAGCGTAGCAACCTCGTCGGCCGTCATTTTCCTCATCTTCTTCTCCTCCACAGTGGCGTAGGCCACCTCTATGCTGTTGCTGTCGGTGATCTCAACTGCGGAGGCTAATGCCCTCACGGCCAGCTCCACGCATTCACCGATCTCCAGGTCGTGTTTGTAATTCTTCTCTAGGTATTCGGTGATGGTCCCCGACTCAGCGCCTATCGCGGTTGCTAAGTAGCCGATGTACACGCCGGAGGGGTCCGTCTGGAAGAGACGGGCTCCGTGTCTATCTATGCCGGCAACTATGAGGGCCACGCCGAAGGGCCTCGCGCCGCCAAACTGAGTGTATTGTTGCTTCAGGTTGCAGATGGCCTTCGTGAGAAACTCGACGTCGATGGGCTCGTCATATATGAACCTGTGGCTCAGCGCCACGTCGCGGGCGTAGTCTATCAAGATCCGGGCATCTGCCAACAGCCCAGACGGCGAGGCGGCCACATGCTCGTCGATTAGGTAGATCTTCTCCAGAGAAGAGGGGTCGAACAACGCAGATATCTTCCTCTTCTCGGCGGCCAACACGACGCCGCTTTTACACTTCACGCCGACCGTAGGCCACCCCCTCTTTACGGCCTCGCCGGCGTACTCCACCTGGTATATCTTACCCTCGGGGGAGAATATGGTTATAGCTCTGTCGTAGCCCGCCATAGCTGGTGGGAACATAGGCAAGCCAAGATGCGACTTTAAAAATATGCCGGTTGATCACACAACGCCGCAGTTGCAGGGAAGCGCAGTAACATTATAAACTCCGCGGGTTTCTTTGTGGAGCACGTCATCTATGGGGTTGCAGTGGGGCGTAGGCGCGACATAGTGCTTCTTTTGCAGAGGGAGGGGCCCTTATCGCTTGCCAAGTTGCGGTCGTTGTTGGGGATCTCGGCGTCTACCCTCTTGTTTGAGCTCTCGGCGCTGGAGAGCCTGGGGGTCATTAGGCGGGAGGACTCCCTTGTGTATCTCACGGAGCTGGGGGAGAAGGTGGCGTCCATCATATCGACCATGGAGCCTCTCAAGTCTCTGAGCTTCCTCTCCGTCGTTGGCCTTAGGCCGTTGGTGGTGTGGCTCCTCATGTCTCCATTTCTACCCATAGCCGCGTCGGTTTTACTGATCGGCTGGGTTGCCGCCCTCATGTTTGGAGCCCTGCAGAACCCCCCGCTTGCGCTACTCGGCGTCGTGTATGTGGGGTACTACCTACCCCTCTCTCTGAGGCTCCCTCTTCACTACGCGCTAGCTCTTTCGCTGATCTCGGCGGCGGCGCTGGTGGTTGCGTCGCATCTCTTGACGAGGAGAAGGGTTACGCCGCTTAAAGCAGCCGTGGGGCTGGCGCCGCTTGCGCTCTTCCCGGCTGTCCACCTGACGCTTGTCTATCTGGCGCACACGTGGGAGTTCCCCTACCTAGTCACTTTGTCGCAGGTTTTGCTCTTCCTAGCCTTGTTGCTTACGGCTACTATGTACGCCGCGGTGCACTCGCTGGAGGTGGGCACAACCTACGAACACACACTCATCCGCACGCTACTCATCTTCTTCGTGCTTCCGGCCTTGTTCTACCTAGCCCCTCTCCGCTGATGCCCTACACGCCGGCAGAGGACAGCTACCTAACTCTGGAGGCGCTGGAGGAGCTCAGCTCTGGGGATCTCTGCGTAGACATGGGGACGGGGTCCTGCATTCTGGCTGAGGCGTTGCTTGGCAAGTGTAGACAGGTGGTGGCCTTAGATGTAGATCTGGAGGCCTGTAGATCCTGCCCCCGGGAGGTAGATGTGGTGTGTGGCGACGCTGCGGAGGCGTTGAGGAGGTGCGACGTATTGGTGTCAAACCTCCCATATCTGCCGCCCGAGGAGCCCCTAGACATTGCCATACACGACCTTGGCATTGTGCCGAAGTTGTTGAGGTGGGTGGCGGCTCACAGGCCGCGGGTCGTCGTGTTTACCTTCAGCTCGCTGGGAAGGACGGAGCATTTGATGGATGCGTTGAGGGCCATGTGCCGCGTGACGAGAATATCGAAGCTCCACATGTTCTTCGAAGACATCATCACAGTTGTCGCCACCTGTCCCCAGGCTGACGCTCAAAACGAGAACGGAGCTGGTCCTACCCCACCCTAAGGAGTCCCCTGGGGAAGGCGCCCCCATCTTCATCGGCTCCTCGGGCGGGGTCGTGGGGCCCGGACCGGCGCCGCGGGTCACTGGGGGTTGCAGACAAGGTCTTGACATACACAACGGGCTGTGGAAATTCGTCTTCTTCGTAAGTTCCTCCGGCAGATCCCCTCTTTCTAATTCTTTTCATCTCCTCCGCATTCTACCACGCCGCCCCGTTGGGGTGGTTTTCCACAGCTTGTCCAGCCCTCTCTCCGCCGCGTAAACAACAGCCCCCCTCCACAGTCCTCCGATACGCTTCCTCCGCGGCGTTCAGGCGGCGGAACCCAGCCCGACCACCACCCTCCTCAGTCGTCCCATGGATTCAACTTTTATTGATGAACCAACAAACCCAACCCCCTAAAGGGCAAGGCTCATTTTGTAAGCGCCGGAGGGAGGTCGGCTGAAAACTTATAATGTCCGAATATGTGTGGCGACGTGTCGTCTATGTATGCTTATGAGGCTCTCCCGGTGGCTGAGTGGTTTCGACGTAATAGGGAACTTGCCGGCTTCCACAACCCCACTAGGGCGTTGTACCAGACGGTTAGGGAGCTGGTGGAGAACTCTCTAGACGCCACAGAGACCTACGGGATACTTCCCACGATTTACCTGAGGATAAACATAGAGGATGAGCAGAAGAGCTGGGTATCTGTATACGCTGAGGATAACGGAATCGGAATCCCCGGCGCCGAGATACCAAACGTCTTCGGCCGCGTCTTTTACAGTAGCAAGTACAAGATAAAACAACATAGAGGCGTCTTCGGGCTAGGCCTCAAGATGGTGGTTTTATACGCCCAAAGCACGACAAATAAGCCGGTATACGTCAGATCCGCCGCGTTGAAATCCGACAAGATATATGAGTACCAGATAATGATAGACACAAACAGCAACAGCCCCATCATACTCGACAGGAAGGAGTACCCCAATAAGTACAGATGGCACGGCACCGCGGTCAAGGTCTACCTAGAGGGGAGCTGGCTGGCGGCTAAGAAGAGGATAGAGGACTACCTTAAAAGGACTGCGATTATAGCCCCATACGCCGAGATAGCGTTTAAAGGACCCGACATGGAGCTTTGGCTAAAGAGGCGCACCACCAAACTTCCCCCGGCGCCTAAGGAGGGGTTGCCGCATCCAAAGAGCGTTGATGTGGATACGTTGAAGCAGATGGTGGCTGAAAGCAGAGGCATGACCCTCCTCGAGTTCTTGATGGAGAACTTCGACGCCGTGGGCGAAGGCACGGCTAAGGTGTTCCTCGAGTGGGCAGGATTCAACCCAAACATGAAAGTCACGGCTATGACGCCGGAGGAAATGGTGAAGCTTGTGGAGAGGATGAAGCAGTACGGCGGCTGGAGGAGGCCGCGTTCCGAGTGGCTCTCCCCCGTAGGGGCTGAACTTCTGGAAATAGGCGCCAAGGCCATCCTCGGCGCCGAGGCGGTCTTCGCGGTGACGCGGAAGCCCGAGTCCTACGGCGGCCACCCATTTATAGTAGAGGCCGCGGTGGCGTGGGGCGGCCAGATACCTCCCTCAGACAAGCCGGTTCTGTTGCGTTACGCTAACAAAATCCCGTTGCTATACGACGAGGGTGCCGACGTCGCGAGGAAGGTCGTGGACGAGTTCAACTGGCAGAACTACAAGGTGAAGTTCCCCGCCTCTCTGGCCGTGATTATCCACGTCTGCTCCACCAAGATACCATACGCTTCGGCGGGGAAGGAGGCCATAGCCGAGGTGCCCGAAATAGAGAAGGAGATGCGGCTGGCGCTTAGAGACGCGGCGAAGAAGCTGCGACTATACCTCTCCAGGAAGGAGAAGGAGATGGAGATGTTTAACAGGTACGTGTCTCTTGCGAAGTACGTGGACGAGATAGCACACAACTTGGCGATAACTTCAAGGCTCGACAAAGATAAGCTTGCTAAATACCTCCACAAGTTGATTGAAATGAAGATAGGCCTCACCGTTGAGGAACTGGTCAAGCACACTCTTTCCCTTTCAGCGGCGCCGCAGGAGGCCGAGGAGGCGGCCGCCCAGTAGCCCTCCGCCCAATAGGGCGTCGTTCTCTCGCCCAGCTTAAGCTTGGCCGTCTGTAAAGCTTTATATTTTAGCCACTCTCATACGCCGTGACCACCAGAGCCGAGTTCCTAAAGCGGCTGGAGAGCTGGGGCGTCAAGCTGGCAAAAGATGTCTTGGAGCTGAAGGAGCCCGTCATGGAGATACGGTTGTCAGATATATGCGCAATATCTGGCGAAGAGGGACACGAGGTGGGCTGAGCTCGGTCTCGTGCGAGAGATACGGTGTCCCCCTTTCAGGAGGCCCATGGGTGGGACTCATCAGCCCATCTCCTCTAGCCACCTCTCGATGGCGTCTGCAAGCTCGGCAAAGCGCATGAAGCCTTCTAGGTGTCCCCTGTAACACTCTATTATTATTGTGCCGTCTTTTATGCGGCGTATATTTGGCTCCCTTCCTGTCAGGGCTTTTATCAGCGCTGAGAGCCTCTCGGCGTCTTCCTCTCTGCCGTCGGGGGCGTCAGCCCTCGCCACGGCGCGTCCCACGACGTTGTTATATTTGCCGAAGGTAATCGCGTAGTCGCGCCTTACGCCGTCCACCTCGGCCGTAATCTTGAGCCTCAGCAGAGTCTTGCCGCTTCCGCTCTCTTCAAACTCGGCACCTCCGCTAATCACCTTTACCACATGCATCCTGCCATTCACCTCGACCTCCTTCTCGAAGCCCTCCAGCCTCAGAGAACCCCTTGCCTTGCCCTCCTCTATGATCTCTCTGGCTTTTTTGTAAACCTCTTTGCCAGCCTCCTCGGCCCTCTGGAGTATGTACTCTACAAACTTCGCCGCCAGCTCCCGTTGTTCTCCCTCGCCGTATACGGAGAGCCACGCGGCGTACGCCAAACCCTTCCTAAGGATCGAGACGTAGCCCGCCTTCCCACCCTTTGGCATCTTGACCGTGAAATGCTTGCCCTCCTCAAGCCCCATGGCCCTAAGCCGTTGCGCCTCCCGCTCTATGTTGCCGGAGTTAGTGGAGCTGAATCTGACCATTAGTGCGCCCTTTGCCAGCACTACTTCGTACCTCGGCCAGCCCTCCCTCAGCGTGAGGCCCTCCTCCAGCTTCTTCAGCCAGCCCTCAGCCCTCTTCTCATCCACCCAGCCCTTGCTGTGTGCCGTTCTAACGAGCTCGGCGAGGGCTTTTCTGAGCTCCTTGCGCCCAGCCGCAAGCATGTCGGTGTAGGCTCTGACGTACCAGGCATCTCTACTGCCCTCCTTCTTCACCTCTGTTCTGACGCCCGCAAGCCTCAGCAGGCGGGCCGCGAGCTCGGCGCGGCTCCGGTCCGTCGATTGGAATTGGAGCTCGATCGCATCGCCGCGCAGATATACGTTGTACTTGACGGCGGCGCCACCCACCGATATGATCAAGTCGGCGGCGACGAGGCCGCCCTCAGTCCTCCTCAGCCCCTCCCAGCTGACGCTGAGCCCCTCGGCCCCGAGCCCCACAGCTTCAGCCAGCTTGTGGTTCTTAAGCCTATCATCTCCCTCAAGCAGAGGAGGCCCGTAGAGGAAGTATAGGCCGGCCAGCCTGGCCGCGTCACCGCCGGACGTGACTGCGTCGAACCCCCTCCCGGCGCCCTTTACCTCGGCCTTTATGCCGTGTGCCGCGAGGGCGGCCGCCCATAGCAGGGCGATTTCGCGCTCGCCGCTGGTTAAGACGACTTTTCCTTCGGCCGCTGACACGTACCCGTCGCCGCCTACGGCCCCGGAGATCACAGCGCCGAGGTACCTCAGCGTTGTTTCGTCCACGCCCAGCCTCTCTGCTTGTATCAGCAGGAGGGCAGGCGCCACGACCTCTCTAGCCACCTTGTCGTCGTTCAGCTTATTCCTCAGCGCCTCTAGCTCGCTCCGCACATCTCCGCCCAGCCGCCTCACGGCTGCGTCCACCACGCCGCCCCAGCGGCCAGCAACCCACCGCTTGAGGTCGTCCCAGCTCTTCACATGCATGAGGTCCTCCAGCCCCGCCTCAACGCCCAGCATCCTGAGCCACCCGCCCTCCGCACTCCTCCTGATTGTCTCGTCGAGCTTCTCTAGAGAGGTGCGGGCGTAGAACTGCGGCTTCGGCCCCTCAAGAGTCAGACTCACACGGGATACTACAATGTCAGGCCAGTTGAACAGAGCATGAGTCTCCGCCAACTGCCACAGGTGGGAGGTGTCCATCGCCAACACCCTTTTCTTCTTCCCCTTTTTGGTTATCGCCAAGTCGGAGGCAGGCCAGCCCACCTTGTAGGAGAAGCGGTCCTCCACGGGCAGTCGCTCCCCAACCTCCCCCGCCGCCTTTATCGCCGCCTCAAGCTCCGGCTTGAAGAACTCCTGCCACCTCTCCACATCGTCGAACTTCAAGACGTAGATTATGCCCGCCCCCACCTTCCTAATGCTCAGCCTTATGTCCAGCTCCTTAAGCCCGCCGCCCTCCTCGAGTCTGTAGAGCCTAAACACGTAAGACTCGGTCTGCTTAGTCTTCTCCTCCTCATTAGTCTTCTCCTCCACAAGTTCCAGCGCCAGCCTGCCGCCCTTTGCGAGCTCCTCGACAAAGCGGCGGTAGCGGTCGGCGCCGGGCTTTAAGAAGAGGCGGCGGAGTGCCTCAGCCACCATCTCCTCCACAGCCACCAGCCTCTCCACCCCCGCCTTCTTGGCCCTGCCGTACGCCGTATACGACGCATAGTAGAGGAGCCAGGCCGACCCGCCCACCTCAAGCCAATGCCAAGCCGCTGTGCCGAAGGCACCCCTCCTCCCCAGCGCATACTCCCTATAGGCGATTAAAGCCGCAAGGGACTTCACGCCGAAGTTTACATCGCTAAACTCGGAGAGCTCCTTTTGTTCCGCATTTGACAGCTCCCTCGCTTTGCTCTCATTGACGTCGAGAAGGTCCCTCAGACCGTACTCGACCGCGTACTCGTTAAGCCTCTCCCTGAGAGCACTCAAGGCTTTTTCGAAGGCGGTTTCCTCTTTCTCGGCTAATTGTTTTATCTGTCCGAGGTCCGCCACGTACACAACCTTCTTAAACGGCTCCTCGCCGACCTCCCTCTTCTGCACCGCCTCCCTAAGCCCCTCCGCGTATTTTCTTAACATAGACCTGTAGACGCTGAAGGCCTCCTCCAGCGCGAACGCCGCGTAGAAGAGAGCCTTCTTCTTCCCCTCGTCAAGTTTACTATACACCTTGCCCATCATAAGCCTCTTCTCCTCAGACGGCTTCGGCAGTATCAACAACCTCAACGACTCCCAAGGCTCTGTCAGCTTCACCCTCCCGGCGTTAGCCGCCTTGGCTATTTCCTTAAACTTCTCGTAGGGATCGGGAGCCTCCCTCAGAACCTTAAACGCCTCCTCTCTAAAGTACTCCTTTACGCCGGCGGGTATAAACGGCGTCAGAGACGCCGCATACGCCAGCTTCTCCAGCTCCACAAGACCCCACAGATTCAACGCGGCGGACAACGCAATCACTCCAGCCGCCACAGCCGCCATCAAGAAGAGGTAGGCCTTGTGCTCGTCGATCCAAGCCAGCATCCGCGTCACCGCCTCTACAAACAGCTCAACGAGACGCTGAACCGCCACCTTAACCCGCTCAAATACTTCTTTAGCCGCCTCGTACAGCGCCTTGGCGGCCTTCTGCAGGTACTGGACAGCCTCCTTGAACTGCCCCGCCTCGGCGAGGGCAACAGCCGAGGCGATGGAGGAAACCACGGCCTCTGAATACAGCCCGTGATACACGGAATAAAGCGCCGCCGAGAGGCCGGCTGAGGCGGCTTCTCCACGTCTACGCCACACCCCCATGCGCCGGTTTAAAAACAACTATACGCAAAAGAAAACAGCTGAGGAGAGACGATGGAGAGGCTTAGGGAGCCGCCTAAGCCTCCGCCTGACCCGGCTGAGGAGTTGTTGAAGGAGTGGCCGAAGCTGAGACATTCGGCGTGGAGTGGGTTAGGAAGTGGCTAGACCTTAGGGATAAGCTAATCGAAATCGCCAAAGTATTGCGTAGATACCCGTGGATGGTTGGATGTAGTGAAGCAAAGGTCGATGAGCATCCTCCACCCGTATACGGTGGAGGCGTATGTTACAAGGGATGTATCGGAGGCGTGTCTCTCTCTAAACCCGCCCAAGGCCTTCTGCGTCCAAAACGGCTCGGTGAAAGAGGTGCGGCAGGAGCTGGAGTTTAAGCGATATGAAGTATACGAGGAGAAGATGAGAGAGGTGTACAGACCCAAGGGGCTGTTGGCATTCACCACAGCGGCGAGAGAATACGTAAGACTACTCTAACTGTTTTTCCTCCCCTTTATCTTATCTTGATAACAGGCGCCTCTGTCCCCACCGCCATAACGTAGTTCAGAATTGTTCTTTTTATCTCCTCGCCTCTTCTTATGGCGACCACAGACTGCCTCCTCTTAAGGGTCCACACAACTTCATATAGCTGACCAGAGAAGCCCACGTTGCCGCCGTGAGTAACCACAGCCGCGTTTCCCAGCTTCAACGGGATATGTGCCTTTATGGCCTTGTTCTGTAGGTCGTAGAGGACCGTGTCGAAGGTTTTGATCTGCCGGCTCACTTCCTGCGGAACTATTAGGTTTCTGCCGTCGTGGAAATGTAGTTGAAGCCTCCCGCCCTTTACGGCGGTCTTGCCCTCTACTCTTAGCAACTTTAGGGCGGCCTCCTGCGGAGGTATGGGCAACAACGCGTAGTATCTGTTCTCGTCAGGAACCACGCGGTAGACCTCCCCCGTGGGTACGATCTCCACCACGTCCATTAATCCCACCGGGAATTTGTAGTCTCGCCTTACTGCTCCGTCTACCTTTACGTAGCCTCTAGATATTATGTACCTGGCCTCGCGCATCGTCTTGGCGTATTTCAACGCATCTCTAATTATTAAAGCCAAAGGCAGAGAATAAGCAAGGCTGTGCGGCCCTGGAGAAGGCCTAATGACCCAAACTCCCCCCTCTTTACGCGGAATAGGCCACCAATATGGGGCAAGGGTTCTGCGTAGGTGCACCATAGCCTACTTCTTTCTTCTTTCTATTATTTTTTGTCTTGCCTTATCTGACGTGTCGACATCCACTATCATAACTTTCGACGGGTGGATTGGGTAGTACACAGTCTGGCCCTTGCTGTTGGTCCTGGTAGCGCCTTCGACGTGTATCCTAACCCGCTTGAGGTCTACTCTGACGACTTTCCCTGTGACTCCTTTGAAGTCTCCTCTCATTATCAACACGGTATCTCCACGTCTTATCGGGAGCCTCTTTACTCCTAGCTTCTTCTGAAGCTCGGGCGTCAGCTTGGCGTTTAGCAACTTGCGCCGTAGATGCAAAGGTGCGCCGTAGAGACTCCGCCTCTGTTTCCTAGGTTGCGCAGACGTAGTAAACGGCATAGGGCGCTTTTAGGTAGGCCATATTTAAAGTTTATCTACGCTTATCGCCCCTCGTCAGCGCATTGTTGATTTCCTCGAGTTCTTTGAGGATACGGGTATTTATTTCGATTAGTCTCTCTATACGTCTTCTGACCTCCTCCACGGAGTCTCCATGTGTAGGTAAAAAATATTTTACTCCACCAGTCGCGGCTGGCGTGCGTTTGAAATTCTTGGGCGGAGCCGGCGAGGTCGGCAGGCTTGCGGTATTTATCAGAACCGCCTCTAACGGCGTATTGTTGGACTACGGCGTGTCTTTCGACGCGCAGGGTAAGCCGGTATTCCCGCTACATGTGCGTCCCAGAGATCTAACTGCGACTTTCCTCAGCCATGCGCATTTGGACCACAGCGGTGCGCTTCCTTCTCTTTATGTGTCTACCAAGACTCCGCTCTACGCGACGCCCCTTACGATGGAGCTCAGCGATTTGATGTATACCGACGCCATTAAGCTGTCTGGCTACTACCTGCCCTACACGCAAGAAGAGGTCAGGGAGACGATGTCAAGCGCCATACCTCTCACGTATGGAGAGCCCATGGAAATCGGCGCCGACGCCGTTTTGTCAGTCTACAACGCTGGCCACATACCTGGAAGCGCCATAGGAGTTATAGAGATCGAGGGATACACCGTGGTCTTCACCGGGGATTTCAACACGGTGGACACCAATCTGCTGAGGGGGGCCGACGTCTACAATTTGCCTGGGAGCCCCGACGTAGTTATTATGGAAGCCACATACGCGTCCACAGACCACCCCCCGCGCGAAAAGCTCGAAAAGGAGTTTGTGCAAGCCGTGAGGGAGGTGCTGGAGCAGGGCGGCAGCGTGCTGATACCGTCTTTTGCCCTGGGTAGGGCACAGGAAATCTTGCTGACGCTGGTGAAACACGGCGTGGACGGCTACCCGATCTACGTAGACGGGCTTGCGAGACAGATAAACCAAATCGTCGGGAGGTATCCCCATCTGTTGAAAGACCCCAACCTCTACAAGAAGGCGCTGGACGTCTCCATAGAGGTACCCAGCACATACGTCAGGAGGGGAGCAATGGAGGAGCCCTCTATAATCATCACGCCAGCCGGCATGTTAAAGGGCGGGGCTGCTCTCTACTACTTTAAACGGCTCGCGTCTAGCAGAAAAAACGGCGTATTCCTCCCCTCTTTCCAAGCGCCCAACACGCCCGGTTTCGAAATCCTCAGCAGGGGATACGCCGTTGTAGACGGCGTCACCGTACGGGTCGAGGCCAGGCTTGAGTGGTTCGACTTCAGTGCGCATGCAGGCAGGAGAGAAATTGAGAATTTCGTGAAGAGGTTCTCGCCGACTACAAAAATCATCTTTGTACACACCGATACCCTTTCCGCCGCGCCGCTGATAAGACGGCTGGCGCAGGAGGGCTACGACAACATATACCTCCCAACTACGCCAGGAGATGAGGTACACCTCAGCACCTCTTCTCTTTGAAGCCACAAAGCCGCCGCAGAAACCCACGGATTCCTACCAGCCAGAAGGCGTCTGTTCTTCTCCAAAATTGACTATGGGCTCACGTCACGTCTAACCGCCACATAATACACAGTTTAAGACGCCGATTTTCGACGTGAAAATATGTAGAAAAAAGCGGTCAAAGTATCCTCACGTATTCCCTCGACGCCGCGGCAAATGCCAGCAGACCCTTGGGGCGGTACACCTCTCTTGTCTTATCCTCGTATGTCTCGTATCGTTTAAACTCCAGCTCTAGCTTTGTCTCCT
>Ga0079998_114625_pt1 | contig 15601 bp, 16 predicted proteins | sample PerSpoBPS_BMetaG_FD_69201 | JGI IMG/M metagenome (GOLD analysis project Ga0079998, IMG submission 69201) | Thermal spring microbial communities from Yellowstone National Park, Wyoming, USA - Perpetual Spouter B (PS_B) MetaG (SPADES assembly)... | ecosystem: Environmental > Aquatic > Thermal... | reverse complement strand
CTTTTTCCCCAAAAGTCAAGTCCCAAAGTGTTAACTTTACCCCCTAAATTTTCCGAGAACCTCCCTGACAAGTTGTCATAGTTTGTGTCAGAGTCGGGCTTTTTGATTGAAATACAATGAGTTTTTGCGATTTTGCAGTGTTAACTTTTTCACTGGGTTCTCGGAAAAATACCCAATTATTTATAACCCAGCACGGCAGGGCTTTCAACTATTTCCGCTTTTTGAATTTTTTATTTGGATTTCTTATAATAGTAAAAAACGCGCCTGTAGCTCAACTGGATAGAGCGTGGGCCTCCGGAGCCCAAGGTTGCGGGTTCAAGTCCCGCCAGGCGCGCAAAAAACCCGCCTAAATCACAAACCTTGAAACAAGTTCTACTTTTTATTAAATTCTCTCGTGAAAATTTAAAAACAAATTTCTTGATAATGTATGAAACTGTCTGTTAATGTTGACCATGTCGCAACACTTCGTGAAGCAAGGGGAGGAAATGAACCTGACCCAGTAACAGCAGCTCATATAGCTGAAATAGCAGGTGCGGATGGAATCGTATGCCATCTTCGCGAGGATAGAAGACATATAAAAGATAGGGACCTAAAACTTTTGCGAGAGACGATCAAAACTAAACTTGACCTTGAAATGGCAGCAACCGAAGAAATGATAAAAATTGCTATTGAAACTCGTCCTGAGCTTGCAACCCTTGTCCCGGAAAGACGACTTGAAAGAACAACTGAAAGAGGATTAAATGTAATTGAACAAGTACATTTTTTGAGTGATGTCGTGTCTGAACTTCACAAGCATAATATAAAAGTAAGTTTGTTCGTTGACCCAGTTCCAGCGCAAGTTGAGGCAGCAGCTAAAACAGGTGCTGATTTCATTGAGATACATACCGGTGAGTATTCTAATGCAAAGGACGAGAAAACCCAAGTTGAAGAACTTAACAAAATTAAAGAAATAGCAAAGTTAGCCCGCCAAATTGGACTTCGTGTTAACGCTGGACATGGTTTGAATTATTTGAATGTTATACCGATTACAAAAATACAGGAGATCGAGGAACTAAGCATCGGGCATGCAATTGTTGCTAGAGCTATTTTTGTCGGCTTTGAAAGAGCCGTAAGAGAAATGATAAAAATAGTCAAAGGTATTTAACGATGAATCTAAAAAAATTTGGAACATCCACGCTTGCAATTCATGGGGATTTAAAGGATAAACAATTCCGCTCGGTTGTTTTCCCTATTTATCAAACCTCAACATTTGCCGTTGAAAAAACAGACGATTATCAGAAATTTATTGACGAGGTTGATGACTTTTACATTTATTCAAGATATGGAAACCCAACTGTAAAGGAAGTTGAAAAGCGACTCGCTTTGATTGAAAACGCTGATGATTCAATTTTATTTTCATCGGGGATGGCAGCTATCACTACGACGATTTTAAGCCATGTTCAATCTGGGGATGAAATCATTTCTTTAAGCTCAATTTACGGCGTCACTTATAGATTCTTTAGGGATTATCTTCCCAAATTTGGAGTTAAAGTTAAGTTCTTCCAGATTGAAAAAGTTGACGAAATTGAAAAACTCATCAGTCCGAAGACAAAGCTAATTTATTTTGAAACTCCTGTAAATCCAACGACACGAATTGTTGATATTGAAAAGATTGTTAAGTTTGCGAAACGCGAAGATTTAACAACTATCATTGATAATACTTTTGCAACGCCGATAAATCAAAATCCGATTGATTTTGGTGTTGACATAGTTATACATAGCGCAACAAAATATCTTTCTGGGCATAGTGATTTGATAATTGGATGTGTGATGTCTTCGAGAGAAAGGATTGAAAGAATAAGAAAATTCAAAAATGTCTTTGGTGGAAACCCTGACCCTCATCAAGCGTTTCTTCTTGGTAGGAGCTTGAAGACGCTTGAATTGAGAGTAAAAAGACAAAATGAAAACGCTTTAAAATTGGCGGAGTTCCTTTCCTCTCACAGAAAGATTCGTAAAGTTTTATACCCGGGCTTAAAAAATCACCCTGAACATGAACTTGCAAAAAAGCAAATGAGCGGGTTTGGAGGAATGCTTTCTTTTGAAATTGATGGAGACCTTGGTAGGACGAAAAAATTTTGCGATTCCCTTAAAGTAGCGCTAAATGCTACAAGTTTAGGTAGCGTTGAAACTCTTGTTAGCATTCCCGTTCTAACATCGCATGTTGGGATGAAAAAAGATGAGCTTGAAAGAGCTGGAATAAGTGAATCAATGGTTCGTGTATCTGTTGGGATTGAAAACATTGAAGATATAGTGTGGGACTTTGAGCAGGCGCTTAATCAAATTTAAAGACGGGGTGCATTAAGCACCCCGCTATTTTTTACCTTAACTCCTCTAATACCTTAGCTATTTTATTAACATCTGGGACATTTGGTATCCCGTGCTCCTCAACATAACGAACTATTCCATCCTTATCAACTACAATTGTCACTCGGTTATGAATTCCCTTATCTTCAAGGTAGACGCCGTATTTTTTCCCGACCTCACCTTTGGGGTGAAAATCAGCAAGTAACGGATAAGAAATTTTCATCTTCTCAGCAAACGCTTTATGCGTCCAAACGCTGTCAACACTTATTCCAAAGATTTGGGCATTAAGACCCTCAAAAGTTTTAAGTGCATCAACAAAACAAGCATGTTCATTTGTACAAACAGGGCTGAAATCAAGCGGATAGAAAACGAGGACGACATTTTTCCCTTTATAATCGCTCAATTTATATTCCTTGTCATCATGTCCCTTTAAAACGAAATCCGGTGCTTTGTCTCCGACTTTAACCATTATTTTTCTCCATTTTGTTTTTAAATTTTCTCAGTAAAATTTAACAATTGTCCGTGATATTTCAAAAATTAACAAAGAAAAACTTCGTTTCCCGACTTCACAAATCCAAACTTTAAAATTTTTTTAACTCTGAAACACCAAATCCCGCTATGATGGGAAAGTATCTCAATTTCAAATTTTACATCTCCAATTTCAATGATAAAATCCTCGGGCGGTTCAAATTGAGCTTCAATTTTTATCCAAATTGAAAAACCGTTTTCGTTGCTTGTTAAAACTTTCTCGCTTTCACACATGTAAATTTTAACTTCTTCAGCTGGGGCTGAATCAATGAAAAGTTTGTCCCTTTTGCAATGAATTAAAATTCTTTCTCTTACGGTCATTTGCCCGTTTTTTAGCACAATCCTGTTAAATAAAACTCTGCCTATTTTCCTTCGCACGATTTCACCTCTTTATTCTACCTGAAAAAATTTAAGAACTCCCATCTGCAATTTCAAAACTTGACTTTTATATTAGAAAATTTTAAATTAGGACAGATTTTAACCTAATTAACGAGCACCATTATAAAAGATTAATTTCCCCTCTCTAAAAGCACCTCTGATAAAGGTCAAAAACAAAAACGGAGGTGCTACAATGCCTGCCATACAGGTTCTCGCCATATTCCTTTTCATTGTTTTATCTGTTATAATTTTCGTGGTTTACGCCACATTTCTAATATCAACGCGTAAACCAGTTGAAGGTGCTGATTATTATAAACAAGTTGCAAAGCTCCGCTTCCCATTTTTCATCTTGTTACTGCTTCTACTGCTTACGGGGCTTGTTCTGACGCTTCCAAAACTCCCATACCCACCGAAAGGTAAATTCCCTGATGCGGTTGTCTATGTAGCTGGGAAACAATTCGCATTTGCCCTTGATACTCAACCGATTGAGACCGAAGATAGATGGAAGGAAAGAAGTGAAGCTGAACCGGTTAAAGTCCCAGTCGGTAAATGGGTTGAATTTCGCGTGACGAGTTTAGATGTAAATCATGGGTTTAGCCTTTATGATGAAAATGGAAAACTCCTTGGTCAAACTCAAGCGATGCCAGGATATGTGAACCGACTTTTTGTCAAGTTTGAGAAGCCAGGGATTTACACAGCGTTTTGCATGGAGCTTTGTGGAAATTCCCATCACAGGATGCGTGGTGTTGTAGAAGTTGTTGAGGAAACATTAAGTCAAAAATAAAAGGAGGGTTTAAAAGATGGCGGAAATAGCGATAAAAGCCGAAATTGTTGAGGCGCAGGCAAAATTTAAAAAATTAACACTTATTTGGACGGGTCTAACTTTTGTTCTTTTCCCTATTCTTGGTCTTCTTGGATTTCTGATGCGCCTCGTCCAAGGGAATATATTTCCGACATTTCCACCGGAGTGGTTTTATGCTATTTTGACTCTCCACGGTGTTGGTATGGTTGGTCTGTGGTTTATTGAGGGGATGTCCGCGGTGATTTTCATAATTTCAAAATATGTCAAGCCAAGCATTGGCGTTTCTTGGTTTTCGCTTGTGCTCACACTTATTGGTGTTGTCTTGCTTATAATCTCTACAATAGTTGGAAGATTTGGCGCGGGTTGGTATTTCCTCTATCCCCTGCCTTATAAATCCGCAGAGGTGTGGGCGAACTGGTCGGCTGATGTTTATCTAATAGGGCTTGGCGTTTTAGGAATTGGTTGGACTGTGTGGGTTATTGATGTTTTAAGAGCGATCGCACAGAAATATCCACTCAATCAAGCTCTCGCTTGGCATTATCTTGCCGGAAAAACGGAGCCGGAATTACCACCTGTAATTCTGATTGTAACAGTTTCTTGCATCGCTGCAGTTACTGGTTTTTTGGCAGCTGTTGCTTTGCTCTTGCTGTTTTTGTTTGATAGAGTTTCAGGTATCCCAGCTGACCCACTTCTTATGAAAAATCTTGTTTTCTATTTTGGTCATGTCCTGGTTAATATAACGATGTATCTTGGTGTTGCTATCCTCTATGACACATTGCCTCAATATGTGCAAAGACCTTGGAAGACAAATAAAATTGTCGCTTTCGCCTGGAACACCGTTTTATTCCTCGTCCTTTTCGCCTACTTCCACCATCTTTATATGGATTTCGTTCAACCGAAAGCGTTTCAGGTCATGGGACAGCTTGCTTCGTATTTCATCTCTGTCCCTGCTGCTGTTGTGACAATTTTTAGTGCTCTTGCAATGGTCTACAAAACCAAAGTGAACTGGACACTTGGCTCATCGCTTATATTTCTTGGGACAATGGGTTGGGCTGTAGGAGGGGTCGCTGCTGTAATTGATTCAACCATAGCTGTTAATTTCAGGTTCCACAATACGCTTTGGGTCCCGGCACACTTCCATACATACTTCTTGATGGGAGTTGTGTTGATGATACTTGGTTTTATCTATCACTTCACGCAGATAAATTCACAAATTCAGGATAATTCAAAACTTTCACGATTAACGGTATGGCTTCTGTTAATTGGAGGTTATGGCTTCTTAAGCATGTTTTATGCTGGTGGTGCTTTTTCCGTTCCAAGAAGGTATGCCCTTTACCCTGGGGAGTTCACAACAGGGACAACCTTGGCTCAAATTAGCATCGTGTTCGTTAGTATTTTAACCATCGGATTATTGCTATACCTAATTCAAACAATAAAAAGATGGGCAAGGTCATTTTAATTATTCTTGCGCTGGGGCAAATTGCCCTGGCGCAAAATTTGAAATTATCCCAAGATACGCTTTTCCCTTCTGAAGCAAGGTACATTTACAAAAACATTGACGATGCTGAAATTATCACTTCAAAAAATTCCACACTTAAACTCTCATCCCTATGGAATGAAAAACCGATCATTTTAACTTTGATTTTCTCACGCTGTGCTGGAATTTGCTCTCCTTTGATCAGCTCCTTAAAGGAGTCAATTCAAAGATTGGGTGAGGATAAAAAGTTTGACTTTTATGTCGTCGTTTTAAGCTTTGATGCTCGTGACACCCCTGACGATATGAAAGCTTTTTCCGATGCGTTTGATCTTGCTGAAAAAATAAATTGGATTTTCGGCGTCTTTGCCGACACAGCATTGATTAAAAAATTCTCAACTGAATTCGGATTTTGGTATATCTGGGTTGATTCCACAGGACAGTTTGATCACCCTGGAATGGTGGTCGGAATAAGGCAAGGGAAAATAGTCAGGATTTTAGTTGGGGGAGAAATACAGATTGTCAAGTTGAGAGAGTTGATAAATGAATTGAAAGGGGAATTTGTGCCTTTTTATTCAATTGATAAAAATGTCGCATTCAGATGTTTAAACTATGACCCGGAGACAGGTAAAATAAAAATTGGTGTTGGAACGGTGATTTTGTTTGCCCCGGCATTCTTAACATTTCTTATAACCTTCTCCATTTTCAGCATCACAAATAAAAACAAACAAAATCAAGGAGGTAAAGAATGCGATTGAAAAACAAATTGTCAACCGCTCTTGCATTTGTCGTTTTCTTGAGTGGTTTTTCTTATTCAATTCCGCTTTTTGCCCGCAAGTATAATCGTTCCTGTTTTACTTGCCACACATCTCCGCCGATGTTAAATGAATTCGGCAGGAGATTCCAATCAAACGGTTATCAACTTCCGGGTACAATTGAAACAACACCGATTTGGATGTCAAATCAACTTCCGTTTGCTGCGATGCTTCGTAGTACTTTCAGCTGGACAAAAGAGGAAGAAAATGGTCAACATAAAAGCTCAACATTTACATTTGCGAGAACCGGGGCTGATATATTTACTGCTGGAACACTCGGGAAACATCTTTCATATTTTGCTGCTGTTGTCGTTGACCCAGCTGAAGGTGGAGGTTATGAAGCAGCAGTTGAAGTTGCCCATGTAATTTACAACAATATCCTACCGATGAGCAACTTGAACTTAAAATTTGGCTCTTTCCGCCTTGATCTTCCCTATCCAGTTAATCTCGCCTTAAGTGAAGCTGGATACCTCGTTTATGAATACGCATCAGAAGTTGAAGCTGGCGGACAAGTTCAATCCGAGTTTTCACTTGCTGAACCACAGCTTGGTGTCTCCGCTTATGGTTTCCTGCCTCAGGTTCTTGATGGCTTAAGGTATGAAATAGCGCTTGTAAATGGGACGAATGTAAACGAGGATATTGATAATACCCCAGATGTTTATGTAAGGATAAATCAAAGCGTGTGGGTTAATAATGCCCCATTCAGAGCGGGAGTTCTTTTCTACAACGGGAAAATGAAAGGAACGGAACAAGAAAATAAATTTAACAGGTTTGGATTTGATGCAGAGGCATATGACCCATGGACAAAGAAAGTAAATGTTTATTTCCAATATCTAACAGCGACTGACAAGATTGGTGATGAAGAAAAGAAGATGAATGGTGGGTTCATAGGCGCAAATGTTTTTATTTTACCTGAAAAACTCGTTGGTTTTACAAGGTACGATTTTATAAAAGTGGGCTCTGAAAAGACAAATCAATTTTCGCTTGGTTTGCGCTATCATCTTGCCCCGAATGTTTTCCTAACAGGTGAATATATGTGGATGAAAACTGAAGCAGAAGGAACAACTAAATCGCAATCATTTATGCTAATGACACACTTTCTATTTTAAAACAAAAATTTACAAGGAGGTTTAAAATGAGGTTGAAATTGATTTTCACCGTTTTAACACTTGGTTTATTCATATACGGCTTCACAGGAAATGACCAACCAGGTAATCCGCCGAAGGAAGTCCTGGCGCGTGGGGAAAAAGTTTACAATTATGTTTGTGCCCCCTGTCATGGAAAAGATGGAAAGGGTGATGGGGTTGTAAGCTCAACTATATTTGTCAAACCGAGGAATTTCACAACTGGGGTTTTTAAATTCAGGTCCACTGAAACAGGAAACTTGCCTACGGATGAGGACTTGTATGAGTCCATTTCGCTTGGATTTCACAATACAGCAATGCCATCCTTTTCTTCGCTTTCCCCGGAAGATAGATTTGCGCTAATGGAGTACATAAAGAATTTTTCCGAAAGGTTTTCAAATCCAAATGAATATCCACTGAAAGTGATTGAACCCGTTAACGCTATTCCTCTTTCCCCTCAAAGCATAGCGAAGGGAAGAGAAATTTACATTCGTATGAAATGTTGGGAATGTCACGGGGTAAGCGGTCGTGGCGATGGTCCAGCTGCAAAGAGAGGTTTTACGGATGACTGGGGAAATAAAATTTTAATACCTGACCTTACAAATCCAAATGAGGTTAAACGGGCACAAACTGTTGAGGAAATTTATCTCGTTTTCACCACTGGGTTAAACGGTTCACCAATGCCATCATATAAAGAAGTTTTAACGGATGAAGAAAGGTGGCATCTTGCAAACTATATCTACGCCTTGATACATGGGATTGCGCTTTACGATGGGAAAACAATTGATGAGTTGAAATCTCAGCAATGATAAAGTCAGGGGGCGCTTATGCGCTCCCTGTTGATTCTTTATATCTACCGTGCTTTATAATCTTCCCTTCAACTATGTAAACGACATCTTCACCAATGTTAGTAGCAAGGTCGGCTATCCTTTCAAGATTCCTTGAGATTCTCTCTATATGAATCGCTCTTTCTATTGTGGTTGGATCAGATATCATGTATGTTATTAGCTCACGCAGAATTTGGTCCCGATAGGCATCAACTATATCGTCACGCTCACAGACCGACTTTGCAAGTTTAGCGTCGGACTTAATAAAAGAATCAATTCCATCTTTTAACATTTGAATTGTTTCCTCCGCCATTTTGGGTAGATCAATCATCGGCTTAACCTGTGGTCTTTCAATCAAATAAAGTGCACTTTCAGAGATATTTACAGCCATATCCCCTATCCTTTCAAGGTCATTATTCATCTTCAAAATCATAATGATTGTCCGCAGGTCCCTTGCTTCGGGTTGAAAACGAGCGATAAGGTTTATGCACATTTCATCTATTTCAATTTCCATTTCATTTGTCCTTGGTTCATCAACTTGAAGAACCTCAAGCAAAAGCGCCTTGTCTTTATTTAAAAGACCGCGTATGCTTTTCTCAATCATGCTCTCAACAAGATTGCCTTGTTCAATGATTTTTTCCTTTAAGCGATTTAATTTCTCGTAAAACATGGCATTGATTCAAGTTTTTTTATCCAATTTTACCAGCTAAAAACTCTTCCGTTTTCTCATTTAAAGGTCTCGTGAAAACTGTGTCCGTTGGTCCGTATTCAAGCAGTTCTCCTAAATACATAAACGCAACAAAATCAGAAATTCTTCCCGCCTGACCGACATTGTGCGTAACTATAACAATTGTCACGGTGTTTTTGAGTTGTTCAAGGAGTTCTTCTATTTTTTCAGTAGCTACAGGGTCAAGCGCAGATGTAGGTTCATCAAGTAAAATTATATCTGGTTTCATTGCAAGAGCCCTCGCTATACATAATCGCTGTTGTTGACCCCCTGATAAAAAAGTTCCTTTCTTTTTCAATCTGTCTTTAACTTCGTCCCAAAGTGAGACCTTTCTTAATGTCTCTTCAACTAATTCATCCGCTTCACTTTTCTTAAGCTTAATCCCATTTAAGATATACCCAGCAATGACATTCTCATAGATGCTCATTGTTGGGAATGGGTTCGGCTTTTGAAAAACCATACCTATTTTCCTTCTGACAATCATCGGATCAACCGAATATATATCAATCTCTTCTCTTCTTCCATTAAGGTTTTCAATTAAGTAAACCTTTCCTTCAACTTTCGCTTTCGGGGACAGTTCATGCATTCTGTTAAAACATCTTATAAGCGTGGTCTTACCGCATCCCGATGGACCCATTACTGCGGTGATGCTGTTACGAACAATTGACAAGTTTACATTTTTAACGACTATGTGATCGTCGTAAGATGCTGTTAAATTTTCTGCTCTTAAAACTATATCAATCATTTTCTGCCAGAGATTAATCTTGTTATCACATTTAAAGTTAACACAAAGAAAACCAAAATGCAAGAAGCACCCCAAGCTTTTGCCCACCAATCCTCGTATGGGCTTATGGCGTAGTTAAAAATCAAAAGAGACATCGCACTTATAGGTTTAAGTATGTTAAAATTCAAAAAGGGGTTTCCAAACGCGGTGAAAAGCAAAGGTGCGGTTTCTCCGGCAATCCTTGCAGTTCCCGCCAAGATGCCCGATAAAATGCCACTCAAACCAGCTGGGAGCATCACCCTTAAAATTGTTTTATAATATGGAACACCAAGTGCAAGCGATGCCTCCTTTATCTCAACGGGAATAAGTTTCAAAATTTCCTCGGTTGATTTTATTATCACGGGTAACATCATAATTCCGAGCGCAACCCCGCCTGATAGCGCTGAAAAATGCCCCATGGGTTTTACCACCCAAAGATAAGCAATTATCCCCACAACAATTGACGGAACACCTTGTAAAATTTCCGACATCATTCGCACAAAAAATGAAATTTTACTCCCTGACTTTTCCGCAAGAAAAATTCCAACCAATACACCAAATGGGACAGATAAAATAAGCGCTATAAAAATTAAAATCGCCGTGCCAACAAGTGCGTTTAAAATTCCCCCGCCTGGCTCACCAACAGGCGTTGGCAAATGCGATATGAATTCCCAGTTTATGACTGAAATTCCATTTTTAACGATAAAATACAGAACAAGAAGAAAAGGTATAGTTGAAACCAAAGTTACAAGTGTTAAGATAACTGAAATAATTTTGCTTTTAGCTATTCTAAATTCGTAACTTCGCATATTTTAATGTTGTAATCTTTTTAATATCAACCTTCCTATCAAGTTTACTATTGTTGTGATGAGAAAAAGTGTTAAACCGAGATACATTAAACTTGAAAGATAAACCTCCCCAGTTGCTTCGGTAAATTCATTTGCGATTATACTTGCAATTGTATTTCCCGGGCTAAATATATTTTCGGGTATTCCGTGATAGTTCCCGATAACCATTGTCACTGCCATCGTTTCACCGAGTGCTCGACCCAATGAAAGAATAACCCCAGCTATTATACCTGATCTTGCATAAGGTATCATGACTTTTTTTATCATCTCCCATCTTGTAGCTCCCAAAGCAAAAGCTGCTTCCTTGAGCTCGTTTGGAACAAGACGCATAGCATCCTTGCCAATTGAAGCTGAATATGGCAAAATCATAAAAGCAAGTATGATTGAAGCAGTTAATATACCAACACCGTAAGGAGTAACGCCAAGTTTAATTTCAATTTCACGCATAATCGGAACTAAGAAAAAAAGTCCCCAAAAGCCAAGCACAACCGAAGGGACGCCAGCTATTAACTCCGTTAAGTATCTCAAAATCTCAGCAAAAATACCCTTTTTAAAGTACTCACCAAGGACAATAATTATCGCAAGTGAAAATGGCAGGGAAATCAAAAGAGAAATCAACGAAGTCAAAATAGTTCCATAAATAAAAGGCAACGCTCCAAATTCCTCACTAACGGGGTCCCACTCGCTCCCGCTGAAAAATGAAAAGCCAAATTTTTTTAATGCAAGTGAAGAGGCATTCAACAAACTTAGGAAAATTCCAACTCCAAGAATTAAAAGAGAAAACGCTGAACTCACAAGAAGTAGATTAAAAATCTTGTCCTTATTTAATTCCAACTTCTTGATAAACTGGCTTGCCATTGTAGGTAATTGACTTTATGATTTTTTCGGCTTTTTTTACAACTTCACCTGGTAATTTTGCATAATCAAGCGGTTCTGTGTAAGCTTGACCTTCATGAACGATCCACCAGAGCAGCTTCACCAATTGTTTGGCTCTTTCAAGCGACCTACCTTTGTAATTTTGTTCCTTGTATACAAGTATCCAAGTGAAACTGCTTATCGGATATCCATCTTCGGCGTCAGTATCAGTAATTGAAATCCTTGTGTCGTCTGGGATTTTGGTTTTCCCAGCTGCTGAAATTGATGAAAGTTCAGGGTTTATAAACTTTCCGCTCTTATTTTTGACAAGAGCTTGGGGTAATTTGTTTTGCTTCGCATAAATGAGTTCAACATATCCAACTGCGCCAGGAATTTGCTTTACAAGACCCGTCACTCCTTCGTTTCCCTTTCCACCTAACCCAACTGGCCAAGCAACGGATGTGCCCCGCCCAACTTTCTGAGCCCATTCATTGCTAACCTTGGATAAGTAGTCAGTGAAGACGAAAGTTGTTCCACTTCCATCAGAGCGATGTACAACGGTTATATTTAAATTTGGCAGATTTATCCCAGGGTTCAAATTAGTAATTCTTGAATCGTTCCATTTTTTAATTTTGCCAAGGAAAATATCAGCGATAACATCGGGTGTTAGCTTTAACTGTGGGTTGCCCGGTAGATTGTATGTTATCACAACAGCACCAAGACAGGTTGGGATGTGAAGAACTGGAGAATCAAATTCTCGTAATTGCTCATCGGAGAGAAAAGCATCAGATGCTCCGAAGTCAACGGTCTTTTCTTTTAATTGTCTTATTCCACCGCCTGAGCCAATTGATTGATAATTTACCTTCACATTTGTCTGCTTATAATAAGCATCAAACATCTTTGAATAAAGAACATAAGGAAATGTAGCACCAGCGCCAAGTAACTCCCTATCTTGGGAAAAAACAGGTATGGATAAAAATTGGAAAAGAAAACCAAAGAGCAAAATTAATTTTGCTAACGATTGACTTATTGATATTTTCATAATCAGTTGTCTTTTGTTTTTAACTCAAATGAATTTTGTAATTTTAATGTTAAATTTTCGTTAAGGAGAAGTTAAAAAATGGTTTATCCTTTTTTCCGAGCCGGCAAGAGAATTTCAAATTTTGTTCCAACTCCGACTTTGCTCTCTACTTTTATCTCACCGCCATAAGATAAAACCACATGTTTTACTATTGATAGCCCAAGCCCAGTTCCCCCAAGTTGCCTTGACCTTGACTTATCAACCACATAAAAGCGTTCAAAAATTCGCGGTATGTGCTCTTTCGGTATCCCTATACCTGTATCTTCAACGCTGATTTTTATTTTATCCTTTCCCACCGAATCAATTTTAATTTTTATCCCACCTTTTTCAGTGTATTTAATGGCATTATCAATTAAATTAGACAACATCTGTTCCAACTTGAATTTATCCCCCCAAAATTCTGGTAATTTATCCGATACATCAATTTCGCAAGTTAAACCTTTATCTTTCAATGATTTATCATATAATCTTAAAATATCTTGAAGCAAATCTTTAAAGTTAATTCGTTCATCCTCAAATTTTACTCCTGACTCAATCTCGGATAAAATTAAAAGATCATTTATTATATGAATGAGTCGTTCCGTATTTCTCTTCAAAGGCGCAATATAATTTAAAATCTCCTGTAGTTTCCCTTTCTTACCTCTGTAGTTTTTGATTTCATCTTCAATCGTTTCAATGTAACCTTTTATATTTGAAAGAGGTGTTTTTAGTTCGTGTGATATGTTATCAATAAGCTCACGCTTTATGTTGGCAAGTTCCTTCTGAAGCGAGATATCCGAAAGTAGCAATATAATATCGCCTGAGTTGGTTTTGGAAGCACTGGCATAGTAAATTTTATCTGAAACTTCAATTTCCTTAGTTGTTTTATCGCCAACTTTTAAATTATACAACGCCTCTTTTATAAATTCATTCAATTCAAAATCACGAATAACTTCCCAATAAAGTTTTCCTGTAACCTCATCAGCGGTTTTCCACTTTGAACAAATCTCTTTAAACTTCTGATTAACATTTTTTATTCTGCCATTTTCATTAAATATAACCATTGCATCATTTGGCAGATCAAGGAGAACATCAATATAAAAATTTAGCTTTTCTACTTCGTTTTCCAAATTTTCGTAAAATTTATAAATTGTTCGTAGCCCTTCTTCAATATCATCTAAGGAAGTTAAATCATTTTTTGCCCCAATTTTTTTATTGTAAAACATTGCAAAATTTGTCTTAATTTCAATGATCGGTTTAAAAAATTTTTTCCATAAAAGTATTAAAAAAAGGATAGCAAGAGCTAATCCAATAAGCGGTTTAAAAATTAACGCGATGGTAACGAGAACAAAAAATACAATCGTTTGAAAAAATTCCTTCATTCCTCATCAGGCATTTCAATTTTATAACCGACACCACGAACACTTTTAATGAATTTACCTGCTTCCCCCAGTTTATCTCTTAGTTTCTTTATATGAACATCAATAGTTCTATCAAAAACATCCTTTTCCCCGCCCCAAATCGCTGAGATTAATTGTTCCCTTGAAAATACCCATCCGGGTTTTGATGCAAGTTTTGTTAAAATTTTAAACTCTGTCAAGGTCAGATCAACTTTTTTGCCTTTTACGAAAACTTCCATTTTGTTTTGGTCAATGCGCAGATCACCAATAATGATATTGCTACTCCCACTTTCAGCATGCTCCGAAAGTGATGATCTTCTTAAAATCGCTTTAATACGAGCGATCAACTCCCTCGGTGAAAATGGCTTTGTTACATAATCATCTGCCCCAAGTTCAAGACCGATGATTTTATCGGGTTCCTCGGTCTTAGCAGTTAAAATTATAATTGGGATATTTCTCGTTTTTGGGTTATTTCTCAAACTTTTGCAAACTTCAAGCCCATCAATATCTGGAAGCATCAGGTCAAGAATTACAAAATCAGGAAGATCTGTTCCGAGATATCTCAAAAAGCTTTCAGCGTTTGAAAATTTTCTCGCTTTGAACCCAGCTTTTTGTACATGGAGGGAAATTAATTCAAGAATATCTTGATCATCCTCAATTATTGCGATTGTCTTACTTTTCATTTTTGCTTTAAGTTAAATTTTTTATCAAAGTTTAAAACATTATACTTTTGCAAAATTTCAATTACTTTTTCAATTGGTATGGCTTCAACTTTTCGTCCCATGTATCCGCTTATAGTTTTTGCCTTAAAAAGGGAGTTATAAATCGCCTCTTCTGTAGCTTCAACAACTGCTTGAAAAAGCGGTGATAAAGCGGAATTGGGTAGTACCTTAATAGTTTGTGGCGCGTAAATGTCATCAGATTGTTTTATTCTGCAATCTTTGTTGACAGAGAAAGCTATTACATAATCACCACTGCCATTTGTTGATGGTGAGCCAGTTCTTGCAAGACCAAGCATCGCTCGCTTTGCTAGTCGTTTCAATTGACTTGGCATGAGCGGAGCATCAGTTGCCACAACAATTATAATTGATCCATCTGCCTTTTCAAGTTCTTCTTTTAGATAAAATTTCCCAAGCTCAAGCCCAACAGGTGCTCCGTTTATCGTCAAAATCCCACCGAAATTCGTCTGAACCAAAACCCCAACTGTCCATCCCCCTAGGTTTTTTGGTAAAACCCTTGATGCGGTTCCAATACCACCTTTCCAACCAAAAGCAATTGTTCCGGTCCCAGCACCCACGGAACCTTCTTCAACATCTCCAGATTTAGCTGAATTGATCGCCTCAAGGACATCTTGATATGTTATAACCCTGTCCTGTATTTTGTTCAAATAGCCATCGTTTGTCTCGCCAACCACTGGATTTATTGAACGAATATCTTTTCCGGATTTTTCAAGCGTATATTGAATTAATGCGTCCGCGACGACAGGTACAGCGAGAGTATTTGTTAGCGCTATTGGGGTTTCAAGCTCCCCAAGTTCTTCAATTTGCGTTGAGCCGAAAAATTTACCAAAAGCGTTGCCAGCATAAAAAGCACACGGAACTTTTTCTTTAAAAATGTCTCCATCGTGCGGAATTATAACAGTCACGCCGGTCCTTAT
>Ga0079998_121587_pt1 | contig 15795 bp, 9 predicted proteins | sample PerSpoBPS_BMetaG_FD_69201 | JGI IMG/M metagenome (GOLD analysis project Ga0079998, IMG submission 69201) | Thermal spring microbial communities from Yellowstone National Park, Wyoming, USA - Perpetual Spouter B (PS_B) MetaG (SPADES assembly)... | ecosystem: Environmental > Aquatic > Thermal... | reverse complement strand
GGGGGTAAAGTTAACACTTTGGGACTTGACTTTTGGGGAAAAAGTTATTATATTTTAGTGTGTGAATTTGGTTTTGTTAAAGTTTTACTTCTGTCTTGTGTGAATTGAACCTGTGAGGGATTGAAACTCTTTTTGAGCTCATCCTCGGGAATACCCAAATAAACGTGTGAATTGAACCTGTGAGGGATTGAAACTCAGGAAGCCCCTGATAAACTGAAGGGTCGTAAATCGGTGTGAATTGAACCTGTGAGGGATTGAAACATCATAGCAAATAGGTCAAGCTTATTTTTCCAATCTAGTGTGAATTGAACCTGTGAGGGATTGAAACTGCGGTGTAATAGAAGTCCAACCACCGCAGGTGGTAGTGTGAATTGAACCTGTGAGGGATTGAAACAGATTTACAAACCTACTTGCAAGGTTTGTAATTGCAGTGTGAATTGAACCTGTGAGGGATTGAAACAACTGCTCCTTGACTAATAAATCAAGCATAGTTTAAGTGTGAATTGAACCTGTGAGGGATTGAAACAAAACAAAATTCCCAGATGTCATCGTGGTGAATCCAGTGTGAATTGAACCTGTGAGGGATTGAAACTCAGCCCAACATAACATACAGGGTTTGAATTTGCAAAAAGTGTGAATTGAACCTGTGAGGGATTGAAACTTGAGACACTCCCTTGCTTTTTCCCCTGCAACCCAGTGTGAATTGAACCTGTGAGGGATTGAAACTGCTATTACAATACCAAGTCAAATAGTAAAAGAGTTGGTGTGAATTGAACCTGTGAGGGATTGAAACCGGTTTTATCACGACGGGCAAGTTCAATTTTCGTGTGAATTGAACCTGTGAGGGATTGAAACAAATGTTATTTTTTCAGAAGTAATTGATTTTATAGGTGTGAATTGAACCTGTGAGGGATTGAAACTCCTTCAGGTTTAACGCTAAATTTAATTTTTTTCTGGTGTGAATTGAACCTGTGAGGGATTGAAACGTTTTAAAATCAATAACTCATAGAACTTTTTCAACTCGTGTGAATTGAACCTGTGAGGGATTGAAACTAAAAGGCTTTATGCGAAATTGGTCCGATGAAACAATTGGTGTGAATTGAACCTGTGAGGGATTGAAACTATTCCTGAAGAAGTTCCCGATATGAAACGAGAATTTGGTGTGAATTGAACCTGTGAGGGATTGAAACCTCTTTTGGTGTCTCTTGCGTTGGGGCTTGCGTTACTTGGTGTGAATTGAACCTGTGAGGGATTGAAACATTAAAGATTTCCGCCATTGCGGATCTTTAAGTAGTGTGTGAATTGAACCTGTGAGGGATTGAAACGCAATTTATTAGCCCTAGTTCCAAAAGATACAAATGTGTGTGAATTGAACCTGTGAGGGATTGAAACACTACCCCAACCATTTACGCCGTGGTCTATGGAATTAGTGTGAATTGAACCTGTGAGGGATTGAAACTAGGAGCTAACCGCCGTCTGCAATGAGACAAGCCTAGGTGTGAATTGAACCTGTGAGGGATTGAAACACCTTTTCATTGAGGAATGGCGTAAAGCTACAATAGGTGTGAATTGAACCTGTGAGGGATTGAAACTTTTTTGTTTTATAAATTCGTCACTGCAAAAATAAAAGTGTGAATTGAACCTGTGAGGGATTGAAACATGTTTATTCCCTTTGATTTGGCAAGTTCAAGTATTTGTGTGAATTGAACCTGTGAGGGATTGAAACTTGCAAAGTAAGGCGAGGGACTAAAACCCCCGCCCGCGTGTGAATTGAACCTGTGAGGGATTGAAACGAAGTTCTGAATGGATTGCAACAGAGAAGATGAGAAAGTGTGAATTGAACCTGTGAGGGATTGAAACAATTCTAAAACAACGCTACGAACATTTGGATCACTCAGTGTGAATTGAACCTGTGAGGGATTGAAACTAACAATACCTGCAATAAAAATACTTATCCGCAGGGAGTGTGAATTGAACCTGTGAGGGATTGAAACACTTTCAACTACCTCCAACCCTCCATAAGAATCCCAGTGTGAATTGAACCTGTGAGGGATTGAAACCTTTTATCCCAATCTACAACAATTCCTTCATTCATTGTGTGAATTGAACCTGTGAGGGATTGAAACATTAAAAAAGTTTAAGATTTTTTTAAGTTTAAAAAAAGTGTGAATTGAACCTGTGAGGGATTGAAACATATAAACTTTATCTTTTTTTCCGCATATCATACAATGTGTGAATTGAACCTGTGAGGGATTGAAACAAACAGAACTCTATAGCGAAAATAACAAAATCACAAGTGTGAATTGAACCTGTGAGGGATTGAAACGCACTATCAAATAAAAATGTGTCATTTGTAATTTTTGTGTGAATTGAACCTGTGAGGGATTGAAACTGAATTCCTTTAGGAGGGTACAACCTGAAGATTCACCGTGTGAATTGAACCTGTGAGGGATTGAAACTCCATCAAACTTTGGTTCAAAAATTTTATCATTGGGTGTGAATTGAACCTGTGAGGGATTGAAACTGCGAAACTTTTACATTCTGCGCTATTTCAACTTTTGTGTGAATTGAACCTGTGAGGGATTGAAACTTGGTTTTGAGGGCAATTTTTGTTGATTTTGAGGGCAAGTGTGAATTGAACCTGTGAGGGATTGAAACTAATAGTAGAAAATCTCAGAGACAATACCAGCGACCTGTGTGAATTGAACCTGTGAGGGATTGAAACTCCTCCAAGTTATTGTTGTCGTGATAATAAGAAGGCGCGTGTGAATTGAACCTGTGAGGGATTGAAACACATAAGGGAACCCCCGGTATAAATCAAAAAAGTTTGGGTGTGAATTGAACCTGTGAGGTATTGAAACTAAATAGTGGAGGGGAAACGGAGGATGTAAAAGATGAAACTAAATCAAACGAATACTCGCTTGATTTTGGAGGTGGAGTTGCGTTTCGTATTGCTACGGATGTGTATTTGACAGCTGATGTTCGTTATTCGCTCGGTTTAACAGATATAATAAAATCTAATGAATCAAGTTGGAAATCTAGGGATATAAGGTTACTTGTTGGTTTGCTTTTCAATTTGTAGGCGAGATTTGAATGAATTAAGTAAGGAGAGATAAATTATGAGAAAAATCATATTCTATCTCTTCACCCCAATTTTTTTAGTTATCAATTTTACGAGTTGCAACTTGTATACCGTAGAAAAAAAGATTTACCCACCCCAGCTTGCAAGCCAAGTTGCAAAAATCGGCGATAAATCACCCTTCCTAAAGGTGCATATGAAAGACGGCGGGCTTTATATACTTAAATCGTGAAAAATTGATGAGGAAAATAAAACAATTAAAGGGAGAGGGATTTACTATTCAATAGATAGAAACTCTACAGAAGAAAAGGATTTATTTATTATAGACCTTGAATCAGTAGCGCTTTTGGAAACAAATGTCTTGAAAAGATCAGGCGCAGTTGCAGCAATGACCTTAGTTACAGGTGCATCTGTTGCATTAACGGTTTATTGTCTTGCTAATCCAAAGGCATGCTTTGGTTCATGCCCAACATTTTATGTTTGGGATGGCGATTCTTTAAGATTACAAGCAGAGGGCTTTACCTCAAGCGTTGCCCCAGCTCTTGAGGCAGATGACATTGATGCTCTCTATCATGCGAAAAGCTATAACGATGAATTAACACTTGAAGTAAGGAATGAAGCTCTTGAAACGCATGTGATAAGATATGCTGACCTTCTTGTTGTTCCAAAAGGGAAAAATTCACGGGTTTATGTAACCCCAAATGGCAAATTTTTTGAAAGTGATAGAATTTTATCTCCAACATTCGCTAAGGCAAGTGAAGGCGACATACTTCCTTTGATCCTAAAACCCGACGGAAAGGAGAGATTTAGCTTGGCTGATGAAAAATACCTTGGGGAGAGGGAGGATATTGAAATTGAATTTTTGGTCAAACCAGGAAAAAACTATGGTCTTGTAATCGGTCGGCGACTAACTCTTCTTTCTACATTCCTTTTTTATCAAGTCCTCGCTTACATGGGAAATGATGCAGGATATTGGCTCGCTCAGATAGGAAACTATAAAAACCAAGGAAAGTTTAATGATAAATATCTTAGATTTAAAAAAGCAGTTGAAATGCTCAACGGGATTGAGCTCTTTGTTCATCATGATGGCGAATGGAAATCAGTTGGAATTATTGATGGGGAAGGACCTCTCGCTACTAATTTCAATATAGTTTTGCTTGACAGGGTTGATAGTGATACACTTAGAGTTAAGCTTCGTATGACGAAGGGCGCAATACGTCTTGATTATGTTGCCCTCGCTGAGATATCTAAAGAAGTTGAACCGATAGTCATAAAACCTTATTCCGTTCTTTATGATAAAAAGGAAAGCCCGGAAGCATTATCTTCTTTACTGGACAGTGAGAAAGTTCTTGTAACATTTCCAGGTGATGTGTACAAATTGAAATATCGCTTACCTAAGATAGAAAAGGATAAAGATTTTGAGTTCTTTTTAAAAGCCAGGGGTTATTATCTTGAATGGATTAGAAAGGAATGGCTTGAGGAAGAGAATCCTTTGCTCCTCGCTGAGGTAATTTTTTCGCCTGAGCAAGCATTGAGATGACTTGCTCCGAAATTTAAGTCCGTAGAAGCTGAGATGGAAAAACAATTTTGGGGTTCAAAATATGCTAGACCGTAATTTAAAAGTTTTGATATTCTTTATTCTGATCTTTTGTGCTTCCTGCGCTTCAATTGGGGGTTCGCGGGAACTTATCCCATTATCCTCAGGAAGTTCCAGAAAATCCAAGAGGTTGTTGGATTGAACTGGAAACGAAAGTTGATAAAATTTCTGGGGAATTTATCGGGCTATCCGAAGAAAATGTTTATGTGGAAGTACAATTTGGGAAAAAATTGTATGCTGTCCCAAGAGATGAGGTAAAGAAAGCGCGAATTGTGGTTTTTTATCCAGATGGAACTGGTTATTTAGGTTTATGGACATTGTTGGGAGTACTTTCAACTCTTTCCCATGGCTGGGGTCTTATTCTTTCAGCACCGATTTGGTTGTTGTTTGGCATATCTTCTATAATAGGAAGAAGTTATGAGCCGGTTTTTAGTTACTCAAAGAAAGAGTTGGATAAAATGTCAATCTATGCAAGATATCCTCAGGGAGTACCTATGGAAATTAGACAAAAAGCGACAAGGTTTACAAGGTAAAGATTGAAATAGATTCCACCAAAAGCACCTTCCCATTTTCATAATTTCAATGAATTCAAGCTAAAAAATCATTAGTTCAATGCGAGGTGATAAAGATGGGTTTCAAAAAGTTGGCATTTTTTCTCTTTCTTACAGTATTAATCTCCGGATGCATTCCCGACTATAGGATACACCCTGAATTTGAAATGCTGGCTAAAAATATAAAAACTCTTGGACTTGTTACCCCCGATATTAAAATTTACAAACTCACAGCTGGCGGAATACGAGAATTAGATGATGACTGGAGTAGCAAAGGTAGACAGAATGTTTTGGATATTTTGCTAAAATTGTCAAAGGGAACAAGGATCAAAATAAAACCATTTGAAGTTGATCCAGAAATTGAAGAAGAAATGGAGGACATTAAATCTCTTTACATTGCTGTAAATAAAAGCATCCTTTTGCATACCTATAATTTCCCAATTGATGAGATTAACGAACCCCTTGATTACCCCAGGGAAGATAATAAATTCTCCGATAAAATTAAGAACTTCGTTTATTCTATTGGATCGGTTGAGAAAATTACGCAAAAATATGGCGTAGATGGTTTGATGTTTATTTATGGGATGGATGAAATCTCTACCAAGGGGAGAAAAATGCTGAAAATAGCTGGCTCTATATTGGAATCCATTACGAAGGTTGAATTAATGTCACCGAGTTTAAGAAGAGGCGGAATCACTGTTTTAACCATGGCTATTGTAGACCCAAATGGAAATATCATTTGGTATGATGCGGAGATTGAAGAAGGTATCTATGACCTGAGGGACCCAAATAGCACATACCAAATCCTTGCTAAAATTTTTTGGCAACTTCCATGGTCAATGTATTAATAAAAATAGCGCTACTTTTACTGTTAATTCTTTCAGGTTGTGCGACAACAAGCTTACCGCCTATAACAAGTTCTACATTTGCAACATTAGAAGAGGATGAAAAAGGGCTATGGAGACGCTCTGAAGAAGAACAAAGAATCATCAACAGAAGCGGTCTTATTTATAAAGATGAAGAACTTGAAAACTACCTTAACGAAATTGCAAGAAAACTCACACCACCTGAAGTACTTAACTATATTCAATTCAAAGTAAAAGTGATCAAAAATCCATACCTTAATGCGTTTTCCTATCCGAATGGCGTTATATATGTTCACACTGGAATCCTTGCAAGGATGGACAATGAAGCACAACTTGCAACCCTTCTCGGTCACGAGATAACACATATCACACATAGACACGCTGTTAGAACTTTCAGGGATATTAAAAATAAAACCGCTTTTCTTGCAACCCTACAGGTTTCACTTGCTGTATTTAATAACGACATCGTTAGAGAACTTGTAAATATACTCGGAGCGATAGGGACAATTGCTGCTGTTCCAGGCTACTCCCAGGAGCTTGAGACCCAAGCGGATGTTGAGGGCTTTAAACTAATGCTAAGTGCAGGATATGACCCTTATGAAGCTCCAAAGCTCTTTTTGAATACCTGAAGAAAGAATTAGAAGATGAACAAATAAAAGAACCATTCTTCTTTGGGACTCACCCGCGACTTCAAGAGCGAATACAAAACTACAACAGTTTCCTTGCCCAACTTCAATATCCAAATGCAACCAAAAACACGGAGGTTTTCCTTCAAAAAACGAAGAATGTAATACTTGATAATGCTTTTCTTGACCTTAAAGCAGGGAGATTTAACATGGCTAAAAGAGGGGCGGAAAAATATCTAAGTATAAAACCCGATGATGCGAGGGCATATTATCTTTTGGGAGAAATCCATAGACAAAAGGGAGAAAAAGATGACTCAGAAAAAGCGAAAGAGAATTACGAAAAAGCGATCTCACTTGACCCATCTTTTCCAGATAGCTACAAGGGATTGGGAATGATATACTATAAACAGGGCGAGAAATTTCTTGCCAAAAAATACTTTGAGTTATATCTATCACTTTATCCAAAAGCTCCAGACAAAGCTTATATAGAAGAATATCTGAAAACATTGCAAGAGAGGTGAAGTAGCAAATGAGGAAACTTCCATTAATTGCTTTACTTTTTATCATTGGTTGCATACCTACCCCTCCCTGGTCAAAAGTTGGAGGACAATATTTTGATGACTCACAAAATTTCTATGTTGAACTTCCAAATGGATGGAAAAAATCAAACAGAGTTAATTACCTGCTTGTAACAAGAGACGGAGCACTTCTACAAAATATCATAATAACGAGCCTTGAAATAGATAAAGGGCTAGAATACACTAAGAAAAAACTTAAAAAAGATATGCTACCTCAAGAGGTAGCAGAGGTGATTATTGATGATTTAACTTCAAACCCAAATGTTTTAAATCTTGTAGTCATAGAGAACACCCCCGCTAAAATAAGCGGTCATCAAGGTTTTAAATTGCTCTTTACTTTTAGAAATAGAGAGGGAGTGAAATATAAAAGCGTTTATTATGGTTTCATCGCTGGTGGGAAATTTTACGGAATACGCTATACCGCAGCTGAAAGATATTACTTTGACAAGGATATTGAAACTTTTGAAAAAATCGTAAAAAGTTTTAAATCATTAAGTGAGGAAACATAAAAATAAGGGAAACTGAAATCCGCATCGCATTTTGAATTGCACCTTTTTAATTGCTTTCATTCCTTAAACATCATAGAAGCTCCTGAGCGGGAAAGCACCTAAGGGAAAATCCGATTTCTCATAATAAAAAATGGGTGAGAAATATGAAAGTCAAACTTTCAATCTCGTTGGCGTTTATATTTCTTATTTTCTCATCCTGCCAGAAAAAGGAGTTTTCAAATCCATTTGACCCCACATCACCAAACTATGAACCACCATCTGTCAAATTCACATCAGCCCCCGCTGAAAATGAGACGATTTCATCTTCAACCGTAACATTTACCTGGGAAGGCAATTCAGACATAAATTTATTTAGATATTAACTCGTCGGATATAAAGGCAACGACTCTATAATCTATCAATACTGGACAAACTGGTCAAAGTCAAAGTCAGTTACATTTGACTATCTTGACGACTTGACATATGTCTTTAGACTTCAAACCAGATACGAAGATAGACCCGAGATCGCAGAGATAAAACGCTCGTTTAAAGTTGATGGGATAAAGGGTCCGACATTGAAATTTTTCAAGCTTAAAAACGATGTCTTAAACGGGAATGAATTTAACATTGAGGTATGGCTTGAAGATGTTCAAGGTTTCAAAAGCGGTAGCTTCAAGGTTAAGTTTGATAATAGCGCTTTGAGATTTGTCACGCTTCAGAAGGGGAGATTCCCGCAGGATAATCGGCTTGACCAGGTTGTAGTCCCTGACTTTGGAGTTCAAAAAGTGATAGACGAGGCAAATAATAAAGGTGAAGTTGAAATAGCAACTGGGGTTATGCTCTCTTCATCATCTCTTCCCACTGACCCGCCTTATCTAAATGGTAGCGGTGACATAGTCGTTTTGAGATTTAAAGCATTATACCCTGGAACACATTTGCTTGAATTTAAAGATGTTAACATTCTTGACTACAACGGTAATCAAATAACAACACAACAAACAAAAATTGCTATTGTAAATGTAAAATAAAGGGGAGGGTTTAAGCCATGAGGTCAATAAAGATATTTTCACTTGCCCTGTTTTTAATTTCAATTTGCCTTTCACAGGAAAGGGGGATTGGTTTAAGGGAAAGTGGAAGGGCAAATTTTCAGTCGTTTTATAAGAATTCCTGGGCTGTTGTTATCGGCATAAACGATTACATAAGGGCGCCAAAACTTAAATATGCAGTCAGAGACGCAGAGGAATTTACCGAAGTCCTTGTAAATTACTACGGTTTCAAACGGGAAAACATCGTAAAATTAATTAACAGGGAAGCGACCAAGGAAAACATAATGAAGGCGTTTGATAAGCTTCGCTCAAAGGCAGGTAAAGAAGATAGGGTTCTCGTTTTTTTCGCAGGGCATGGTATCACCGTTCCACTTCCTGATGGAAGGGAAAAAGGTTATATACTCCCTGTTGACGGCTCTCAAGATGAGTTGATAACAAGCGCAATTTCAACCGACCAATTAAACGAGATAAGCCAGTTGATAAAGGCGAAGCATTTGTTTTTCATAATGGATGCTTGCTACGGCGGGTTGATATTTGCAAGGGCACAACCACTTTCACCATCCGCACTTGATTATCTTGAGGTCATATCAACGAGAAGGGCAAGGAAAGCTCTTACCGCTGGAGGGAGAGACCAAACCGTCTTAGATACAGGACCTGGGGGTCATAGCGTTTTCACATATTACCTGATTGATGGTCTGAAAAATAGGACTGCTGATTTAAATGGGGATGGGATAATAACAAGTGGTGAATTAAATGAATATGTCGCTCCTCGTGTGACCGCTGAATCAAACAGGTCTCAAACGCCTGAATATGGAATTCTTGCTGGTGATATGGGAGGTGATTTCGTTTTTATACCAGCTGGTGCGGTTATGAAGATGTTCAATGTTTCAATTACATCTGAACCATCTGGGGCAGATGTCAAGATAAATGGACAAACATACGGGAAAACACCTCTTAACTTGCGACTTCAAAGTGGAAGCTATCTACTTGAAATATCAAGAGGGGAATATGAACCGGTCTCAAAAATTATTGAAGTTGGTGAGGGATTTGATAATTCATTCCATTACCGACTTGAGCCGGTCTCTGTTTCAATTTACATAACGAGCGATCCAGGTTCTGCCGATGTATATATTGACGGATTCAGGGTCGGGACAACGCCATCTTATTTTAAAGTTCGCAAAGGGGAACATACCGTTCTATTAAGAAAACAGGGATATGGTGAAAGAAGTGAGAAAATTTACGCATACTCTGATACAACGATAAGAATCAACCTTGAAAAGCTTTTGGCTTCCGTTTTGATCAAGTCAAATGTCACGGATGTTAATATCATGATAAAAGATAAGGTCTCTGGAAGTGTAAATGTTATGAAAATGGCTGGGAATGAACTTAGGGTAAATCTTCCCTTTGGAAATTATGTTATAAGCGCCTCAAAGGAAAAATATGCAAGCGTTGAAAAGAATGTAAATATAAATTCTTCAGTTGAATATGTCCTTAATTTTGAACTTGTTAAAAATGTCGTTGATTTTGTTGTAAATGTTGAGGGGCTCCCGGATGCAAATATCTTCATTGACGGTTCTTATTATGGGAAAGGCACCGCAAGGATAGAAACACCAGTCCGTAGAACGAGAACTGTGATGGTTGAAAAGGAGGGTTACAAAAGATATAGGGCTGAAATCCCTGTTTTGGATAAACCAGTGGAATTGAAGGTGAAGCTTGAACCAATAAAGGGTATTTTGAAATTGAACACGGACCCAACAGGTGCATTTGTCAATATAGACGGTTCAGCTGTTGGTAAATCGCCATTGATTACGGAACTTTCTTATGGAGAGCATAAAATTACGATAAATATGCCTGAATATAAAACGGAGGAGTTTACAATTAAAGTTACAAATGAGGGAGAAATAGTCAAAAATATCGTTTTGAAGGAGAGACCCGAAAGGATTGCGATGAGGATTTACAAGCAGAGGGTTTCAGTGAAGAAAAATTTGATGATTACAAATTATGTTTTATCTGCCGTTGCCGGGGTCTATGCCTTTAACTTGAATCAAAAAGCAAATGATTATTATGAAAAGTATATGAATTCACGGCTTTTGTCAGATATAAAAAATTACAAGGACAAGTATAACGATGCGATAACGAAAAGAAACATAGCAATTGGTGTCTCAGCTGGTTTTGCAGTCCTTGGGACATATTTCCTTTTGAAGGGTGTAAGTTATGAGGAAATTTTACAGGAGGTCAAATCAAAAGATGTTTCAATGCTTATCTTCCCAGAAAAAGAAACTTTAAAATTTTACATCTCTTTTAAGTTTTAAAAAAGTTTAGGGGGAGAATATGAAAGTTCTTGGAAAATTTTTCTATTTAAGGTTGATTTACTGGCTTTCTTTATTGACCATTTTAATTTTAAATCTTTCTCTTCCACAAACACAAGAATGGGTCGTTTATAACACCTCAAATTCTGGCTTGTCTAATGACTATGTTTTGGCAATAGCCATAGATGGGCAGGGAAACAGATGGATTGGAACAGCTGGTGGAGGGCTTGCAAAATTTGATGGGGTTAATTGGACCGTTTATAATACATCAAACTCTGGCTTGCCTGAAAACACTATTTATGTGATAGCTATAGATAAAGAGGGGAACAAATGGATTGGAACAGGTGGAGGGCTTGCAAAGTTTGATGGAGTTAATTGGACTGTTTATAACACTTCAAATTCTGGATTGCCGTCTAATGATGTTTGGGCAATAGCCGTAGATGGGCAGGGAAATAAATGGATTGGAACTTATGGTAGAGGAATTGCCGTCTATCGTGAAGGTGGTGTTATTCTATTATATGTTTCAGCTTCAAAATTAAATTTTGGAAAAGTTTATGTTTCTAAATCATCATTGAGCTTAAAATTAAAAATTATAAATTTGAATTCCTCAGCGATAAGTTTAAATGGGGTTAGTTTTAATTATCCCAATGTTTTTAAAGTTTTAAATACCTTTCCAATAAATTTAGCGTCAAAGGATTCTGTTTTTCTTGATTTTGTTTTTAGTCCATTGTCATCTGGGATATATAAAGACACAGCGAGAATTTCTTTAAATGTAGGGGAGGTTAAAATTTATTTAGAGGGCATAGGACTTAGACCACCCTATTTAAGTAGCGTTGATAGTGTTAATTTTGGCTCTGTATTTTTAGCTGATTCATTAAGTAAATGTCTATATGTTAAAAATACAGGTGAAGTTGATACAGTAAAAATTAGCAAGGTAGAAGTAAATTCCCCATTTTATATAAGGGGCGTCTCAAAAATGGTGTTACCTCCAGGGGATAGCACAAGGATTGACTTGGTCTTAAGAGGGGAAGTTGATGGCTTACAAGGTTCAACTTTAAGGGTAATAAGCAACGCCTGGAATGATACATTGAAAATTTACCTTTATGGGAATGTCTTGCCTTTTGTTGCTTCTTCCTCCAAGTTAAATTTCGGCAATCTCTATATTTCTGATTCTTTGGAATTAAAGCTGAGAATTAGAAATGTTGCTACTTCTACAATTAATTTAAATAGCATAAGTTTTAGCCGTGGAGTTGCGTTTAAGGTTAGGAATACATTTCCGATAGTTCTATTTCCCGGGGACTCGGTTATTCTTGGTTTTGTTTTTAAACCATTATCACCCGGAATACATAATGACACAGCTATAATTTCTACAAAAGTTGGCGAAATTATGATTTATTTAGAGGGGAGGGGAGTAAGACCTCCATATTTGAGTAGCGTTGATAGTGTTAATTTTGGTACTATATTACTTGCCGATTCTTTAGGAAAATTTATATGGGTTAAGAATATGGGTGACATTGACACTGTTAAAATAAGTAAGGTAGAAGTAAATACTCCATTTTATGTTAGAGGTATTTCAAAATATGTTTTGCGTCCTACGGATAGTACCAGAATTGACTTGGTTTTGAGAGGTGAAATTGATGGCTTACAAGGTTCAACTTTAAGGGTAATAAGCAATGCCTGGAACGATACATTGAAAATTTATCTTTATGGGAATGTCCTGCCGTTTATTGTTTCAACTAAACAGTTAAATTTTGGTAGAGTTTATATATCTGATTCGCTGAGATTAAAAATAAATGTTAAAAATGGAAGTACATCAACAAAGAGTTTGAACGGAGTCAGCTTTGCTCTTGGAGGCATTTTTAGAATTTTAAATAAATTCCCGATAAACTTAGCACCTAATGATTCGGTCTTACTTGATTTTGTTTTTAAACCATTGTCATCAGTGGTGTATAAAGATACAGCGACGATTTCAACGAGTGTTGGCTCATTTAAAATTTATTTAGAGGGCAGAGGCGTAAGACCTCCATATTTGAGTAGCGTTGATAGTGTTAATTTTGGGATGATTTCTTTTAGTGATTCTTTAAGTAAAAGTTTGTGGCTAACAAACATAGGTGAAATTGACACGGTAAGGGTAATTAAGATTGAAGTAGGAGCTCCATTTTATGTAAGGGGAATTTCAAAGATGGTTTTACCCCCTGGAGATAGCACAAAGATTGACTTTGTTTTAAAAGGCGACAGTTTGGGCTTTTACGGTTCTGTAGCGAGGGTCATAAGCAACGCTTGGAATGATACCATGAAGATTTCCCTCTATGGGATTATTTCAATTTCACAATTAAAATTTGGCAATGTTTATATTTCTAATTCATTGAATTTCAAGTTAAAACTTAAAAATTCCCGCAGTTCTTCGGTTAATATAAGTGGTGTTAGTTTCAGTCACGGTCTTGCTTTTAGCGTTAAAAATACTTTTCCAATAGTTTTGTCCTCGGGTGACTCAGTTTTTCTTGATTTTGTCTTTAAGCCGTTGTCGTCGGGGGTGTATAAAGATACAGCGACGATTTCAACGAGTGTTGGCTCATTTAAAATTTATTTAGAGGGAAGGGGTGCAAAACCTCCATATTTGAGCAGTGTTGATAGTGTTAATTTTGGTACTGTTGCCTTGGGTGATTCATTGAGCAAGAGTTTATGGGTTAAGAACACAGGTGAGATTGACACCGTTAGGATAAGCAATGTTGAAGTAGATGCTCCATTTTATGTAAGGGGTGTGTCAAAGAGTGTTTTACCTCCGGGAGATAGTTCAAGGATTGACTTGGTTTTGAAGGGGGAGGTAGATGGTTATCGTAGTTCAGCTTTGAAGGTTATAAGCAATGCTTGGAATGATACATTGAAAATCTCACTTTATGGAGCAGTCACACCTTTCAAGCAGTTTACATCATTTAGACAGGTTCAGTCAGGGGTTGTGAAGTTCGTTTATCAGGTTCAGACGACATCAACATTTGACTTGAAAAAGTTTGAATACTCAACAGATGGAGTAAATTGGGTTGAGAGCAAAAATATATCTGGCTCTACAACTATAACAGGGACAAAGACGGACACTATTTACTGGGACTCAAAGAAGGACTTGCCAAATTTTGAATCGTTGAATGTCAAAGTTAGGTTCACATTTACAGGAGGTGGATTTGATTTTCCAGTTGTGTTAAATGTCGGCGTAGATAATAAACCTCCTTCATTTACAGGGATAAAAGGACATTCATTTTTGGGGTTTAACTCGGTGAAGTTGCTTTTCAATCGTGGGGTTGATATTTCAAAATTTGATTACATTGTTTCATTTGTTGACACTGTTGATAGGGTTTATAGGTTTTACAAGACGAGTTTGGATTCGGTTGTTTTGGGTGGTTTTTATTCTGTCGCTGGGTATGTTTTTTATGTTCGTTGTGTTGATGAGTTTGGGAATGTGGGTGATTCATTAAGGTATGATGTTAAGTTTCCAGCGGTTGGTGATTATAATTTTGATGAGAAGATAGATGCGTATGACCTTGGTGTTTTTGTTCTTGGGTGGACGAATAGGGATAGCGTTTGCGATTTTTATCCTTTTGAGGGTAGGGTTCCTGTTGTAAGGGTGGTTGGGGATAAAAAGCTTGACGCTGGGGATGTTTGGGTGTTTACTATGTTTTGGGATAGGGGGAAAAGGGGTGGATTTGGGAAGGTTTCAGAGTTGAGCGTTGAGAGTTTGGGAAATGAAAGGGGTATGAATTTGAGATATAGTGGTGGGTATGTAACTATCGGGTTTGATGATTTTGATGTTTCAGGTAGGTTTATCTCTGGTGGTGTTGAGATAGTTTATGACAGGGGGAGTTTCAGGTTTGATTCACTTTTGTTTGATTTTGATGGTTTGAAGTTGTCATATGTTGATAGTTCAGGTGGTGTGTTTTATCTTGATTTTGGTAGGGGAGGTGGATTTGATTTTGAGAGGTTGGGAGCAAGGGTTAGGTTTAAGGTTTTGAGAGAGGTGAAGGAGGGTATGATTGTTAGGTTGAAGTTGTATGATGAAGGTTTGAAGTTGTTTGAGAGGTCATATAGAATTAGTTTTGAGGAGGTTCCAACTGAATATGCGTTATATCAAAACTATCCAAATCCATTCAACCCATCAACAACAATTGAATTTGACATCCCCGAAAGAACAAATGTAAAACTTGTTGTTTACGACATCCTCGGTCGTGAAGTTGAAACTTTAATTGATAAAGAGCTTGAACCCGGAAAATATAAACTTAACTTCAATGCAACCAATTTACCAAGCGGTGTCTATTTCTATACATTGAGAACCCCAAAATTCACAAAAACAAACAAAATGCTTTTGATTAAGTAACTTTCAAAATTGATTTTTCCACGAACTCTTTTTACATGAAAATCCGTTTAAGTTGTTTTAATTTTCCGGAACTTTTTCCACACCATTCAAGTTTTTCCCTTTGGTGAGGGAAAACAAAATTTATTTTTCAAAATGGGTCAAATCAACAGAAGAAAATTCATCAAAATCACAACCCTTTTATCCCTTTCCCCATTCCTTTCTTCAATTTTAAATTCGTGCGCAAACTCAATCTCATCCGTAAGTGAAAAAGAACCTAAACCCGACCTCGTCCTTGAGGGGGATGAAAAGACAA
>Ga0079998_133766_pt1 | contig 15802 bp, 14 predicted proteins | sample PerSpoBPS_BMetaG_FD_69201 | JGI IMG/M metagenome (GOLD analysis project Ga0079998, IMG submission 69201) | Thermal spring microbial communities from Yellowstone National Park, Wyoming, USA - Perpetual Spouter B (PS_B) MetaG (SPADES assembly)... | ecosystem: Environmental > Aquatic > Thermal... | reverse complement strand
CTCTGTGGCGTTGAAAACGCTCTCCACAAAGTATATGGGGGGCGGAGGCGCAACCCTGTTGGTTATCCCCAGTATGTCTTCATAGGTCGCGAAACCGATCTCCAGTGTGGAGTAGCCCAGAACGTAGTTATCGCTATAGGGTTCGCCACCCACTACGTTGGTGTATCTAGTGAAGAGGACACCGCCGCTATTGCCTAGGCTGGAGGGCGTGCCCCTCCCGTCTAGCCATGTGAAGTAGGCAAGCTCCTGCCTCTGTGCATAAGTGCGGGCCTGCATGGGTTGGTAGTAGTAGGTCTCCCCACTGCTAGTGTTTATCCAGTAGAACCATGACCCGTATTCACAGCACCCCCAGGGACCGAACCAAGAGGCTGTGGAGGCCATTACAGCTAGCCCGCCCCCTATAGGGGCTATCTGGTGGCTCTGCGTCCCTGCTAGTGTGTAGAACTGGTTGTTCCAGAGAACCTTACCCCTAGGATCAACCATGAAGGCTATAAAGCCGTATAGATAGATACTGACCCCTTTGGGGCTGGTCCAACCCCCGGACGGGGAGATGCCCACTATATACCCCTTAGAGATGCCTCCCTCAACCACTTCATGGAGATTCACGATCCCGGTTCCGTATCCCTGTCGAAGAGATGGGTGGAGATTGCCCCATGAAGCTTCTTGGGGGTGGAAAACGAATAAGTTCTCGCAATCCCTTCTAAGATCCTTTGTTAGGTTCCCCGCCAAGTTGGTTAGGTTCAGGGCTGAATAGTAGGCTGTGAGGTTCAGAATATATTTCCTCGACCACTCCAGGCTCAGGTTTCTAGAGTATTTGAGGAGCACTATGTCGCATCTCCCTCTCCGATCATCTGTATAGGGGTTGTTGTTGAAACCCGCTACCAAGTACCCCCCGTCAGAGGTTCTTATAGCCTTGCCAGTGAACCCTGACGCTGTGGCGTTCCTGTAGAAGAATACTATCTCTGGATCCTCCCATCTATCGAGGTTAAGTATAGCGATCCCAGTCCTCGCTCTCGGATCCTCGAGGGTGTAGTTTTTAGTCAACAGATCGTAGTAGATATATGTATCTGCCCAATAGCCTCTGCTATAGAGCATATACAGCAATGGCACTACATTGGGGAAGGATATGGAGGGACCTCCCTTCTCCTGTGTGTATAGCGCGTTGCTATCCTCTGTCCTCGATGTTGGCAGGATGCTACTACCAGGGCCTTTCCCCACGTAGAAGGCCTTGGCCTCAGGCCTTTCATCCCCCAGCTTAGCCACTACGAGCAGTGTTTCTTGTAGCGTTTGCCCGCTCCGGATTGTCCAATTGCCCGTGCTGAGGTTGACGCTGAGGTTAAAGATTGTATCTGAGCGAGGATAGCCTAAGTAGTAGTTATAGCCCAGCTTCACAAGGTAGAGGGTATAGTTAGGGCCGACGAGCAGTGTGTAGCCCTTGAAGTCATCGTAATATGAGGGGTATGTGCAGAAGTAAGGATCTGCTCTGTACCTGTAGATCCTCTCGGTCTTGTCGAGATAGTCGTTGTAGAGTATGTAGTAGAGGAAGCAATCACCCGAGCTATAGTTGATCTCGGATCTGAGGACTATCACCCTCCTATCGCCTAGAGGGATCGCTGTGTCTCTGCTAACTATCTTGTCATCAGAACCCATGTTGGATCTGCTGCCTATAATAGCTGATCTACTCCTTGAGATATCCTCGAGGGTGAGCATGATGTTGTGGCTGTAGTTCAGAGGCTCATAGGAATCCCTTCCTAGGGATATGATCTCTACCCTCCTCGATCTAGTGGCGTCCTGTATAATGCTCAGCGCTTCGGTCGTGATGAAAAAGAATATGTGCTGGGAGAGGCTGATCAGGAGGAGAGACAGTAGCAAGAGGCTCGAGAGCTTAGTATAACCCATGAGTGTCTCCCCCTTCCACATTATTCTTATTATTTTCGAGATCTAGATCTCTAGCTCCAGAGCTGTAACCCTTCATCATGATCATCTCACTATTCTCGGTGCAAGGGTGTCTATATATAGTGGGTTTTCCATTATTAGCAAACCGATCAATGGCTGGTGATTGAAGAATGTGAGGATCGCTCCTAGCATGAGAAGATAGTAGCTCTTGTCATGATCTCGCATCTTATTGGGTTATATGCTTTGTAGCGATATTCTCGATTGGTGTGGATAGTGGCGTTCGGACCCGCTGGTATGGGTTATGACAGGGCTATAACAATATTCTCTCCAGATGGTAAGCTCTACCAGGTTGAGTATGCCTCTGTAGCTGTTAGGCAGGGTTGGACTGTTATTGGGCTGAGGGGCAAGGATTCAGGGGTTCTGATTTCTGAGAAGAGGCAGCAGTTCAGCCTAATGGATCTAAGGGCTCTTGAGAAGATATTTATCGTAGACACCCACGTCGGTGCTTCCTTCGCCGGGCTCGGGGCTGATGGGAGGGTCTTGATAGACTATGCTAGGAGGGTTGCGGCTAACCATAGATTCCTATACGACGAGCCAATAGATCTAGAGTCGCTTGTGAGGACCATAGGGGATCTCAAGCAGATATTCACACAGCAAGGGGGTGTAAGGCCCTTCGGAGTCTCACTAATATTCGTTGGAGGGGATAGAAGGGGGATCCACGTCTACAGAACAGAGCCTAATGGTCTCTACTTCCAGTATTTCGCTGTGGCAGTGGGTTCAGGGGAGCAGGTTGTTCACGAGTATCTCGAGAAGAACTATAAGAAGGATCTCTCTCTAGAGGACCTAGTACTACTCGGGCTAAGAGCTCTTAAGAGCTCCTCAGAGCAGCCTCTCGCATCTGATAGGCTCGAGATAGGCTACATAGTTGAGAGTGAGAAGGTTTTCAGGAAGATGGGTGAGAATGAGATAGCTGGTTATCTCTCGAAGCTAGGGGTCTCCCCTTGAGCCATGAGTATATCATAGTAAGGTTTGAAAAGGATGGCAAGAGATTCGAGATACTTGCTAACCCTGATAAGGTGGTGGAGTATAGAGAGGGTAAGAAGATACCAATCTCAGAGGTTGTGCACGGGGATTTCATATATAGAGATGCTAGGAAGGGGTTGAAAGCTTCTCCAGTAGATATTGAGAAGGTATTCGGGACCCAGGATGTTTCGAAGGTTATGCACGAGATCCTTGTTAAGGGCGAGATACAGCTCACAACTGAGCAGAGGAGGAGGATGATAGAGGCTAAGAGGAGGATGATTATAACCTATATAGCTAGGAACTCTATAGATCCTGTTACCAAGAAGCCCGTTCCCCCCGCTAGGATAGAGGCTGCTATGGAGCAGGCCAGGGTATCTATAGATATTAACAAGGGTGTTGAGGAGCAGGCTGTGGAGATCGTTAAGGCTATCTCGAAGATAATACCGATTAAGATGGCGATAGCAGTGCTCAGGATAAGGATTCCGAGGGAATATGCTAGCAGGGCTCATAGCCAGGTTGTGAAGATGGGTGAGGCTAGGAGGAGCAGCTGGCTAAGCGATGGTGGCGTAGAGATCGAGCTAGCTATTCCCGCAGGGCTCCAGGGCGAGGTTATAGATAGGGTTTCCAAGCTTACACACGGAACCGCTCAGATCGATGTTCTGGAGGTGAGGTAGAGATGTCTGGAGGATCTCCACAGCATGGAGGCTCTATATATGTTAAGCACAGGGAGATAGTGCTCCCAGGGGATCTCGTGGCATCCGGGGGTGTTAATGTTGATAGGTATCCATATGCATATTGCTTAGGGGATAAATGCTACTCCACCGTGATAGGTGTTGCTGAGGAGAGGGGGGAGAACTCAATCAGGATAGTGCCCCTAGAGGGGTTCTACAATCCACAGGAGGAGGATATTGTGATAGGGATTGTAGAGGAGGTTGGGATAACGAGCGCTATACTGGATATAAGGGCTCCATATAAGGGAGTTCTACCAGCATCTGAGATAGTTAGCAAGCACTATAGCCCGGTCCAGGAGCCCTTGATAAACTATGTATCCCCGGGGGATATCTATTTAGCAAAGATAGAGAAGTTTGATATGACCAGGGATCCTCTGCTAAGCCTCAAGGGAAAGGATCTCGGGAGGATTGTTGATGGTGTTATAATAGAGGTTGTTCCTACGAGGGTTCCAAGGGTTATTGGTAAGAAAAGGAGCATGATTGATATGCTTACCAAAGAGACCCAGTGTCAAATAGTGCCAGCAGCCAATGGAAGGATACTTATTAGGGGATGCCCCTCAGGCGATCACGAGGCCATAGCTATAAACGCTATAAAGCTTATAGAGAACGCGCCATATATACAGGGGCTAACCGAGAAGATAAGGGAGTACCTAGTAGTTGAGAAGGTGAGGAGAGGCCTTGTCAGGGGAGAAGGCTGAGGCTAGGAGAAAGCTAATAGAGAATGGGAAGAGGATAGATGGTAGGGGGCCTGAGGATATAAGGCCCCTCAGATTCGAGGTAAGGGTCCTCAAGAACGCCAATGGATCTGCTCTTGTCGAGTATGGATCCACAAAGGTGCTCGCAGCAGTCTACGGCCCTCGAGACCCCGGTACAAGAAGCATTGCTCTACCCAATAGGGCTGTGATAAGGTGTAGATACCATATGGCCCCATTCTCAACGCATGAGAGAAAGAACCCAGCCCCTAGCAGGAGGGAGATAGAGCTCTCAAAGGTTATTAGAGAGGCTCTAGAGCCAGCTGTTATAACCGAGGCCTTCCCGAGAACAGCTATAGATATATTCATAGAGGTTCTGAACGCCGACGGGGGTACCAGGACGGCTGGGATAACAGCTGCCTCCCTGGCCCTCGCGGATGCTGGGATACCAATGAGGGATCTCGTTGCCGGGATAGCTGTGGGGAAGGTCGAGGGCACCCTAGTCCTTGATATAAACGAGGAGGAGGATATGTATGGTGAGGCTGATATACCGATGGCCTTCATGCCAAGTCTCGAGCAGATAACACTGATCCAGTTGAATGGTGTTCTGAGCGAGGAGGAGCTCTGGAGGGCTATAGAGCTCGGGGCCAAGGGAGCTAAGATCGTTTATGAGGCTCAGAAGGAGGCTCTCAGAAAGAGATACTCATCGGCAATAGAGTAGGTGGGAGTATGTCAATAACCCCGGTTGATATACCAGTCATACCGGCTCTGAAGAGGAACGCGATCCTGAATCTACTCTCTAAATCAACGAGAATAGATGGAAGATCCCCGAGCGATGTGAGGGGTATCGAGATATCCATAGGCGTTATACCGAATGCCAACGGATCTGCCCATGTTAGGCTAGGCTTGACACAAGTTATAGCTGGTGTAAAGGCCGAGATAGGATCCCCATTCCCAGATACTCCCGGCATGGGCAATCTAATAGTGAGCGCCGAGTTCGTGCCACTCGCATCACCGACCTTCGAGCCAGGGCCCCCGGATGTGAGGGCAATAGAGCTTGCAAGGGTTATAGATAGGTCTCTCAGAGATGTGAGGGCAATAGAGCTCGAGAAGCTGGCCATTATCCCAGGTAGGAAAGTGTGGAACATATTTATAGATATATACGTCATAGATCATGATGGTAACCTGGTGGACGCATCGTCAATAGCCACTCTAGCATCTCTCGCAACGGCCAAGATACCCAGGGCCCAAGCGGATCAGGAGAAAGGGGAGATAACACTGGATAGATCAAACCCGGAGCCGATCCCCCTAAGGAAAAAAGTGCTTACAGCAACAATAGCCAAAATAGGCGACTACTTAGTAGCAGATCCATCGATAGAAGAAGAAATAGTAGCAGATGCCCTAATAACCATAGCCTTCTCAGAAGACGGAGCTATAACAGGCATGCAGAAGAGCGGGATAGGAGCACTCAAACACGACCAACTAAGAAAAGCCATAGAAATAGCCAAACAAACATATGGAACATACCTCACAAAGACATATGAACAAATAGAAAACTATCTCAAAACAATAACCAAGCCCTAACCACCCGTCCCCATACCTTTATCTCTATAACAGATAGCCATCAGGATGCTACAAACCGAAGGCTTCACCCTTTGTGGGTTTATTAGCTTTTTGTCTCTGTTTATTGGAGAGGCTCTATGGCTTCTGATGATGAGGGGTGCTAACCATCTCGATTGATATGAGGGTTAGTCCCGAGCCTGGGCCATAGAGCTCTTCAGGAGATACAATACAGCTCTTAACTATGCTATAAACAGGATCCTGGGCCAAAAATTTGAGAAGCATTAAGGATGTCCATCACCTCTATATAGAGAACTCAAAGAATGGTTTGGACTTTCACCTAGGACTACTATTGATTGCTATAGAGATGCCCTCGCTAATGCAATGACTTGGAGGAACAATCCTAGGAGGTGGAGGAGGCCTAGGGTTAGGAAGCTGAGCATGCTACTATACCAAAGCTCGGGATACAGGGTCAAAGATGGCTACGGGGAGATCATGGGTAAGGATAGGAGATATGATGATTACGAAATGGGGAGGCAAGGCTAGTATATAGAGAGGGTAAGATGATGCTATGGATATCTAAGAAGATCCCTAAGCCAGAGCCTTACCAGCCCAGGGATGTTGTTGCAGATGATGTTAATGAGAAGAAGATAGTCTATGGAGATCACGTGATCAATGAGGAGAAGGATACCGGGATTAATATGGCTCATATATGGAAGAAACTTGCAGAGGATCTCTAGAAGAAATACTCATCCACCAGATATCCTGCTTAGAGGAAGAAAGGGATCCTGAATAAAATAAGATCCTATCATAGAAAGACTAAAAATATATTGGAGGACTGGGCTAGGAAATCATCGCCGAAGATCGTGATGCCGGCTAAGGGCTTTGATATGCAGTTGCTAGGGAGGATCTCAAAGGACTGATAAACACATTGAGGAGGATCAAGAACAAGGATCACAGGACAAAGCTAATCATAATGGGCTACAAGAGAATAGGAAAGTGAGTCGGTTGGCAGGCTAAGAAACATGGTATGTCACTAGCAATAGTAAACCCGAAGGGGACATCATCCAAGTCTTCGAAATGCGATTCTAAGGGATTAGAGGAGACTGATTACAGGAAGCTGAGATGCTCCAAGTGCGGATTCGAAGCCGATAACATAAGGAAAGTGGTGTTGAAAATTCTGGGAATATCTGGGGATCTCTGACCACCCCCTCTGCCCCTTAGATGACAGATGTAAGCCCGAATAGATGGGGGAACTAGTGATCCGCCTGAAAGGGGTGATGATCAAAAGATCAATGAAGACCTGAGGGCAGGAGAGGAGGTCAGAAGACCACCACGGACTTAAATACCTAGTTACCTATAGGTGCTTGATTTATATATGGGGGGAATCTACTTATAGAATTGAGAGTACATTGCTAGAGCTTTATCTAATAAGTTATGGGTAAGGGTTCCCGTTGGGTTGCTATGTATTATAAAGATATTTAATATTAGAGGTGCCAATTGCACGACTATGAATAGAGTGTTTAGTATGGGATCTCTATAGCTTAAGTTTGAGATAGATACTCTGTATAATGTTCTGCCGATATAGATATATATACCCCCTCTTGTTACTATATCGCCTGCAAGGTGTGAAGCCGCAATTAATAGGGATGCATATATAGATAGATCCAGTGGAGCCTCGTATACATTCCCGATAGCTAGCCATAGTATATAGCCAGTAATAGCTGATAATGCCATGCAGCTAAGAACTTCGTGGGTATATGGGCTTCTCAAGATCCTACCATCTACATGTCTAGAGTGACCTATATCTATCATCAAATTGACTAAAAATAATAATATAAATATATAGGAGAGGATCCAGGGATTAGGACCAACCAATAGATTTGCCAATGATGCTAGTGAAAACCCGCCTATTATATGTGTATATAGCTTCAAAAGATCACCCTAATACTTTCACCAAACCCTCCCTCTACCTAAAAGATCTCTACAAAGTATTTTATATAAATACCATTTACAAAGCATTGAGAGGTAAAAAGGCATTGTATTACCCGCTAAGTCTCTCTTGCAGATTCGTAGAGAATATATTTAGAGATCCTAATCCTATCCTAACTAGGTAATACTGATGGAAGCCGTTCTGAAACTGTTTTGGGTTTCATATAGATCTATAAGGTTTAGTAGAGAATCTATCTGTGGAGCCGCTTGTCCCCTGATGGTCGTTGATTATCACTATTTTCCTTTGTTTGGGATTACTGTGCTTCTTGATCCACAGGTTTTGACCCCTGTGGCATCGGGGGCTTCCACCTCCCCCACATGGTTTTGGACACCCCTGTAGTTTCAATGGTGGCTGTGGAGCCCAGCGGCACCGGGCCCCCATCTATACTTGAAACCCAGAAGCCCTTCTGGGCATTGCCCTCATATAGAGGCTGATCAAGGCTACTACCTCTCTATGCCACTTCTCGCTTCCCTTGCTATAGATCCCTCTCCTATCCTCCCCATATTTTATCAACGCCTTGTGTATTGGGCATGTCTTCGAGGTGTTCCTAGGATCTACCATAAGTAGTGGCATACCATATTACCTTGTCTATTATTGGTCTATTATTGTGTTGGGCTCTCTCTTCAAAGCACTCTGATATATTCTATGCCTCAGCTGCCTATCCCTATACCTAGCGATCATAGCCCTTATATCGTCTCCAGATATTCTCTCAATAACTATTACTCCTCTCATCCTCAGTGCGTCCTCATCGAAGATCTCTTCAGCATATTGTCTAGCCTTGTTCCTCCTTAGAGAGGATACTCTTTCAACAGCATCCTGGCATACTCTGTGAACATAGTGGGATGGGATATTTGGATACATATTCCTTGGCTCTCGATACTTCCCATTCTTAAGCCTATAGTAATTCTCGATAATATTCCTAGATGTGTGGGGAAGCACATCTCCAAGCATCTTTGGTATATATTCACGATCTCTTCTAATGCCCTGAATTCTCTCTTAGATAACTTCTTTGAGGGCGAACAGTGGTTCTACTAACAAAGATCCTATCTCCTGGCTTGACAACTCATACCCACTTCTTTTCGCTTTTCCTCTTTCTTTTCCTAGCCATTATCCCTAGACCTCGTTCGCCCCTAAACCTCCACTCTAGACATTAATTAATAATAAACAATACTAAGCATTCTAATATCGTGAAGAAGGATGAAGCCCCTCATTCTAGCTGTTTGGTTTTACCTTTTAGTATTGACCTGAAAGATTCAAGGAAGATCTCCCAGATCTTTCTGGAAGATGGTAGAGAAGATCCTCAGGAGATCAAGAGATCCACGGAAGATCCCTAGAAACATAACCACAAAACACCTGAACATATGAGGGAGCATGGTCAGCTATGCATTCACACTAGTATCCACAAGCACTTCTTACTAAAAGGCCCGTCAGCAAGAAAGCAAAGCCGGGAAACAGGATAGCGATCTTAACAGCAAAGCCTAGCATGACTGCCAAGACCGCTTTATAGAGGTAATAGCTAGAGAGATAGCTGATAAGAAGAAGATCCTAGACATGTAATAAAAACCCAAGAATAACAATCCCACAAACGGCAAAAGCACTAGTAGAAGTTGAAAAAACAATAGAAAATCAAATAAGAAAACGAAAAAACCATATATAGCTACGGGGAAAAGAAAAATAAACAATATCTATCCAACAGAACTATGGATCATAGTATCGAGGAGATCAAAAACAAAAGCAGAGATCATGGTGATCTACTATAGAATTGAAAGGAAAAAGTGGAAGGAAGAGTAGGTGTGGGTTGCGAAGCCGATGATGAAATATGGGGGTAGTGATCAATTTATCCCTTTGCAACACCTATGGGTCTTAGCCTAGCAACCAGCTTTGCTATCTTGACCCTATCTGCTACTAGAGCTACTTTATCTACGTCTTTATATGCACCTGGAGCCTCTTCAGATACTATTCTGGCGTCTACTGCCCTGACGTATATCCCTCTCTTGCTTAGCTCGTTTATAACTTGGTTCGCTGGATAGCTCCTTACCGCTCCGGCCCTGCTCATCCACCTCCCAGCGCCGTGTGGGGCTGAGTAGAATGTTCTTATGCTCTCAGGTATACCTACCATCACGAAGCTTCCTGATCCCATGCTACCTGGTATCAGCACTACCTGTCCTGTTTCTTGATGCTCCCTAGGTATCTCTGGATGTCCTGGTGGGAATGCCCTTGTCGCTCCCTTTCTATGAACTACTACCTTTCTTCTCTTACCCTCGATCTCGTACTCCTCTATCTTTGCTATGTTATGGGCTACATCGTATATTATCTGCAGATCCAGCTTATCCGGGTCCACATGGAAGACCTGTCTAAAGCTCTCCCTAACCCAGTGGGTTATTAACTGTCTATTAGTGAAGGCGAAGTTAGCAGCGGCCCCCATAGCCTGGAAATAGTCCTGGGCCTCCTTAGTATTGAAGGGTACAGAAGCAAGCTCCCTATCGGGCGGGTTAACACCGTATTTCCTCATAGCCCTCTCCATGATCATTAGATAGTCGCTCGCAACCTGGTGCCCAAGCCCTCTAGATCCGCAGTGGGCCATAACAACGACCTGCCCCTCCTCCTCTATACCCAGTTTCTTAGCAATAGCGGGATCGTAGATCTTATCAACAACCTGGACCTCGAGGAAGTGGTTCCCAGCACCCAGAGTTCCAAGCTGCTCCTTCCCCCTATCCTTAGCAGTTTTAGACACCTTATCCGGGTTAGCCCAGTCAATGAATCCTCTGGACTCTATGTGATACTTATCATCAGCCCATCCAAAGCCTTTCCGAATAGCCCAATCAACCCCTGTCCCCAGGATCTCATTGATATCCTGAACACCTACACGAATCTTCCCCTCAGCCCCAACACCGCTTGGAATGTTCTCAAACAGTGTGTCCACCAGCTCCTTCAGCTTCGGCCTCACATTCTTCTCCATCAGATTTGTCCTCATCAGCCTAACACCGCAATTAGATACTACGAATCCGTTGGCTACGAAGTTATGGGCCTCGTCGTTAACCGTTATATCATATACATGGCCGTTGTAACTCTCAGCCAAGATCTCTTCAATTACATCCCACACAATATCATTGCTTATATTCTCTCTATACCACTCCTCGAACCTCGGGAAGTTCTTCGGTACCCTTACCTCATCTAGATCATTGTACGTGCTTCTTTCTAGAAGCCTTCTATTGCCCCGGTAGATGCCCCCGCTGAGTAACGCTATAGATCCTGAGGGGCTGATGCCTATTCTATGACTAGCCAAAGCGATCTCGGTATCTTTCGATCTATCACTGAACACCCTCATTTTCCACCTGAGCCATGAAACCGCGGCCAACCCAGCCCTATGCCTGGTAGGGTTATAGATATATCCTACTCTAGACCACAGCTTGATCAATACCTCTGGTTTAGAGGAGATCCTGAGCTTAAGCCTAACTCTATCACCAAGATCCTCCCTATCTATGCTGAGAATCTCTATACCCAGTTCCTTCAAGATCTCAGCAATACCCCTTAAGAACTCCATAGCGATATTCTCTAGCTCTTTAACCTTCTTGATCGATACAAAGGGCTGCTTAAAGCTATATCCATTAATAGTCTGGGGCTTGAACATCTTAGCACCGAAATATGCCGCTACATATAGCCTCTTCATCCATGCAGGCAGTTCCATTATCCACTCCGGCACTATAAACGGGGCTTTGATCCTATTTCCTACTGGAGCACCTAGCTTCTCGAGGAGGAGTCTAAAGCTCCTAGCAGAAACACATATGCCATTTTCAACACCGACAACCCTCTTACCATTAATGGCTACAACTCTTTTTCTATTAATGATGCGGGTAGGGGTATACCCAAGTCTCTTTATATCCATAGCTATTTCTTCTAATCCCTCAGGACCTCCATAGAAGCATGTTTTCTTGCCATCAAACGCCCCGTCCCCAGTAAAGTAGCCCAAGAGTTTTAGGATTAACGGCAGCTTCGGATTATCTGTGTATAGGGGTAGGAGACCTCTTTTCCTGAGTTCTCTCGAAATGCCCGGACTGAAGTCGCTCTCATCGAGTAGGAGCTTCTTAGGAGGCTCCTCATATCTAACCCCCTCAAATGGGTATGTAGCAACCCTGTCACCCTTCTTCAAATTCTTCGCAAGGATCATACCTCTATTGGTTAGAATCGGGTGATCATCTGTCGCTCTGATCACAAGTCCTGATCGTGTCTTTATAACGTAGATCCTGTTCTCAGGTCTATAGAACCAATAGATAACATCCCCCCCTCTAGCCCTCCCATCATTTACTAGAACCCTGTTACCTATCCTAAGATCCTTTATATACCTCCAAGCGCCATACTCATCTAAAACCTTTGTATCTGGCGCTAGACAATTGATATCATATCCAACACCCCCAGGAGATATTATCCCTTCGTTTACATCAAAGGCTGCTACTCCCCCGATTGGGAAGCCATAGCCCTGGTGACCATCGGGCATTATATATACCTTCCCAACTACCCCTGGAAGGGTTGCCACATTAGCCCCCTGGATCAGGGTGATATCCTCCTTCATCTTCTTGATGAGAAACTCGTCGCCAAACACCACTACATCGGTTCTCATGCCAGGTCTAGCTCCTTTAGGTATGATCCATGTATACTCGTCCGGACCTCTCTCAAGCCTTATAGACAATTCTAAACCCTATTATATATAGGCGTGTCGCTCCTTTTATCCTTAAAGATCCTCGCCCGAGGATTTTCCCCTACGCACATCCCACAAGCTTCACAGCCTTTTCGAGATCCTCCTTAGTATCTATGTCGAGAATAACCCCGGGGTCTGGAACTTCCACATATGAGATCCGATCCCTATATCTCTCCATAAGAGCCCTGGCCCCCACGTTACCCCGCAGCATCATGATATCGGGTATGAGTCTCGAAGATATGAGCACGGGATTTCCTCTAGATCCCATATATGTCGGGATAACCATTAGAGGCTCACCCCCCTTTTCATAGTACACATCTATAATTCTCCTCATAGTGTCTGTAGAGACAAGCGGTTGATCCCCTAGAATTACTTCAAAAGCGTCTAAACCCCTTACAAGGCTCTTAACACCCTCTACCAGGCTGGCGCTCATCCCCTCTCTATATCTGGCGTTAATAACGATCTTGATGCCGCGTAGGTCGCTAATATATCTAGCCACGTCGCTTGCCATGTGACCCAGCACCACGACTACGTCTCCGAAGCCTATGCTGAGGGTCTTCTTAACAATAATCCTTATAATCCTCTCACCACAGATTTCTAGAAGCTGCTTAGGAAACCCCATTCTCCTCGACTCACCAGCTGCTAAGATTATAGCACCAACCCTCTCATAGCCATTCATGGGGCACACAATCTTATTCTCTAAGTGGTATTAGAAACGAGTAAGGTATATCTGTATCGCTATAAAAATGCCTCTGTGGAGATATAGTTGTGATCTCATAGAAACGGAGGGCATAGTAAAGACTTTAAGTAACCAAGATCACGCATTAATTCTTACCGCACCAATGGGATCAAAATATATATTGTTCCTCATAACACCATCTATGGTAATGTTTTATGGTTCCAGATATGATGCTTATAACAGCCTATCTAGGCATAAACGCCATAATATGGGTTGCTATGTATGGCATTGGTAGGGATAGAAAGGGGTATGAGAAGCCTGGTTCTAAGTCAGTGCCCAAAGAAATATCTAACCATGAGCTGCCTACGGTATCTATCGTGGTTCCTCTATATCTCGAGAAGCCCAGCTCTATTATGAGAACAGTTACCAGTATATCAAGACAAAGCTATCCCAAGGATCTACTCGAAGTTTTGCTGGTTGTTGAAGAGTCAGACTCAGAGACACTTAGAGGGGCTAGAGCAGCTCTCAAGTATCTATCGAAAAGAGGCATTAAATCCAGCATCTATATCCTCAGAGGCAGGAGGAGCTCTAAGGCGAGAGCTCTCAACTCGGTCCTGAGATTCCTTAGGGGAGAGATCATCGCTGTCTATGATGCTGACGACACTTTCGACGAGAACCAGGTCTTGAATGCTGTGAGACTCATGATCTCTAGAAACTATGGCGCTATCGGCATGAGAGTATATAGGTACAGCGATAATATCCTTGGGAAGTTACTATATATAGATACAGTCATATGGTATGATCTCATACTGAACACGCTCAAGAAAACAGGGCTCCACGTCCCCTTGAGCGGGGAGGGTCTGTACATATGGAGAAAAGTCCTCGAGAAGGTGGGAGGCTTCCCTGAGAAACTTGCAGAGGATGCCTACTTATCCCTAACACTATTCGAGAAGGGCTATAGAATAGGTCTCCTAGACTCATATGTAGAGGAAGCTGCTCCCATGGGTATTACGAGCCATATAAAGCAGAGAATTAGGTGGTATAGAGGTCATCTTGAATGCCTCTCAAGGATTCTTCTCCATAGTAGTGATAGGAGGCTAAGGGCGTCATTAAGCTATATAAGCCCGATAGTGGCGGTAGCATCCTTAATAATGTCGATCATAACTATGGTGTCTACATCATCATACATAGCTAGGGGAGATATCCACTTAAACTCTCAAAGCTATGTCCAGAACGGGGTGGAAGATCCTCAGGGCACGCTTGCTACAAATATTAATGTTATTATGTTTGCAATGATAATAGCTGAAGGACTTATTCCAATCATAGTAGTGATCCTCGTGGTCGCTGACCACCGTGGATCGAGGAAGGCGAAATATATACTTCCATATATACCAATACTACCTCTATACTGGATCTTGATCTCTGTGGCAGCGATACTAGCAATAATTTATAGAAAGGTAGAGTGGTATAAAACCAGGAGGAGCTAGAGAAGGATCCCAGCTACTCAGCCGCGAGACCTTGATCACAGCCCACCGGAAAAATTAGCAGAGGATTCACATAATTACTCATTATTATATTGTTATAAGGATAGTTTATAAGGGTTTTATAGTAATATATCATTAGTGAGGCCTATGGACACCTCTAATAGACCTGATGCCAAGATCCCGGTGATCAGGTTTGAGGAGGAGATGCGCGAATTCGTGATTACCGCTAGAGAACTTATAGATCAGGAGAAGGAGTTTGCAGCCGTGATGGTGATAAGATCGCAGGGATCCTCTGCTGCCAAAGTAGGTGCGAAAGCCATTGTACTACCAGACGGGAGAGTAATAGGATGGCTAGGTGGCTGGTGTAGCGAGAACGCTGTCCTCACAGCAGCTCTAGAAGCACTTGAAAAGGGGACACCTAAAATTGTTAGACTCATTATGAAAGGAGATGAGCTTAGAAAGATTGGTGAGGATGTTATAGAGGTGGGCACACCATGTGGAGGCGAAGTCGATATCTATATAGAGCCTGTGTATCCAAGGCCCCAGCTCCTCCTGGTAGGGGATAACGAGGTAACGAGGGCCGTGGCGAAGATAGCTAAGATCCTTGGATACAAAGTCGTTATATATGACATGATGGCAACAAAGGAGAAATACCCTGAAGCCGATTTGATCCTTAACTCTCTATCAGCACTTGAAAAGATCAGGCTCGATAGACACGCAATAGCGGTTCTCGCAACAATGGGCAAAACCTGGGTTGACGAGGAGATCTTAGAGAGACTCTTGAAAACAGACATAGGCGTGATCGAGCTAGTATCGAGCGTCAGAAGGGCTCAGGAAATATTCAAGCTACTCATGAAGAAAGGCTATAAGATAGAGGATCTGAGAAGAATTAAAACACCTGCAGGGCTAGACATAGGAGCCATATCACCTGAGGAGATAGCTATAAGCGTCCTGGCAGAGATCATAATGCTCAGAAGAGGAGGAAGCGGAAAGTCTATGAGAGAAGTTAGAGGAGATCCTCTTGAAACAATAGAGAAAGAACTAGAAA
>Ga0079998_114530_pt1 | contig 15845 bp, 16 predicted proteins | sample PerSpoBPS_BMetaG_FD_69201 | JGI IMG/M metagenome (GOLD analysis project Ga0079998, IMG submission 69201) | Thermal spring microbial communities from Yellowstone National Park, Wyoming, USA - Perpetual Spouter B (PS_B) MetaG (SPADES assembly)... | ecosystem: Environmental > Aquatic > Thermal... | reverse complement strand
TGTGATTCCGAGGATATCAAGGTCTTCCCACTTTGGCCCTGCGAAATACCGTCGCGTTACGGAAAAATAACGGAGAGATTTCTACCGGTCGAGGGATATGGGCTACTCGGTCCTCGGGTTGCTGCTGTTCTTCGCGATCGCTGGGATAGGCACCGGACTGATACTAGGAGGCTGGATCAGGGGGGAAGGGCCGATGCTGAGCTGGGGGACGGTGGCTCTGGTGATAAGCGCTGCACCTCTGCTGGCCTCCGCACTGGGCAAAGGGTCCTGAACTCAAAGGGAATCGAAGGGCGGAGGGAAGGAGTCCGAGCGCGCAGATCCTCCCTCAATATTGCCCAGCCTTTATCGATTCCAGAAGCGATATCGCGAGCCAGAGCTGCGTCCTGGTGAAGGAAGGGATGTTGCCGTCCGATAGGACCTCCTCGATCTTCTCTATCGCGTTGGCCGCCCTGACGGATGGTGAGTAGCGCTCGTTGAAGAGCTCGTCCATCGCTTCCTTCACGGCCTTCCTGACGTTCCTAGGAGTGGTGTTGTCGTTGACCACCGTCTCGAGTATCTGGGCTATTCTGGCCCTCCGCTCCTCCCAGGTACCGCCGGGGTAGGACATCTCCCACCGACATGCCTGTCACCTCCCCATTTATTTAAGCGAGAGCCCCGCAGGCTAGCGTAGCTAACATGTGTGAGGGGTTATTGCTGTAAGGTTGGATTGCTCGGAGGATCATCCTATAATCGCGCTCTTCCAGCTTCGTAAATAGATGGGAGTTATAGTGTCGTCGGAAAGGGCCGCACAGAGGTTCGTCCGCAGGGTAGGCACTTGGAAGGACTACGCCGTCTCGTTGGTCGCCTTGCTGGTGGTCTGGGAGGCGCTCTCGAGGATGTTGCCGAGCTACGTGCTGCCGCCGCTCGAGATGGTCTTCGAGACGATCTTGAATCTGAACTTCACCCACGCCTACGTCACGCTCCTTAGAGTTGCGGTAGCCTTGCTGGCCGCCTTCGGAACTGGACTGGTCCTGGCCACTGTGATGTACCTCTCAAGGCGCGCTGAGAGATACCTGATGCCGATCATATCGCTGATCATGGCAGTCCCTGCAATTTGCTGGGTCCTCTTCGCCATACTCTGGTTCAGGGAGCAGGAACTCAGGGTCTTCTTCGTCCTCTTCGCTGTCTGCATGCCGGGGTACACGATCGACATCCTCGACGGCATCAAATCGGTGCCCTTCCAGCTCAGGGAGGTCATCCTGGTCTTCAGGCCGACGAGGTACCAGCTGTTGAGGAAGCTCATATTCCCCTCGATCGTCCCCAACATCCTCACGACTTGGAAGGTGAACCTGGGACTCGGAATAAGGGTCGTGACGGTCGCGGAGCTGGTGGGCACGTTGACCGGTGTCGGATACGCGCTGAACTTCGCGCTCGGCAACCTCAGCATGCGTGAGATTATGGCGTGGACGGTCGTGCTTGTGATCTCGCTCCTCGCCCTGCAGGGACTGGTTCACTTGATAGAGGCGTACGCTTTGAGGTGGAGGAAATGATCGAGGTTGACAAATTGAGGAAGGTCTACGAGGGTCCCGGAAGGGCTGTGGTGGCGATAGAGCACTTGGACTTCGACGTCAAGGACGGCGAGATAGTCGGCATAGTGGGATCGACCGGTTGCGGCAAATCGACCTTCCTCAGAATAGTGATGGGCATAGAGGCTCCTACCTCGGGAAGGGTCCTGATTGATGGAAGGGAACCTTACAGGGATTTCTGGCACTTCAGGGGGAAGATAGCCGCGGTCTTCCAGGAGGACAGGCTCTTCCCGTGGAGGACGGCGCTGGATAACGTTCGGCTGGGACTGGAGATCCTCGGCGTTCCTAAGTCCGAGCAGATCGCAAGGGCCAAGAGGTGGCTCGAAGCGCTGGGACTCGGTGAGTTCGCCAACTCCTACCCGCACCAGCTCAGCGGAGGCATGAGGCAGAGGGTTGCGTTGGCCAGGGCGCTGGTGCTCGAGCCGGAGGTCATCCTCCTCGACGAGGCGTTCGGCCACCTAGACGAGGTGACTTCGAGCAGGCTCCGTTCCGATTTCCTCGAGCTGGTGAGGAGGGAGGGGATCACCACACTCTTCGTGACACACAACTTGAGAGAGGCCCTCGAATCGACCGGCAGGATCGTGGTCTTCGGAAGGCCCGCGAAGGTGCTGGCCGATTTGAGGGTGGAGGGGCAAATGAACAGGGACGACGTCAGGGAACGCATCTACAGGTTGATCGAGATGAACCAGCCGTCAGGTCACATCTCCTCCGTCTGATGAAGGGCCAGGCTTCCAAGGGCCTCGCCCGTCAGGGCTACTGATATATGGTGCCATTCAGATTGAGATTTACGCTATGCCGCACACCAGATCAGGGTCCGGAATTTCAAGCAGTCTCGCAGCGGCTCTCTCCGTAATAGCGCTGATAATTGGTTTGGTCGTCGGAGCGTTCGCCATAGGGCCGATAACCGCTCCGGAGAAAGTGGTCACGAGGGTCGTGGGAGAGACCGTTGTTAGGACAGTCATGGCTACTTCGGTCTCCACCGCCACGGTGGAGAAGCTGATGACGGTGACGGTGACCACAACGCTGACGCCGACGCCGCCCCAGCCGATTAAGGTCAGGTTCGCTAGCATCGCCTTCCCAAGCTACATGATGTTCCTCCAGCTGATCATACAGGCTAAGCGTTTCGACCTCAAGCACGGCCTCGACATAACGTGGGTTCCGCAATCCACGATCCCCGGTTTCTATGCGACGATAACCACAGGGGAGGCTGACGTGATACCTGGAGGTGGGCCGCTGGTCTTCCAGCGGATGTACTTGGAGGGCGTCAAGCTGAAGATAACCAACACGCTCGTGCCTATGTCGGCCGTCATCATAGCCACCACCAAACCAGACATAAGGTCAGTCGCTGACCTGAAGGGGAAGAAGCTGGCCATCGACGTTGGTGCGGCCGAGTTCGTCGTCCTGAAGACTTACGGGAAGGTCGTCGGGATCGACGTGGAGAAGGAGATCACGATCGTTCCGTCCGCTTACCCGGTGGCTAGAAGCAGGCTCATAACAGGCGAGGTGGACGCGGCTGTGCTGGTGGAGCCGCACATATCGCTTGCGAGGAAGGAGAACCCGAACGTGAGACGCGTTGTCAGCTTCGAGGACCTCTGGCGCGAGATAACCGGACAACCCTATGCTGTTTATCTGGTCACCGCTGTAAGGGAGGACTTCCTGAAGGCGAACCCGCAGCTCGTCGAGAGGATGATCGCGATGTTCCAAGAGGTCGAGGACTTCATCAGGAGGAACCCCGAGGAGGCCGACAGGATATTGGCCGAGGGCATGAAGATCGAGCGGGGCATCATGCTCTCGGGAATCCTCTCGAGGGACGTCCAGTACATGACCATACCGATTTGGAGGGAGGATGCGAAGAGCGCGGTGACGACCATGTTCTCCAAGGCCGTGGAGGTCGGGGCCCTGCCGAAAGAGCCTGGTCCTGACATCCTCTACTCGCCCTGACGGCAATAGAACTAACGCCTTCCCGCAACCGTCGCCTACCTTTTTCCAAAACTTCAGCTCAGCGCCCTCCGGCCTTTTCACCTCCGTCAGCCAACCTTTATCTCCCGAGCCTGCACCGTAACCCCGTAAACCCGACGGAAGGGGAGAGGGCGCGATATGAGGTGCGAGAAGTGCGGTAGGGAGGAGGTACTTCCCTTCAAGTGCGCCTATTGCGGCCGGTATCACTGCGCCGAGCACAGGCTCCCGGAGGCCCACGACTGCGAGTTCCTGCATCAGGCCCGATCGCCGGTCGAGATCAAGGCGATGGAGGAGAGGGCCCAGGAAGCGGCCGCCAAGAAGCTGTCCTCGGTCCTCTCCGTTAGGATCACCGCCTCCGAGGCCCTTCACCTTTCCGTGGGAGCCTTGTTGGTGGCAGGCGTCGGAGCTACGCTCTTCAACGTCAACCTCCTCGGTCCCGTTTACGCTGCAGCGGCCGTCGTCGCCTTCGTGGCTTCATTCCTGGTCCACGAGCTCGCCCACAAGTTCGTCGCCATCGGTTACGGGTACATCGCGGCCTTCAGGATCTCGCCGATAGGAGCACTCATAACGGCGATCTCGATACTGTCCCCGCTGAAGGTGATAGCGCCAGGTGCGGTCAACATATACGGCTCACCGAACTACAGGGCCTATGCGAGGGTAGCGGTGGTCGGTCCGCTGACCAACACGGTGATCTCGGCGTCCTTTTACGCCATCGCTTTCGCTTTGACGGCGTTCAAGGCTGACCCCCAGCTCACCCACCTCAGCTTCACGGTGGCGAGGATCAACGCGCTGCTGGCCTTCTTCAACCTCCTCCCGTTCGGGCCCCTTGACGGCCTGAAGGTCCTGGCCTACAGCAGGTCCGAGTGGCTGAAGCACTTCCTGCCCGCCCTTGCACTCTTCATCCTCGGAATCCTCGTCTGAAGTCTGAGGGATCTACAGAAATAGCACCGGTTCAGGTCATGGTGAGGGGATGGCGAGCAGGGAGGAGCAGATCCTGCAGCAGGTGAAGAGGGTGAGGAGCAGGAAGGGCAGGAGGGCGATGCCGGAGGTCGAGGACTACCTCGAGGTGATCTACGCGTTGGAGAAGGTGAGGGGTTTCGCCACCTCGAAGGACGTGGCCAGGCACCTCAACGTCAGACCGTCGGCCGTCACCAAGATGCTCAGGCGGCTCCGGCAGCTCGGCTACATCGATTACGAGCAGTACAGGGGCTTCGTCCTGACCGAGACGGGAAGGGAGGTGGCGGCGGACGTGTTGAGGAGGCATGAGGTGCTGGTGAGGTTCCTCGAGAAGCTCGGGGTGCCTCCGGAGACGGCGGAGGAGGAGGCCGAGTTCATCGAGCACGGCCTTAGCTCCTCAACGCTCGAGATCCTCTCAGCGCTCATCGATTTCCTCGAGAGTAGGCCCGACGTCACGGACGAGCTGATCAGGACCATCGAGGAGAGGGTCCGTCAAAGGTCTTCTGCAAATCCCGTCAGGTGACCTTAGGAGTTACTCCGGAATCCTCCGCGTGATACCGGCCCGGATTGATTTTATGGGACTTCGAGCCGTAGGTGGCGGCCGTGGTCCACATCAAGAGGATCACAGTTCAGGGCTTCAAGTCCTTCCCTCCCAAGAGGCAGGTCATCGATCTGCCCAAGGGGATGGTGGTGGTCGCTGGGCCCAACGGCAGCGGGAAGAGCAACATCCTAGACGCGATCAAGTTCGCCTTCGGCGAGCTGAGTCCCCACGCCCTTAGGGTCTCGAGGTTCTCGGAGCTGATCCACCAATCCCCTGAGGGAGGGAGCGCGCCCATGGCGAGGGTCACTGTGGTGCTCGACAACTCCGACAGGGCGATACCGGTGGATGAGGACGAGGTTTCGATAACGAGGAAGCTCTTCCCCAACGGAGAGAGCCAGTACCTCATCGGCAACAGATCGGTTAGCAGGGCCGACCTGCTGAGCCTTCTCGCGACCGCCAACGTCAGGCCATCGGGCTTCAACATCGTCTCGCAGGGAGCTGTGCTGGGCATAGCTGAGATGGGGCCGGACGACCTCAGGCAGCTGATCGAGGACGTCGCCGGGACCGGCGAGTACGACAGGCGGAGGGAGGAGGCGATGAGGGAGCTGGAGAAGGCTGAGAGGAACGTCGCTGTGGCGAAGGCGGCTGCGTCTGAGGTCAGGAAGAGGATCAAGCAACTTGAGGTGGAGTGGTTCGACCTGAGCAGGAGGAGGTTCATCGAGGCGGAGTTAGAGGCGCTTCGCCGCGAGGAGATAGCCGCGGAGCTGAAGAGGATCGACGCAGAGCTTAGCAGGATTAGATCGGAGAAGTCGGGGCTAGAGGAGAATATCGGGGAGCTCAGGAGGAGGCTTGCCGAGACGGATGCAAAGGTTGCGGAGCTGGAGCGCCTCGGGGAGCAACTCAGGTCGAGGTCCTCTGAGCTCGAGGCGAGGGAGGCCGCGCTATCGGCGTCGCTGGACAACGCGAGGAAAGAGCTCTCGAGGCTCCAGGCCGAGATCAGGGACAGGGGGAGGAGGTACGCCGAGACTTGGAGGAGGATGAGAGGGGTCGTCGATTCGTTCAGGTCCTCTCAGGAGCACCTTTCGATGCTGATGAGGAGGTTGGAGGAGGTCGACGCTTCAGCGGCAAACGTAGGGAGGGAGCTCGGAGAGGTCGAGGCGGAGCTGAACGACGTCGCTGCGAGGATCAGGGAGCTCGAGGCGGTCGTCAGGGAGTGGGAGAGGAGGGCGTCTTCCTCAAGCTCTGAGCGTGAGGCGTTGCAGAGGAGGTTGAGCGCCGTCGAGCGCCAGCTGACCGAGCTCAGGGGAAAGGCCTCTTCGCTCCAGGCGAGGCTCACCTCGATCGATGAGGAGGTCTCGAGGCTCGATGCTGTACGGACAGAGCTCAAAACGCGGATCGAGGAGCTCTCGTCCAAGAAGGAGGCAACGGTCTCGGAGATCGGGAAGCTGAGGGCAGAGGTCGCGGATCTGGAAAGGAGGCTCGAGGGTTTGAGGAAGGCTGCGAGGTCGGCCGGCGAGCTGAAGGCCTCCGTCGAGACGGAAGTGAAGGCGATAGAGAGCTCCCTGACGTCTTCTGTCACTGGTGCCCTCCAGAGGGCGCTGTTGGAGGTGCTCGGCGTCCGATCGATAGGAACCCTCCGGGACCTCTTCACCCCTCCAGAGGGCCTCGAGCCTCTCGTCCTCAACATGCTCGGCGAGTCACTGGACGCAATCGTCGTGAGACGGGACGCAGACGCGGCGGCGATCGCTGTGGCTGCCAGCTCCCTTGGCATCAGGGTCAAGGTCATCAGCGTCGAGGGATGGAAGGGGTGCAACAACAGGGGCAACGGATGCCTCGCCTGCCTCTCCCGGACCGGCTCGAGGGAGGCATCGGCCGCACTCCACATAGCGCTCGAGGAAGCGGTCCTCCTCGACGACGATTCGTTCCCCGTCTCGAGGACCTCAGTCACGGTCTCCGGGGCCCTGCGGAGGAGGGGCGGCGTCTTCGAGTCGCTGGGCGAGGTGGTGACCGAGGGCGAGGTGAGGCGGGAGCTCGAAGCCCTCAAAACCCTGATCCCGATGCTCGAGGAGAGGGTCGCTTCTCTCTCCGCTGAGGCCGAGGCGCTGGAGTCGCGCATCTCCTCCCTCAGGTCCGTCCTCTCCGAGCGCGAGGGGGACCTGCGTTCTATGGAGTCGGAGATCACCTCTCTTCTGAGGGAGAGGGAATCGGCGAGCAGGAGGATAGATCAGCTCTCCGTCGAGCGGCAGAGGATCGTCGAGGAGCTGGCCAGGCTTGCTGAGGCTGAGAGAAGGCTCGTGGCCGAGTACGAGGGGTTGCAACGCCAGATCGAGAGGACGGTCGCGCCGCCTGAGCCGACCGTTGAGAGGGAGGAGCTGAGCAAACTGAGGGAGAGGCAACGGGAGCTGACCGCGAGGGCTGCGGAGCTGAGGTCCGAGCTCGCCCAGTTGAGGAGGGAGCGGGAAACGCTGGTTGCTGAGGTCGCGAGGATCGAGCGGGAGAGGGCCGAGGGTGAGCGTTACCTCCGGGAGTCGGAGAGGTCGAGGCGCGAGGCGCTGGAGGGGATAAGGGTCGTCGCTGCCAGGTACGCAGAGGGGTTCCGGCAGCTGAGGGACCTTAACTCGGAGCTCGAGGCGGTGCGGAGGGAGCTCTCGGAGGTCAGGTCGCAAGCATCGGAGGTCGCCTCAAGGCTGAGGTCGCTGAGGGAGGTGAGGGACCAGCTATCAGCGGAGGTGAAGGGACTCGAGTCGCGCCTCGAGGCGCTGAGGGTCTCAGAGGTCGAGCTGACCGTGAGGAGGAGGGGGTTGGAGGAGAGGCTCGCCGAGATGAAAACCGGTCCCAGGAGCCTTTTGGCCTCGCTTCCGGACGACCTGAGGAACAGGATCAGGTCCGCGATGGAGGCTGAGATGGGTGAGCTCCAGCTCGTCAACCAGCTCGCGCCCATGCAGTACGCTGAGGTGGTCTCGGGTTACAAGCAGAGGTCCGAGAGGATTGCGGAGCTCGAGGCCGAGAGGAACGAGCTCCTGAAGCTGATCGACGAGATAGACCGGGAGAAGATGAAGGTCCTCGAGTCGACGGTGAAGAGGGTCTCCGAGAGCTTCGGCGAGTACTTCAGGGCCCTCACAGGAGGGGACGCTTGGCTCGAGTTCACAGATCCCGGAAAGCCCCTCGAATCGGGGATCGAGATGGTCGTGAGGTTCCCGGGGAAGGCTCCGAGGTCCGCGAGGGGCGTCAGCGGAGGGGAGAAGTCCGTGTCGGCTGTGGCCCTGATACTGGCTCTACAGTCCCTCACACCTGCAGACTTCCTTGTGCTGGACGAGGTAGACGCTCACCTCGACGCGAGCTACTCGGCGAACCTCGCGAACCTTCTGAAGGAGATGTCGAAGAAGGTCCAGATCGTCGTCGTAAGCCTGAAGGACATCGTCGCTGAGAAGGCTGACCTCCTGATCGGCGTCTACAGCAGGAACGGCGCTTCCAACGTAGTCACGCTGAAGCTGGGTGAGCTGGTGAATGAGCAGGGGAAGCAGGGCTGAGAGGGCCGTCACGGATTGGCGCCTCCTCCTCAACCCCGCGGAGCTGAGGAGGTTCAGGCCTTGGAGCGTCAAGCTAATCCCCCTCCTCAGGCAGCTGGCAGAGGTCGTCAGGGGCCTCTCGATCACCTTGAGCCAGGCGGGCGTTGCGGTCTACACGGCCGCCGTCATCCACAGGGAGAAGAGCGAGCGGATCGACGAGCAGGAGCAAACGAGGAGGTTCGAGAGGCCTGACCTCTTCGTGCCTCCGCCGATCGAGATACCTCTGAGGGGAGATGTGTTGACGCTGACGCTTCTGGACGTGGTTAGGGAGCTGATGGGCGTTTTGGAGAAGATGTCAGGTGGGCCTCAGAGCGGGAAGTTCGAGCAGATCAACGTCGACATCAAGCTCGACGATTACCTCGTCAAGATCGAGGAGGAGTTCGGGGAGTTCCTGGAGGAGCTGATGGCTCTGCTCTCCTCTTCGCCCGAGTTCCCGCTGGAGGAGCTGATCAGAGGTCTCAGCAGGCTCGAAGCCGTGAAGCGTATAATCCTGCTCCTCTTCGCAGCGTCGAGGGGATACGTCGACGTCCTTCAGGACGAGCTCACGGGAAAAGTGATCGTGAGGGCGGTGAACGCTGTTGCGGCGTGAGCGGCTCGGGGAGAGCGAGGCCAAGCTGTTGGTGGAAGCGATGCTCTTCGCCTCCAACAGGCCCGTAGAGCTCAGGACGCTGATGAGGGCGACGGGTTGGAGGAGCAAGAGGGAGCTGGTCAGGCTTTTGGAGGAGCTGAAGCGGGAGTACGACGAGCAGGGGAGGGCCTTCACCGTCTCCGAGCTACCGGGAGAGCGCTACCTGATGCACCTGAGGAACGAGCTTTTGCCGATCGTGAGGAGGTACCAGCGCCGCTCCCTCCTTTCCCCAGGAACACTCAGGACGCTCTCTTTCATCGCCTACCACCAGCCGATCGAGATGTCTGCCGTAGCTGCGGTCAGGGGTTCGAGGGCGTACGTCCACGTGAGGGAGCTCGAGGAGCTGGGACTCGTCGAGGTCGAGCGGAAGGGCCGGTCGAAAGTCCTGAGGACCTCCCAGCTCTTCGCCATGCTGATCGGCGTGGAGGGCTCCGTCGCTAAGATCAAGAGGGTCATATCCGGCCTCGTCGAGAGGGAGCGCGGCTCCGGTCAGAGCGACTCCAGCGGGTCACCTCCTCCGTCAGGTCAGGACCAGGCTGGCCCGAACGAAGACGCCGAAGTCGGGCCTGCGGGAAGAACCTAATATTGAGTGCTCTGATGGGTGGTGGGGAACAAGGTGCAGGATGTATTACCGGGTGAGGTGTTGGGCGCTGCGGCCACCGCTCCTACTGAGGACTCGACGCTTCTGATGCTGTTCTGGTTCGCCTTCCTTCTCCTCTCGTTCTTCTTCTATCCGATCTTCGGGCAGAGGCTGCAGCTGATCAACGTCCTCCGCGACATCGACCGGAAGCTCTTCAGACTCAAGCTGATGAGGGACGACGTAAGGCAGAGGACGATCTCCGCTCTGAAGCAGGCCGGGACAGACCTGACAGATGAGGAGCTCGAGAAGAGGCTCGACGCCATACTAGATTACTTCTACATCCCGCCTGAATCGATGGACCCGGCGGGCGTCGTCTACAAGCTCGAGCACATCCTCGAGATTGGGGAGAACAGGTTCGAGGACCAGGTCGCGGCCCTCGTCAAGACCGATGACCTGCACCGCGTCAAGACGCTGACGAACTTGGTTGAGGTGGCGAGGGCGATGAACCTGATCTACCGGATCGTCAGGCACTACTACCTCCTCGGAAGGAAGACCTCCAACTACTTCCTCGCTATCCAGGTACAGATGATGATGCCGATGATCCTAGAGCTGGCAGAGGCCTACAGGCAGGCGTCATTCGCGTTCTACAACGGCCAGCCGATCGGTGACGGTGCGGGCGTTCTCGTGGCTGCCAAGCTGGCCCGGGAGATCAAGGCTGTGACGGTCGACGAGTCCATCAAGGACACGACCGTCATGCTCGGAGAGTGGGAGGGTAGGAAGGTCTACATCATCAGGGCTAGGGGGCCTGGTGGGACCGTCGGGAGGCCGGGTGAGGCCGTGAAGAAGGTGATCGAGATGGAGGGGAGGGTTGACACGGTGATAACGATAGACGCGGCCCTCAAGCTCGAGGGCGAGGAGACGGGGAAGATCGCAGAGGGTGCGGGTGTCGCGATCGGCGGCCCCGGAATCGACAAGTTCAAGATCGAGACGATAGCCAAGGAGAAGAACGTCTCTCTCTACGCCATCGCAATCTTCCAGTCTATCGCCGAGGCTATAACGCCGATGAGGGAGTCGATATCGAAGGCGACCGAACAGGCGCTCGAGAAGGTCAAGGAGATCATAAGGAAATACGTGCCGGAGAGGGGCGTCGTCATCGTCGCTGGCATCGGAAACACCGTCGGCATCGGCTACTGAATCCCTCGCAGCTTTCAGACTCTGAGGGTACCACAACTGCCCTTCCGTGATTTTGTTTTGCGACCTCAGCGAAGAACTCCCCTCTGCTCGCACCAGTCTTTGAGGGGCCCGAGGATCACCCTTGGAGCGGAACGTAGGTCGGCTATCCTCCTAGAGCCCGTAAGGACCATCGCTGCCCTCAGCTCCCTCTCTATCTTGCTAGCCAGCCGCATCACCGCTTCAGGTCCCTCGACCGCTGCGGAGAGGAAGGGCCTTGCCATCCCGGCCACCGACGCACCGAGAGCCAGGACCTTGGCGACCTCGAGGCCGGTCCTTATGCCGCCTGAGCCGACGACCTCCACGCCCTCCACCCTTGAGACCTCCATGACGGCAGCCGCGGTCGGTATCCCCCACTCCCTGAAGACCTCGGCCAGCGAGGCCTTGTCGAGGTCGCCCGCAGCCAAAGCCCTCTGCCTCTCTATCTCGGTCCAGTTGGTGCCGCCTGACCCTGAGACGTCGATCGCCCTCACGCCGGCCTCTTTGAGGACGACGGCGTCCTCGTACGATATCCCGCACCCCACCTCCTTCACTATCACCGGGACCTTCAGGGACTCGGTCACCCTCCTGATCGCGTCAGCGACTCCTCTGAAGTCCGTGTCGCCGCCTGGCTGGACGAGCTCCTGGAGGACGTTCAGGTGAACGGCCAAAGCGTCGGCATCGAGCATCTCGACGGCCTCCTTCGCCATCTCCACACCTCCCTTGACCAGCTGCGCGGCCCCTATGTTCGCGATCAGAAAGGCGTCTGGTGCTACCTCCCTAGCTATCGTGTAGGTCCTCCTGACCTCGCGGTTGACGATCCCGGCCCTCTGGCTTCCAACGCCCATCGGTATGCCGAGCCTCGATGCGGCCCTTGCGAGGGCCTCGTTGATCCTCATCGCCTCTTCTGTACCTCCCGTCATTCCTTCTATCAGTAGCGGCATCCTGAACTCCCTGCCTAGGAAGGTCGCGGTGGTATCGACCGATTCGAGCGAGAGCTCGGGGAGGGCCCGGTGGACCAGCTCGACGTACTCGAGCCAGTTGGTCTTCCTGTACTCGACGTCGCCCTCCAGCGCTATCCTGATGTGGTCCGCCTTCCTCCTGACAACATCGCTCCCCAAAAGCGTCTCAGCCCTGCTCTGCCTGGACCTGCTCCTGTGCGGCCTTCCTCTGCGCCAGCTTCGCCAGCCTCGTCAGGTACCCGGCCACCTTGTTGGCGAACTTCTTCGAGACCTGTCCGGTGAGGACCTGCCTGACGAGGACCTTGTTCTCCTCGAACGACGTAGAGACCTGGTTCCCGTACCTCTCCATTATCTCCCTCGCGACCCTCTTCACCTTGGCCGTCCTGATCTTCCCCAACCTCCCACCTCCGTCGCCGTCCTTCGCCGAGCTGATAAAGTTGCTACGCCCAACCGCTAATATACCGGTCTTGAGGTGCTCTGGTGTGAAGCTGGAGGCATCGATCGAGCCTGATAGGGTCTCCGAGGTTCCTCACCTCGCTGCTGAGGCCGAGCGTTTGGGCTTCGACGGAGTTCTCTTCAGGGAGACGAAGCACGACCCTTTCGTCATGCTCTCCCTCGCAGCGACTGTCACAAAGCGCGTGAGGTTGGGGACCTCGATCGTCGTCGCCTTCGCGAGGAGCCCTACGGTCGTGGCATACGCATCGTGGGACGTCCAGTCGCTCTCAGGAGGGAGGTTCGCCCTCGGCCTCGGAACGCAGGTCAGGGCCCACATCGAGCGGCGCTTCGGCATGACCTGGTCGAGCCCGATATCGAGGATGCGCGAGTTCGTGACGGCCCTCAAAGAGGTGTGGAGCGCGTGGCAGGCCGGGCGTTCTCCGAACTTCAGGGGCAAGCACTACCGGATCGACCTGAGCAGCTGGTACTTCGAACCAGGGCCGATCGAGAACCCCGAGATACCCGTGTACGTGGCCGCAGTCAACAGAGGCATGTGCAGGTTGGCGGGTGAGGTCTGCGACGGCATCCACGTCCACCCGCTTAACTCGCCGAAGTACATCAGGGAGGTGATGTTGCCTGCCGTCAGGGAGGGTGCGGAGCGGGCTGGAAGGTCGCCGGACCAGGTCAAGTTCTCGGCGACGGTCTTCGCCGCTGTCGGCCTCGATCAGGAAGAGATCGAGAGGAACCAGGAGACTGTCAGGAGGATGATCGCGTTCTACGCCTCCACCCCAGCTTACAGGGGAGTCCTCGCCCTTTACGGTTGGGAGCAGGTCGGTGAGGAGCTGAGCGGGCTAGCCCGTGATAGGAGATGGGACGAGATGGCGAAGCTCGTCAGCGACGAGATGTTGCGCGAGTTCTCGGTCGCCGGAAGGCCTTCGGAGGTGGCGCAGGAGATCGTGAGGAGGTACAGGGGCCTCCTCGAGAGCGTCTGCATCTCCGCACCCTTCGACGGAAGGTCTCCGTGGTGGGGAGAGTTCGTCAGGTCCTTCCGCTCCTCCCTCTGACCGGGATACCTCAATATTGTGAGTCGCCCCGCGTCCCTCGAAGGGATGCTGGTAGTCAAGGCAGGCGGAAGGGCGATAGTCGCCAACGCCTCTAACATCGTGAGGAGCGTCGTCAGGGTCTCTTCGAAGAGGCCCGTCGTCCTCGTCCACGGAGGCGGTGACGTGGTGACGGAGTACTGCAAGGCCCTCGGGATAGAGCCGAAGTTCGTCGTCTCGCCGCAGGGCATCAGGAGCCGCTACACCGACGAGAAGGAGCTGGAGGTCTACGTCATGGTGATGGCCGGAAAGATCAACAAATCTCTTGTTGCGGAGGCAGTCAAGCACGGAGGCCGAGCAGTCGGGATCTCGGGAGCAGACGGAAACGTTCTGGTCGCCGAGAGGAAGAAGAAGATCGTGGTGGTCGACGAGAGGGGGAGGAAGAGGGTCATGGACGGAGGCTACACGGGACAGATCAAGGAGGTGAACGCCGATCTGGTGAGGGGCCTCCTCGAGCGTGGCCTGATCGTCGTGGTCGCACCGATTGCCGTAAGCGCTGAGGGGGAGCTGCTGAACGTCGACGGCGACCAGGCCGCCGCCTCGATCGCCAGAGCCCTAGGTGCTGAGGAACTGGTCTTCCTATCGGACGTCGACGGCCTGATGCTTAACGGAGGCCTCGTGAGTAGGTTGACGGCCGAGGAGGCGCTCTCGCTGCTGCCATCGATCGGCCCCGGGATGAACAGGAAGGTGATGCTGGCCGCCGAATCGGTAAAGGCCGGCGTCGGAAGGGCTGTCATATGCAACGGCCTTGCGGAGGACCCGCTGGCGCTGGCCGAGGCCGGAGAGGGGACAGTCATAGTCCGCTGATACCTGAACGCATACTGGCCAAGTTCCGACCACATCCTGGCTTCTGATGGAAGGTTCCCGTTCAATACCCGCCTCGTCCCCAGACTTATCGGTGAGGCAGGCACTACAGGCGGAGCAGGAGAGGAAGCTGAGGTTCGTGAGGTCGGTCTTCGCACGCTACTACAGGTCCGATCCACCTCCTCCCATCGAGGTAACAGAGCCGGAGCGGAGGGAGTTCGCCTACTGGGAGTTCGGGAAGCAGGTGATGACGAGGCACCTCGCCTTCCAGTCGGTCGGGGAGCTGATGAAGAAACTTGCCGAAGTCGTTCCTCTCCACGCCTACCGGTCTTCAGCCTACTTCAGGTATCCCGCCGCTCCGATGGAGGAGAAGGGATGGGAAGGCGCTGACCTTGTCTTCGACATCGACGCGGACCACCTGGACCTGACCTGCGTTCAGGAGCACCAGTACAGGGTCTGCCCTGTCCACGGACTCGCCGAGGTGCTGGAGGGGAAGTGCGCCGAGTGCGGTTCAGACCTGATCGAGGTCGAGTGGGTCTGCGAGAGGTGCATCGAGGGCGCGAGGGCCGAGCTGGTCAAATTGCTGAACGTCCTGATGGACGACTTCGGAATATCTGAGTCCGAGATCGAGGTCGGGTTCTCCGGCAACAGGGGCTTCCACGTGGTGGTCTACAGCGATGCCCTCAGGCAGCTCGACCAGATGGCGAGGAGGGAGATCGTGATGTATCTGACCTGCGAGGGGATAGATCCTTCGATCCTTGGTCTTCCTTGGAAGGGCCGGAAGACTAAGGGCCTCAGGAGACCATCGCTCGAGGACCCAGGGTGGAGGGGGAGGATAGTGAGGGCTGTTGCGAGGCAGCTGGCCCGTTCCGGTGAAATGGCCGGATGGCTCGAAGACCCCGACTGGTCAGCAGCCAAGCCGTCCTATTGGAGGGAACTGATCTCCAAGGCTATCGCCGAGGAGAAGGTGAGGATAGACCCGGTCGTGACGCAGGACGTCCACAGGCTCGTGAGGCTTCCTTGGTCTTTGAACGGTAAGACGGGGCTCGCCGCTGCGCGCATCCCGCTCGACAGGGTCGAGGACTTCGATCCCTTCGAGGAGGCGGTCGTCCTGAAGGGGCCACCGGTGAAGGTGAGGGTTCTCTTCTCGCCCAAGTTCAGGCTCGGAGGCGAGGAGTTCGATGCGTTAGAGGGGCCTGTGGAGGTGAGGTTGCCGGTTGCTGCAGCCGTGTACCTGATGTTGAAGGGCCTCGCGACGCTTCCGTGACCCTGCCTCTTGGGCTAACGCTCTCCTGTCCGGAATCGTTTCTGAAGGCACGGCAAGCCTGACCGTCCAATCCGTTCCACTAAGCTCGCACGGTCGGGCAGACGCGGCTCGTCGTGGCCGCAGACCTTCGATCAGCGACGAAAGGAGGTTGATATCAGGCTACGGCGTTGTGGGAACGGGTTGGTTGCATCTGCCGTCCCCAAGGTCGTTGAGGTGATGCGGAGGGATTTCGTTACGATCGACGCCGACGAGCCGCTGATCAAGGCCGC
>Ga0079998_121588_pt1 | contig 16018 bp, 19 predicted proteins | sample PerSpoBPS_BMetaG_FD_69201 | JGI IMG/M metagenome (GOLD analysis project Ga0079998, IMG submission 69201) | Thermal spring microbial communities from Yellowstone National Park, Wyoming, USA - Perpetual Spouter B (PS_B) MetaG (SPADES assembly)... | ecosystem: Environmental > Aquatic > Thermal... | reverse complement strand
ATCATCTGGCCCTGGCGCTGATCGCGTGGGCGCTGGGGATGCGAGCGGCCCTGGTGCTGGAGGAGCTTCGGGGGATGAAGGAGCGGATCGGGAAGGGGAAGTCCAGGAGGATGCGGCAGCGCCTGCTCAACTTCTGGAGCATTATGACTTTCCATCGGATCCTGGTTCACAAGGCGAGGTTTTATGGGGTTCCCTTGATCTTCGTGAACCCACAGAACACGTCCCGGGCGTGTCCGGTATGCGGCAAAGTGAATGAAAGGCTAAGGGGACCCGTTCGGGCGTGCCCTTGCGGGGCGAGGATGGGCCGTCACGCGGCGGCGGCGGTGAACATCGCCCGCAGGGGGGTGGAATTCCTCGAGGGCCTGGGCCCTTGGGGCAGGGGTCGGTGGGCGACCCCGGTGGCCGGTCCTCTGGCCTCGGGTTGAAAGCCCGAAGCCACGACTGGAATACGCAGGCAACTGCGTAAGTCCTAAAATCTGAACGAACGCCTCCGGGAGGTCGGGATGCGGAAGGCAATCGATAGCTACCCCTTCGCCGTGGGGATCGGGGTGGGGCTGCTGCTGCTGCAGCTCACCCCCTACGCCCTGCTGGGGCTGTATCTGGTCCTCGCCGGCCTGTGGGGCGTCCTGGCGGTGCTGCTGCTGCCGCCGGCGGTGGCCGGGGAGTCCCTGCGGGTGTGGTGGGAGGGGGGGCGGTGGCGGGCGGCCCCCCGGCCAGGGGCGGAGGGGCCGGTGCTGGAGATCCGGGCGGGAGGTCGGGTCCGCTGGATCCGGCCGGATTCTTCGGACCGCTGAGGCCCGGGGCGGGAAGCGTCCGGGGCCCCGGCGGTCCGCTCCATTTCCGAAAGGAGGTGTCTCATGTTCCCAATTCTGTTGTTGGTGGGTGTAGGCTTGCTCGCCTACACCAACATCGCGTCGATCCTCTCCTTCTCCGGCCACGCCCTGGACCTGGACTTCCCGGTCCAGGTGGGGGTGGCCGTGAGCCTGCAGCTGGCGGAGTTCCTCCTGGTGATGGCCCGGGGCCACCCCCATCTGATCCGCCCCCTTCTGGATCCCGGCGCGGATCCGGAGGGCGGGGAGGCCCGGGCGGCGGGGGCAACCTGGGCGACCCTGGGGATGCTGCGGGTCCTCCAGGCCGTGGACATCGTCCTAACTACAGCCGGGCTGTCGGGGATCCACCTGGAGGATCTGTCCCCGCTGGCGGCCCTGGGGCGGATCCTGGACCACGGCGTGCTGGTGGCCCTGGCCCGGGTGGCGGGCGGGGTGCTGGTGGCGGTGGGCCCCGAGGAGGGGCTGAGCCTGCTGCTGGACGAGGGGGTGGCCGAGGCCGGCGCCGAGCGCCTGGCCGTGCTGTGGGCGGTGCTGGCCGGGTGGCTGCGGGGGCTGTTGCGGATCCCGGAGCGGGTGGCCCTGGCGGCGGCGGGGCGGCGGACCGGCCGGCGGCGGCCGGCCCTGGGGACCTGGGCGGCCCTGGGGATGGGTCCGGCCCTGGGGATGCTGCTGGTCCTGGAGGGGGCCAACCTCTACACCACCGTGGCGGCCCTGCAGCGGATCTACGAGCCGGCGGCGGGGCTGGCGGGGTGGCTGGGGGTGGCCCTGACCATCACGGGGCTGCAGGGGATCCTGTGGGACCGGGCCTCCCTGCGGCGGGTGCCGACGGGGCGGATGACGATGCTGGGGCTGGCCCTGGCGGCGGATATCCTGACGGCGGCGGCCCTCATCGCCTTCCCCCACCCGACGGATCCGGTGGCGATGGGCCTGGGGCTGGTCTTCGGGCTCATCTTCCCCATCCTCCCGGAGATGGGGCTGGGGCTGCTGCTGCAGGCGGCGGCGCCGGTGGTGGGGGACCTGCCCCTGGCCGTGGCCATGGTGGGAGACATTGTGGGGCGGATGGTCCGGACCTGGAACCAGCTGCAGGGCGCGCTTGGGAGCCCGCGCCGGGAGATCCCGGCGGCCGATGGGGCGGCGGAGGCGGAGATCCCGACAGCCGATGCGGCGGAGGCGGAGATCCCGGCGGCCGATGGGACGGAAGTGTTCTTCTCCCGGAGGAGGGGGCGATGACGCTTTCCGTCGACGTTTTCCTGGATGTGTCGAACTTGATGCGGGCCGCCGCCCGGCATCCCGCCCGGGATGGCCGGGTGGCGGACTTCACCGCCCTTCTGGGGATAGGGTTGGCGGCCGGGGGGGAGATCCGCCGGGCGGTGGCCGTCCTGGCGGCCCCCCCGGGCGCGGGGGCGGACGAGCTGGCCAACGCGCTGGCCGCCTCCGGCTGGGCCTTGCAGACGGTGGGGCGGCCGGAGGAGGAGGACGAAGCCCTGCGGGCGTTGCTGGAGGAGCACATGCGGGAGTCGCCCGGCGGGATCGTGTGGCTGTCCGGGGACGGCGGGTTCCTCCCGCCGCTGCAGGCGGCCCGGGCGGCCGGGATCCAGGTCCTGGTGGCGGGGATCTCCGGCACCGTGCACCGGGCCTACTTCCAGCAGCGCTTCCCGGTGCTGCTGCTGGACGATCTGGTTCTTTACCCCCGGGAGGATCTGGCGCGGGGGGCGCGGATGATCCCGCGCTGGATCCGGGGCTGGCCGGGCCGGTTCCGGGAGATCCTCATGCGCGCGCCGGATGCGGAGCTGGCCCGGCTCGTCGAGGAGCCGGGCTGTCCGTTCGCCGACGCGAACGGGCTCCGGCTCTGGCGCCGCTGCTGGCAGGCCGGGCGGATGGCCGACCCGGAGACGGCCCGGCGGATCCACCGGGCCCTGCGGCGGCAGCGGCCGGAGCCCGCGGCGGCGCTCCGGGCCGGCTGAGCCCCTCCCCGCTCCTCCGCTTCCGGGTCGGCCCGGAGCCGTCCGGGTTCCCCTTTCAATCCGGATCTATATAGATCCGGATTGGCGCGGTGGGGCTCCGGGCCTACCGCCCGGTCCGGGTGATCCTGGCAGGCGGCGATGCGGATCTGGCGGAGGCAGATCGGTTTGGCGGGAGGCAGGGATGCGGATGCGGCGGCGTTCGAAGGGCTTCCGGGGCCTGGGCGGTCCCCTGGCGGCGCTGCGGTTCCGGCTTGAGGATCCCATCGCCCGGGCCGATTTCGCCGCCCGTCTGAGGGAGCGGGGGCATCTTTCCGCCGCCCGTCTGGCGGAGCGGGGGGATCTTCCCGGCCTGTTGCTTCTGGCGATGGCCTGGGGAGGGGATGTCCCTTTCGTCTCCTCCAGTTAGGCATCAGTTAGGCGCTATGGGTCTCTCCCGCCTGGCGGCGGCCTCCGCGGGCCCCGCGCCCTGGCCCTTCCGGCGGGGCAACCTGGCGGGGACGGCCCCTCCCGCATGCGCTTTCCCAGGAGATGTCGTGCGGGCGATGCAGCGATAGCGAGATGGTCCAGCGGCGGAGGCTTTCCCGAAAGCGGCGTTCGGAGATCCTGTGGGGGATCGCCGGGTTCCTGTATTTCCTGATCCTCCTCCCCCTCATGGCGTGGCTGGCGAATTCGGCGCGGCTGCGGGATTTCAACCGTTTCCCCTCCTGGGTGGAGATCTTCCCCGCCCTCGTCATCAGCCTGCTTTTCCTGGCGGCGCGGCTCAGCGGGGAGCGGCGGGGATGGATCCCCTGGCTTTCCCGAACTCTGTTTGGATCCCTTCTGGGCCTTTGGGTGCTCTCCTATCCGGTGGTTTACTGGCCGCTGCTTCTGCCAAAGGGGTGGGGGTGGGCGCCTTGGGTCACCTATGGGCTGGGGCTGGTGGCGGGCCTGACGTATGGGTGGCGGCGCGGGTGGGACGCCCTGATGGATCGGCTGGACCGGATGGGCGGGGTGGTGCTGGCGCTGAGCGGGGGGAGCGCGGCGGGTCCTTTGGGGGCGCATCTGGGGATGCGGGCCTCCCGTTCGGGAGGGTATGGGCTGGTGGACGTCCTGCTGATCCTGGTGACGACGGGGATCGGATACTGGCTGTTTTTTGCGGGGATCGCTCAGAACTGGCACCTGCGCCCGCTGGGCCTGGGCTTCGGGAGGCTCCTGAGGAGGGAAGCATCGGGCCTTGAGGAAGGGCCGAGGGCGGCGCCGTAGAGGAGTCGGAGAGATGGGGCCGGGATGCCGGATCAGGAGGTGTCCATGATCTCCCCAAATCGGACAGAGATGATGTGGTTCGCCTTGGGCTTGGTGTGGTTTTTCTTGGTAAGCCCTCTTTTGATTGTGTTATCTATGCGGTTGGGTTTATGGCCGAAGATGTCGTTTTGGATCGTATTGATCTGTTTTCTGATCTGGATTTTGCTGACGGGAGTGGGGCTCTCCCTTTACTCGCTTCGGGTGGCCCGAGAGATGGGAGTGGGAGGTTTGGCGGTCGCAGCGATCTGGATCGGGCTGGCGATCCTGCTGGCCAGTGGGATCATGTCCGCTTTTCGCATCGGACGCTGAGGCCGGCTTCCTGGATGAGGCGATCGGGCCTCCCAGGACGCGCTTAAGGACAAGCCGCTCGGGACGCAAAGAGGAGGCCGAAATGTCCGACAAGTCGTTCGATCCCAAAATTCACCCTCTAAACATCGCGGGCTTTGTAATCATGGTGGTGGACCTCATTGCCGCTGCCTACTGGGTGATGGAGATCCAGAAGCCACGGGCCATCGCTTTGAAAGCGGCGGGGCAATGGACGCTGTGGGATGAGATCGTGGACAAGCTGATCCTGATCGGCTTCTGGGTGATCGCCTATATGGGCTACGCCATCGGCGCGTTGCCCGACAACAAATGGGACTGGCGGCAGGCGGCCAAGTCGGGGCTGGAGGCGTTGATCTCCGGCGCCATCGTGGGCGCCCTCCACGCCCTGATGTCGCGGCGATAGCGGGCGCTGCTCTTCCGCCCGAGAAAGCCGCTTCCCACTTCCCTCCCCGACGGCCCGGGCGTGGCCGCCCGGCTCCGGTCCGCGGATGGAGAACGCCGGGCTTTCCTCCCCCGACCCCCCGCCGGGAGGCCCGGGAGAAAGCGCCTTGACATCCCCCGCGCGGGCTTCCATAATCGTTTCCAAAAATCGCTTGCTTCGCGCCAACCCATGCTCAACCCCACCCTCTCCCGGCTTGGAGGTAACAGATGACGCGCCAGGCGAGGCTGCCCCTGGATCTCCCCCCGGATCTTGCCCCGGTGGAGGCCCGGCCGGAGCCCGGCCTTTCCCTGGGGGAGGCCATCGAGGCCTTCCTTCGGGCGGGCCGGGGGCGGGGCGATCGGTCGTACAGCCAGCGCACGCTGCGCGAGTATCGCCTGCGCCTGTCGCGCTTCGCGGCGGCGGTGGGCCCCGAGCGATCCCTTCGGTCCATCGCCGTGGAGGATTTGCGTCGCTTCGTGGCCGATCTTGCGCGGCGGGAGAGCGACTACCGCCTGCATGATCATCTCGTCACCCTGAAGTCGTTTTTCGGCTGGGCCTTCCGGGAGGGGCTGGTGGAAGAAGATCCCAGCGCCCGCTTCATGCTGCCGGCCGCCCCGGAGCGGGCGATCGCCGTTCTCTCCCCGCAAGGCCTGGAGCGGCTGCGGGCGATCTTGCGGGAGCGCCCGGATCCTCAACTCCGGGCCTTCGCGGAGCTGGCCTTCTGCGGGCTGCGCCGGCAGGAGCTGGACGCCCTGCGCTGGGCCCATGTGGACCTGGCGGGCGGGATCCTGCGCCTTTCGGGGATGCCGCGGGGGATGAAGGACCGGGAGATCCCCCTGCACCGGGAGGCCGTGGAGGCCCTGGCCCAGCACCGCAAGGCCTGGGAGGCCCTGGCCGCCGCCCCGGATCTGGCCGTGCAGCTGCGCGGGGCGGCCTCCCAGCGGGTCCGGGAGGGGCGGGTCTTCTACATGACCGCCCGCCGGCTGAGCCAGGGGCTGGGCATCTGGGCGCCGACGGCCGGCGTCCCCGAGCTGGGGGCGGAGATCCTGCGCTGGACCGGGGCCGCCGCGGCCCTGGCCCTGGGGGAAACCCCGGAGGGCATCGCCGCCCGCCTGGGCGTGGGCGAGGACTACTTCCGGGCGGAAGTCCAGGACGCCCTCGAGGCCGCCGCCCGGAAGGCGGGGTGGATCCGGTAGGGAAGTGGGGGAGGAGAAGAGTTGCCCCCTTGCGCGCTGATCGTCGAGGACGTCCCGGAGGAGGCGGAGCTCCTGGGGAGGCTGCTGGCCGGGCACGGGTGGGCGGCGCGGTGGGCCCGGACCGTCCGGGGGGCATGGCGGGGGCTTTCCCCCCGGCCGGACCTGGTGATCCTGGACCTGGGGCTGCCCGACGGGGACGGGCTGGACTTCCTGGCCCGCCTGAGCGGACGGCCGGATCCCCCGCCGGTCCTGGTGCTCACCGGCCGGACGGACCTCCGGAGCCTGGAGGAGGCCTTCCGCCGGGGAGCGTGGGACTATCTCGCCAAGCCCTACGACCCCAGAGAACTTTTGGCCCGCCTGGAGGCCGCGCGGCGGCGGGCGCAGGGGGCGGCGGCCTGGCGGCGGCGGGCGGAGGCGTTGCGGACGTGGCTGCAGGCGTTCCTGCCTGTCCTGCGCCGGGGGCCGGAGGCCCTGGGGCGGCCGGCCGGATGGGGCCGGGGGACGGTGCTGGCCGCCGCCTGGGGGAGGATCCCCGACGCCTTCTGGGTGCGGCGCTTCGGGGCCCGGGCGCGGGGAGGCGAGCTGGCCGCCGCCCCCGACGGGACGCTGCTGGCCCTCTTCCCGGATCCGGCGGCCGCCCTGGAGGCGGCCGCCGCCCTGCGGGGGGAGGGCCTGCGCCGGGGGGATCCCCCCGGCATGGGCCTGGCCGAAGGCCCGGTCTTCCGGGGACCCTACGGGGGCCCGGAGTGGGCTTTCTACGCCGTGATGGGCCCCGCCGCCGAAGCCGCCCGCCGCCTGGCCCGGCTGGCCCCGGCCGGGATCCTGCTGCTGGAGCCGGCGCTTCAAAGCGCCCTTCCCCCCGGCGAGGCGGGCCGGGCCCTCCCCTGGGCGGACGCCCCGGCCTGGCTGCGCCCGACCCCCCTGCGCTGGCCGGGCGAAGGGTGCTAAAAAAGGATGCTAAAATCGGGAAGAGAACGCCGGAGGCCATGCGGATGCGAAACGATAAGACCCCCGGGATCTCCCAGTCCGAAGCCGCCCGCAAGTACGGCGTCCCCCAGCCGCTCATCTCCAGCTGGGTCAAGCAGGGGCTGATCCGCGTGCTCCGGCCCGGAGGGCGCGGCCGGCCCTACGAGCTGGCGGAGGAGGACATCGCCCGCCTGGCGGCCATCTACCACGAAGAGGCCGCCCGCTCCCCCCACGGCCTTCAGGGCAAGCGGACCCGGCAGCTTCTTCTCCAGAAGCTGCTTGACGAGTTAAGGGGGTATGGCCTATAATGGGGCCAACCCATATATTCTGGAGGTCCCCATGACCGTCGGCGATCTGATGCAGGAGGCCCGCCGCCGGGCCTTCCGGAGCCTGGTCCTCTTTCTGGGGATCGCCGCCTACGCCGTGGCGCTGATTTACGCAGGCGTCCACAACTACGCGTTGCTCACCAGGGGGGTCGCGCCGGAGCTGATCATCTTCGCCCTTCTGGGGCTCTTCGGGCTGGAGATTTCCGCCATCGCCCTCCCCCTGGCGGTCCATTTCTGGACCGCCCCCGGCCTCCACCGCATCGCCGCCCTGGCCTTCTACGCCGTCGACGCCCTCCTGCTCTTCGGGAACTCCATCCTGGACTTCCACCTGAACGCCGGCCTGGCGCTTCCGGCCTGGATGGATCTTTACCTGCGCTACATCGCCCCGGCCACGCCGCTGGTGGTGGGAGCGATGTGGGCGACGCTTTTCATCCTCGATCCCGCAAACCGCCTGCGGGACGTGGAGATGGAGATGGCGGCGGCGGCCCGGCTCGCCCTGGCGGCGCGGATCGCCGAGGCGGCCCGGGCGGCGGAGGTGAACGAGATCGTGGAGGCGGCGGCCCGGCAGATGGCCATGGAGCTGGCCGCCCGGGCCGTGGGACGCCCCGTGCGGCTCCCGCCGGCGCCCCGCCCCGCCCTCAACGGCGCCGGCCCGGCCCCCGAGCCGGACGGCCAGGAGGCCGGCCCAAAACGGCCGTAGCGGGAGGCCAATTCGGCTACATATATAGTCGAATTGGGCCGAGGGGGGATCGGGGGAGGGAGCGGCCGGAGGACGACCCGGCGATCCGGGGGGAGGCCTCCCGGAGGGACGTTAGGCATGCGGGCATCGTGGGAGGGGTCCCCCGGGGCGAGCGGCCCGCATGCCAGTATGCCAGTATGCCAGTATGCCAGGAGGAGGCCTCGGAGGAGGAAGACCCCTCGGACGGACTGCCAGTGTGCCAGTATGCCAGTATGCCAGTATGCCAGGAGGAGGCCTCGGGAGGGGAGGAAGATCCCCCGGACGGACGGCCAGTATGCCAGTATGCCAGTATGCCGGCATCTCCCGGGGAAGCCGTCCGGGCGGACGGCCGGGCCGCCGGCGGCGCGGAGGGGGTCCTCCCGGAGGCCTGGCGGCGGAACGGCCTGGGGGAAGCCGGGTGGCGCATCGAGGTCTTCGGGCGAGGACGATACTGGATGTGGAGGCGCGGACATGGCAACAAGCGTGAATCCCGCTACGGCGGCCGCTTCGGCCTCCTCCCGCCGGAGCGGCAGGCGGCGTACTTCGAAAACGTCCGCCGCCGCGCCGCTCACCCCGGCGATGGCCCTGGAGATTTTCCAGAGCGCCGTGCTGGAGGCGCAGCGGGCGGGCGTTGACATCGCCTGGGCGCCCATGGAGGGGGACGTGGTCCTCTTCCGCCTGCAGGGGGTGCGGCTGTGTCCCACCTGCCTCATCCTGCGCCCGGCGGCGGAGATGACGGAAGCCGGGACGTGTCGATCCTGCGCGCCCGCCGGCGAGCCTCCGGCGACGGAGGAGGCATCGGCGGCGTCCGCCGCCGATGACCAGCGGGAGGACCCATCCCGTCCGGAACCGGCCTGATCGCCGCGGGGCCGAAGTCGGGAGGCGGCTTGACAGGAATGCGAGAGGAGGATAGGATTCCATACAGAATGATATGGGGAGGGAGAGACACATGGGGCGGAAGGCGGCAGAGGTGACGGTGAATCAGCTGCGCAAAAACCCCAGCCGGGTGTTTCGCCGGGTGGCGGATGGGGAGCCGCTGGTGATCGTGGCTGGCCGCACCCGGATCCCGGTGGCCTGGCTGATGCCCTATCTGCACCGGGAGGAGAAGCCGCTGGAGGAAGCCGGGGAAGACCCGGACGAGAAGAGCCCCCGGTGAGGCGAAAAACAAACGCGCCGCCGTGGCCGCGGCGGCGCGGGAGGTGAGGGGAGCAGCGTCCCCATGCGCTTCGCCTCTATTTTACCCCAAAGGGCGCGAGGACGCAAGTCCGAGACTCCCCTCTCCTCCCCGAGGATCCTCCGGCCTCCGAGGAGATCGAGATCATGGAGAGCATCCAGGACGTCCTCTGGCGCTACACCGGCCTCCGGACTGACCATGTCGAGGCCCTGCGGGACCCCGAGAAGGCCTCCCCTGCGATGCGGCGGGCGCTGCGGGACGGAGGCCTCCTGGATGAGGCGGGAAGCCTCACCCCCGCCGGGCGCTTCGCCCTGGAGCGGGCGGAGGAGATCCTCTCCGGCTCCTTCCGGGAGCCCGCTCCTCTGGTGGACGTCCCCTGGGAGGAGATCCGGGGGATCGGACGATGTCTCCCCAACGCCAAATGCCTCCACTACGTCTGCCGCCACCCGGGCCTGGCGCTGCGCTTCCTGCGCCAGGCCTTCGGGAACGCGCCCCTGGAGCGGCTGCGCTCCCGCGGCTGGATCCGGATCCCGGAGGGCCTTCCGTGGGAGGCGTGGTCCACGCCGGTGGAGCCGACGCCGGAGGGCCTGGAGCGGCTGCGGGAGGCGCTGAGCACGGAGTGGGATCGAGAAGGATGGATGTTCAAGAAGACGGAAAGCGGACGCTGGTTGCTTGTCTGCAACGAGTGTCATCTGCCATATGGGTTCCTGCAAGAGGATGAGGAGTTCGAGACCAAAGAGGACGCAGTCCTGATGGCAAAGATGATGGGTTGGGTAGAAGGGACATGCCCAGAGTGCTACTTCAGTGGAGATCCCCCCGATTTAGTGATTTAGTGATTTGGTGATTTGGTGAGTATGCCGAGATGCGCTACACGCCGGAGGGCATGCCCGTGGCCTCGTTCCGGATGGCCAGCGGCGTCCGCTATCGGGACGCCGGCGGGGAGCCGCGGGAGGAGACGATCGGGTTCCGAGTGTCGGTCTTCGGGCGGCAGGCGGAGATCGCCCATCCATGCCTGCAGAAGGGACGCCCGGTGCGGGTGGAGGGCCGCCTGCGGCCCGGCCCGGAGACCGGCAGCCTCCGAATCTTCCGGCGTTCCGATAGGGCGGTGGGGACGTCCTGCGAGGCGCGGGCGGACCGCATTGTGCTCATCGGGCCACGGCCCGAGGGGACGCCGAAGGCCCTGGAGGCGGTGAAGGCAGCGACGGAGAGGGAGAGCAAAGAGCCGTTCTAACCCAGGGGGGCGAACCATGGCCCAGCCCTCGTTCCCGAAGTGGTATGTCCCGTTCTTCCCCGCGCCCCTGGCGCTGGCGCTGCGGGAAGAAGACCTGCGGGCCATGGTCCTGATCTGGGGGATGATCTGCGAGGCCATCCGGAAAGGGGAGGACCCTGTCTTCCGGATGCAGGATGTCGTCCGGCAGATCGCGGCGCTGACGGGAGCCTCCGAGCGGACGGCCTATCGGTGGGTGGCCCGCCTGCTGGAAGCCAACCTGGACGGAAAGCGCCTTCTGCGGGCGGCCTTAGCCCGGGAGAGCCGGGTGCCCGCCCCGGAAGGTGGGTCCGAGGCGGCCTCAGCCCCGGAAGGGGTGCCCGCCCTCGACCGGCTGCCGTCCCGGGGGCTGGCCATCCAGCCCGGCGAGGCCCTGGAGCCGTGGGTGCGGCTGGCCCGGAAGGCTCTTGTCAAAAATGACAATGACAAAAATGTCAACCCCAACATGAAACAAGGTACCCCTGGTGGTGGTGGTGGTTATATGCATGGCCATCCAGATCTTGAGAAACCACCACCACCACCACCCTTTCAAGACATTGACAAAAATGACAGCGATGACAGAAATGTCGACGTTGACAAAAATGACAACGTCGTCAAATCTGGCGACGTCGCCGGAAATGACATCCTTGTCATTTCCGGCAGGTTGCAGATCCATCCGGCCCTGCGGGCCGCGGCGAGGCGGATTGGGGTGGCCACACGAGTGGGCCTGGCGGCCGTCGCGGCCTCCGGCCTGGGCCCCCGGGCGCTGCTGCGCTACTGGGAGCGGGTCCGGGAGGGCGGCGGCGGCGTGGGCGCCCTGGTGGCCAGCCTGGCCGACGGCGGGGAGGCCGTGCGGGATCTCATCCCGCTCCCGGATCCGGGAGAGCAGCCGGCCTTCGACCCGTGCCCGGCATGCGGGGCGGATCTGGCCGGCTCGGGCTGGCGGCGCGCCCGGGACCGGTGCCCGGAGTGCGGGGCGGACCTTCGGGAGTGCCCGGCCTGCGGGGAGCTGGCTCCTCTGGAGGAGGCATGCCCCTGGTGCGGTGCGGATCCAACCCCGATGGAGAGGCCCAGGAATGAGACCGGAACCCCGAACGGATCGTCTGGATGAGGCGGTGGGGCGGGCCTGGGAGGTTCTGGAGGGCCTGCGGGAGACGCCCCGCTGGCTTCTGGCCTTTTCGGGCGGCAAGGACTCCACGACCGTCCTCGTTCTGGCCGTCGAGTTCCTGCGCCGGCAGCGCCCGGCCGGCGTTTCCCTGGAGATCTTCTACGCCGACACCCTTCTGGAGATCCCCCCGATGGCCCGCCATGCGGAGGGGATGCTCGCACATGCGGAGGCGCTGGCGGAGGCCGAAGGACTCCCCCTGCGGGTCCGGTGCCTTCGCCCGCCGCCGGATCAGACCTTCTGGGTCCTGGTGCTGGGGAAAGGCTATCCGGTCCCCTCCTTCCGCTTCCGCTGGTGCACGGACCGGCTCAAGGTCCGCCCCATGCGAAGGGCAGCCGAGCAGGGAGACCCCAACGCCGTGATGCTGGTCGGGGTGCGGGAGGGGGAGAGCGCCGTTCGGGACGGGCGGCTGCGGCAGGCCTGCGGGCGGGGGGAGTGCGGCCCGGCGGCCGTCGGCAAGGCCGGGCCCTTCCCGGCGGTCTCGCCCATCCGGGAGTGGAGGTCCTGCGACGTCTGGGACTTCCTGGTCTTCCGTGCCCCGCAGTGGGGCTGGCCTACCGCCGGGCTGTGGCGGCTGTATGGGGAGGATGAAGCGGTTCGCTACGGCTGCTGGCTGTGCCCGCTGGTGCGCAAGGACCGCGCGATGCAGGCGGCCATCGCCGCCGCCGACGGCGAGCGGCCGGCCCTGGAGGCCCTGGCGGCCTTCCGGGAGCGCCTGCTGGAGGTCTCCCGGGATCCCGGAAGCCGCCTCCCGCGTCCGGACGGGCGGCCGGGGAGGCTGCGGCGGGAGGCGCGGGAGGCTTTGCTCGCGGGGCTGCGGGAGCTGGAGGAGCGGACCGGGCTGTCGCTTCTGTCGGCGGAGGAGGAGGCGCAGATCCGACGAATCTGGGAAGAGGAGGAGCGCCGTGGAGCGGATCGATGAGCGATGGGGGGCGTCCATCGGGCGGATCGCCCCGGCCATGGAGGAGCCCGCCGGCCATCTGGAGTTCTCCTTCTGGGTTCGCCCCGAGGCGGAGCTGGCCATCGGGGAGATCGTCACGGCGACCTCGGGGGAGGGAGGGGTGCGGGTGGTGGCCGTGGTGCGGTCCCTCTCCACCGTCACCACCCTGCGCACGCCAGTGGATCACTTCATGGCCTGCGACATGGGGGAGCCGGAGGCGGAGCTGCCCACCGACTTCCCGGCGGTCCGGCTGGGCCGGGCCCAGGTGCTGTGGCGCTCCGACCGGCGCCTGACGCCGCCGGAGCGGGACTGGGCGCTGCGGCGGGCGACGCCGGAGGAGATCCGGCAGGCCTTCGCCGCCGATGTGGATCCGGACTACGCGGTCCCGGCGGGCTTCATCCCGGCCGTGGACGAGGCCGGGCGGCGGGTCTGGGTGCCGGTGGACATGGATCTGCGCTGGCTGGCCGGCTACGAGTCCGGCCACGTCAACATCGCCGGGATCTCCGGGGTGGCGGCCAAGACCAGCTACGGGCTGTTCCTGGCCATGGGGATGCTGGCGGCAGGCCTCCGGGAGGGGCCGGTCCGGGATCGGGAGGGGGGCCTCGCCGTGATCGCCTTCAACGTCAAGGAGGTGGACCTGATGTTCCTGGACCGGTGGGCCGGCTGGGAGCATGCGCCGGAGGCCTGCCAGGAGGACGTGCGGATGTGGCAGGCCTTTCGCGACCGCTACCTGGGCGGGCAGGGGGTGGAGGCGGTCCTCGCCGGCCTGCGCTTCTGGGCCCCCGGCCGCGGGGAGGCGCTGGCCTCCGGGCGGCCGGATGGGGAGAAGGTGACGGCCTTCCGCTACGGCTGGGGGAACATCCGCCAGCCGGAGCGGGCGGCCGCCTTCTACGCCCTCTTCGATCCGGACGACCTGGACGACAAGCTGCTGGCGGCGGCGGACGCGGCCCTGTCCGAGGACACAACGTGGAACGGGCTGAAGGCCGAAGTGACGAAGCGCGCCAAATCCCATGAGGGCTGGTTGGAGTGGGGGGGCATAAGCCACCACACGGCCACCCTGCACAAGCTGCGCAACCGCCTGGAGGCCATCGAGCGGGCCATGGGCGCCATGCTGGAGAAGGACTTCGCGGGGGGAGAGCCGCTGGACCCCCAGCTGCTCCGGCCGGGGGACTTCTGGGTGGTGGACATCACCCGGCTGGGGGATCGGGCGCGGCGCTTTCTCTTCTTCCGCCTGCTGGGGGAGCTGCAGGATCTGCTGGAGAAGCGGAAGACCGGGCAGCTTTCGGGGGACTTCCCCGGCCGGGTGGTGATCTTCGTGGACGAGCTGAACGTCTTCGCCCCGGGCGGGGGCGGGCGTCATCCCACCCGGGAGCAGCTGATCCATGTGGCGGCCCGGGGGCGCAGCGTTGGCCTGACGCTGCTGGGGATGCAGCAGCTGGCCAGCCGGGTGGACGAGGAGGTGCTGGCCAACACCTCCACGCTGGCCGTGGGCCGGGTCCATCCGGCGGAGCTGTCCAGCCCGCCTTACTCCTGGCTGCGGGAATGGCGGGACCAGGTGATGGTGTTGCCCCGCGGCACCATGCTGGTGAGCCATCCCCTGTGGCGGGCTCCGGCGCCGGTGCGCTTCCCGCGCCCGCTGCACCGCCTGAGCGGGGAGGCCGGGGGATGAGGGTCCCGGTTCTGCGCTTTCGCGGCTCCTTCGATCCGCTGCTTCCCGGCTTCGCCGAGGAGGAGCAGTTCCAGCCCCCAGCCATGGACCTGGAGGCGGAGGGCCTGCGGCCGGTGGAGCCGGGGCGGAAGTGGATCCGGCTGCCGCCGGAGGAAGCGCTGCCGGAATCCTTCCGCTTCCGCGGCTTCCTGGACGGGGTGCAGCGGACGGTGCTGGCCGGGGTGCTGCGGACCCGGGAGGGCATCCGGGTGCCGGTCTACCGCGCCCGGGTGATGGCCGGCCTGCTGGTCCGGGAGGGCACGACGCCCCGCATGGGACCGGTCCGGGCCTGGGATCTCCTGGTGGCTCCTTTCCGGGCCGCCGGGGAGCGGCCGGAGGCCCTGGCCGACGACCTGCGGGCCCAGGGCCTGGCGGTCCGGACGGGCCGGGAGGTTTTCGGCGTCGTCCTGGCGGGGGAAAGGCTGGCGGAGCTGCTGGCCCCGCGGCCGCTCTGGATCCTGGCGGACACCAGCAGCCGCGGCCTCTCCGAGGATCCCGAGCGCGAGCTGATCTCCGCCTCGGACCTGATGCGGGAGCGGGAGGTCCGCGCCCGGGCCCAGGGGCGGGTGGCCCATCTGCGCCAGGTCCTGGAGCTGCTGCTGTTGCTGGCGGTCCGCTTCCCCGAGGCCGGGCTGCTGACGGAGGCGGAGCGGGGCGATCTCCCCCCGGACGCGCCGGTCCTGGTGGACGGGCCGCTGCTCCTGGGCACCCGCCGCCGCCGGTGGCTGAGGAACCTTCTGGTCCGCCTGAAGGGCGGAAGCCTCCCGGAGGAGCGGCTGGAGCGGCGGCTGCTGGGGAACGCGGTGGGCGTGGTCAAGGGGCACCGCCTGCGGCCGCCGGAGCTGGAGACCACGCTGCGCCTGCCGGTGGGCTGCCGCACCGCCTCCTATGCCTTCCACCGGGAGGTGGAGGTCCACGGACGCTCCCTGCAGGAGGACGTGGAGGCGGACGAGGATCACCGGTATCCCTCCTGGCACCTGACCGCCTACGTTCGCCTGCGGGAGAGCCAGGAGAGCCAGCTGGCCGGCCTGGTTCGCATCGACCTGCTGCGGCCGGATCCGGATCGGGCCGGGGAGCTTTCGCCGGAGGAGGAGCGGATCCTGGACCTGTGGGCGGCGTCGGTCTACCGGGAGCGGCGGCCCTATCTGCCCGGAGGGCGGGAGCAGCCTTTCCCCATCTCCCTTCTGGAGCGGTCCCTGCACGCGCGCATGCCGCCGCCCATGGCCCTGGCGGGAAGCCTGCGCCTGGAGGGCGGCGGATGAGGGGCGCGGACCTGCAATCCGGATGGTAGGACTTACGCGGTTTTCTGCGCATTCCGGTCGTGGCCTTGGGTTTTATCCCAAGGCCAGAGGACCGGCCACCGGGGTCGCCCACCGACCCCTGCCTCGAAGGCCCAGGCCCTCGAGGAATTCCACCCCCCTGCGGGCAATGTTCACCGCCGCCGCCTCGTGACGGCTCATCCTCACCCCGCAAGGGCACGCCAGGACGTGTCCCCTTAGCCTTTCATTCACTTTGCCGCATACCGGACACGCCCGGGACGTGTTCTGTGGGTTCACGAAGATCAAGGGAACCCCATAAAACCTCGCCTTGTGAACCAGGATCCGATGGAAAGTCATAATGCTCCAGAAGTTCAGCAAACGCTGCCGCATCCTCCTGGACTTCCCCTTCCCGATCCGCTCCTTCATCCCCTTCAGCTCCTCCAGCACCAGGGCCGCCCGCATCCCCAGCGCCCAGGCGATCAGCGCCAGGGCCAGATGAT
>Ga0079998_110884_pt1 | contig 16100 bp, 17 predicted proteins | sample PerSpoBPS_BMetaG_FD_69201 | JGI IMG/M metagenome (GOLD analysis project Ga0079998, IMG submission 69201) | Thermal spring microbial communities from Yellowstone National Park, Wyoming, USA - Perpetual Spouter B (PS_B) MetaG (SPADES assembly)... | ecosystem: Environmental > Aquatic > Thermal... | reverse complement strand
TCTTTGTAGGTGGTCTATCTCTGGCCAGCGGGGAAACGCTCACGCTGAAAATACCCGAGGGCTACAACGCTGTAGACTACTCCCCCAAACCAGACGAAGCAAGAAGCGACTCCCTGACCTGGTACGGCCCTAGGACGTTTACAGATAGGAGGCCGATGGTTACCCTATCGAAGCTGTCTGGGCCAGCTGTCACGGGGGCTTCCACAGGTGTGGCCAGCGGCCAGGGTAGGGTGGCTAGCGATTGGCTGTTCGCGGTTTTGCTGGTGGCGGTTGTCGCCTCTGGGGCCTCCGCAGCACTTCTCATGAGGAGGAGGGGTTCTGTAAGGGTTCAGGAGTCAGGGTTTAGGGAGATTATTGAGGTGTTGCGGAGGCATGGGGGTGAGGCCCCACAGCACGTTATTGTTGAGGAGACAGGTCTTTCGAAGGCCTCTGTCAGCATGATGTTGAAGGCTTTGGAGGCGTCGGGCGTCGTGGTGCGTGTGAAGAGCGGGAAGACGAAGGTTGTGAGGCTTGTGAAATAACTAGCCTCCCCGGCCCCTTCCCCTGCCGTTCCCCGGATTGCTGTCTGTTATTGTGGTGGTTGTGGTTCTACCTCTACCATCTGGCGGGCCGTGTTCGGCTCTGTTACCGTGTGCTGTCTGGGATGCGCCGTGAGCCTGCGTATGTGTTTCGGTTGCATTTTCCCTCTCACCCCTGCCCCTACCGTGATGTGTCTCAGTAGCGTTAGCTCTCCTGCCAGCCTCTTCTCTAGCTCTCTCACCTATCGTCCTAGCCTCCTCCGAAACCCTCCTGCCAAAGTCCTCGTTCGCAGCCCTCAGCTCCTCCACCAGCTTCTTCGCGGCCTCGTGCGATTTCTGGGCCAGCTCGCTCAGGAGCTTCCCGAGCTTCTCGGAGCTTTTGGAGAGCGCCTTAAGCCTAGCCGTCAGGACCTGCAGCCTTGAAACATATTCCTCCGCCGTTATGTTTCCCGCCTTAAACTGCTCCCTCAAAGCCTCCATCTCGGCCATGACCTCATCCCTCAGCCTCTTGCTCTCATTTAGAAAGTCCCTGATGATCTTCAGCCTCTCCTCGTGGAGGGTTTTCACAGTGAGCTTATGCTCCATCACCGCCTCCCTGATGGCCTCCCTGTGTTCCTGTATGATGCTATGGAGCTCCGCCACAATCTTCCTGCCCAGACCTTGAGTGTCGGCTGCCTGCTGGGCTGAGACAACGGCCAGCGGCAGTAGGAGAGCAGTCAAAACCAGTGCAGCAGCCTTAATCATGCCCAAAGCCTAGCTAGACCCATAATTAACCACTCCTAGAATAGAGGAGATTTCTAAAGGCTTATGAACGTTCAGGACCGTTTAAACGCTGTTTTTGTGTTTGGGGCCTTGTCAATCCCTGAAACACAGATGAATTGTTCATAATAAAGCATCTTTGTGGGTTGAGGGCATATGAGAAGGGTTCTGCTTCTTTTACGTAAGTCGGCGTGGTTTTTGCTGTTGGCCTCAGTTTTAGCCCTATTCTCAGGGTTCATGCTGGGTGTTAATCTTTTTGATTATAATGCAGCCTACTTTATTCACACTGTTGTGGCGCCGCTTCTCTTCGTGGCCCTCCTTTATCTCCACTCAGTTGCAGCCATAATCTTCCTGTCAAAACGTGTTAGACGTTTGGATAATGAAGGGTTCAGGATAACGGCGAGCTCTGCATGGACAGCGGTTTTCACGGTGTTCATCGCCCTGTATCTTCTCCAGATAATGCCGGGTTCCTTAACAGCTCCGGCCCCTCTACCACAGACAACAAGTCAGGCAATCACTCAGACGACTTCATTTCTGGATACAGGCGTAGCCGCAGGTTCAACAACCACCCAAACACACACCAGCTCAGTACAGCCTCAACCACTTTCAACCGAACAAATAAGGCAGATAATTCTCCAGAGATTCCCAGACGCCCAAATTTTAAAAATCAAGCTGGAGAAAAACGGTTCATACGAAGCTAAAATCCTAGTCAACGCTCAAACCTACGAGCTGAAGATAACCTCTGCAGGGGAAATCGTTAAGATAGAGACTGAAGACTGAGCTAAAACACCTGCACTGCCACCTAGTTTTAAACACCTTTGTCGTCTTTGGCCTTGTTTTTGTTTAGGGAGATGAGGGCGGGGATGTTGCTGAGTATGCCTCGCCAGCCTGACTCCCGCATTATCTTGAGGGCGAGCTCCCAGTCGACTCTCAGCAGCACGACCGTGACAACCGTCATCACCACCACCGCCACAACAGTTGAAGCCCACTGCGCGTCCCCGAGGAAGAGGGCGGAGTACTCGAAGTAGGTTTTGCCGAGGTATGCGACGGAGGTTGAGAGGATTAGTTTGCCGAGTGTGTTGGCGAGTAGGAATCTCCAGAAGGGTATGCGGACCATTCCAGCGGGTATGAGGTATATGTCGTCTGGGAGTGGTGTTAGTGCGAAGATGAAGACGCCTACGTCGCCGTATTTGCCGATGAGCTCGCGCAACGCATCCATCCTCCTCCTGCTCTCCTGGCCGAGGAACCTGTAGCCGAGCCTGCCAAGCATGTAGCTGGTTATCTTACCGAAGGAGCCGCCGAGACCCGCCGCGAGACCTAGAACCCACGGCTCCACAACATCGCTGAGGAGGACGACGACGAAGAGGTATGGTATGGGGATGAAGGGGATTACGCTGCCCAGGAGTGAGACTGTGAAGACGCCTAGGGGGCCGTAGGCTACCGCGAACTCCTGAAACCAGTTCGTCAACCCTTACGCACCGATTCGACGGCCTCTGTTATCAGCCTCTCACCCAGCCGCCTAAGCTCCTCAAGCCTCTCAGCCGTCCTCGCCTCAGCCGACATCTTCACCTGCGGCATTGTGTTGGACGCCCTAATAAGTATCCACCCGTCCTCCGCATAGGCCTTTACGCCGTCAAGCCTGCTGGTCCTAAATCCCATGGCCTCAAGCCGTTGCGCCACAGCCTCAACCACCCTGAACTTGTGCTGGTCGGGGCATTCGTAGACGATTATGGGTGTTGCGGGGTACGCGGGTATTTGGTCGACGTGGTGTGAGAGCGGTTTCTTCGACGTGTGTATGAGCTGGGCCATCTTCAGGGCTGCGTATGCGGCGTCGTCGTCCCCGCCGAGCTCACCAAAGTAGAGGTGGTTACTCTTCTCACCCCCAAGCACAGCCCCCAGCTCCCTCACCTTCCTGTGTAGGAAAGCTCTACCGACCCTGTACTCGACGGGGGTGAAGCCAAGCCTCTCCGCAGCCTCCCGCAGAGCCGTGGAGGAGTTCACGTCATACACAACATAACCCCTCTTCTCCATTGTCTTCAGGAGCACGGCCATCGCGATGTCGCCCTGCAGCACACGGCCCCTGTCGTCCACGAAGACCGCTCGGTCGGCGTCTCCGTCGAAGGCAACACCCATGTCAAACCCCCCATCCACGACGAGCTTTCTCAAAGGCTTGATGTTCTCCTCAGTCGGCTCGGGGTCGTGGCCTCTGAAGTATCCGTCGGGGTTGTTGTTTATTGCGGTGTGTCCTATGCGCAGCTTCTCAAACACGGCCGGCAGAATGAGTGCGGCGGCGCCGTCGCTGAAGTCAACCGCAACCCTCAAGCCCTCCATCTCTGGAAAGCTTTTCACAAGATGTTCAACATATGCGTCGGCTAGGTTAGCCTTTGAGACCGAGCCCTTCCTACCCGTGGGTGTGAAGGCTCCGCGGAGAACGGCGTCCCGTACCTCCTCCATCCCAGCACCCTCCGATATTGTCGTCCCGTCTCCGAGGAAGAGTTTGAAGCCGTTCCAGTCGCGTGGGTTGTGGCTGGCGGTCACCATAACCCCCGCAGAGGTTTTGAAGTGTTTGGCGCCGAAGTAGCATGCGGGTGTTGTGCAGACCCCGGCGTCTAGCACGTCGCAGCCCGAGTCGGTCAACCCATCCGTTAACGCATGTGAAAGAGGGCCGCCGCTCAGCCTCACGTCACGTCCCACTATAACTCTTCCGCCAACCCTTGAGCCGAAGGCTCTACCAACCATGTAGGCTATTTCGTCGTCGAGGTCGACTCCGTAGACGCCCCGTATGTCGTAGGCTCTGAAGATGTGGGGCTGCGGCTTCACGAAGTCCACCTATTCATGACGGCTTCGTCAGGCAGGCCTGTGACCTTTATCCCCGCATGCCCGACACCGTAGCGCTTGTTTACGCCCACCAGCAGCCATGTCAGCTGCTCCCCTACCACAGAGTTCTTTAACGGGCCTCCGTCAACAGGTCTTAGCCCCTCTATCTTGAGCAGGAGCCTGGCCACCTCTTTTTTAGCATCCATGTCGTCGCCGAAGAGGAAGGTGTCTGTGTTGAGCGGGGTTGCTGGGTCTGAGATGAGGGATGCGCTTACTGTGTGGAGTGCTGTGACGAGCCTAGCCGATGCAGGAAGGTGTTTGGCCAGCTTTTCGGATGTCGGAGCAGGGGCGTCTCTAGGTGCGACGATACAGGAAACAACCACACACCCCTCCTCCAAGTTGGCGGCAACATCCGCTGCTATCTCGTCAACTGCCTCGTACGGTATTGTGAAGAAGACAAACCTGCATCCCCTGACGGCCTCCCTGTTGACCGCGCCTGAAACACTGCCGCCACCCAAAACCCCTCGAACCCTCTCAGCTGCGGCCAACGCCTTCTCAGCGCTCCGCGACCCCACAACAACCTCGACACCGGCCTTTGCAAGCCTCAGAGAAAGCCCGAACCCGAGGTCACCAGTCCCGCCGAGAACAGCCACACGCATCATCAAATTCGTCTAGACTAAAACAATGGTTTTTTAAGAGGTTTACGATATCTGTTTACATGGACGACACGCTGCTGGCTGTTGCGATACTCTTCATAATAATGGGTGTGGCAGGCATCTACATACCTTTCATGGGTATTTCGGAGACTATGCGGCCTTTGGCGGAGTTCTCAGGGTTTATGCTTGCCTTGGGTGTTGTGATGCTTCCGATAGGGCTGTTTAGGGGTGGGCTGCCCCAGCTCAGCTCAGGCAGGACATTAGGCCTCGGAGCCATAGGCATAGGCCTCGCGGCCTTCATCCTCACGACTGCAGCACTCCAGATCGGGCCCTTCAAAGGTGAAGAGAAGGTAGCGGCCGTAGGCCCCACACCTTTCAACGTCACCATCGTCATCCTACCCGGCTCCTTCGACCCCTCCGCCAAGGAGACCTACAGACCGGCTTCGGTCAGGGTTTTGGCGGGCTATAACAGCACTGTTATCTGGGTTAACGCCGAGCAGGTGGCGGTTGGTCACACGGTCACCTCGGACCAGGGACTGTTTGACTCGGGGCTTTTCGGCCCGGGGGTGAGCTGGGCGTTTACGTTCGGCAAGGCCGGGATATACCCCTACCACTGTACGCCGCATCCCTGGATGGTCGGCACTGTAAACGTCGTCGAAGGACCCATACCCCAAACACAGACACAACAGGGCTAGGACACGCTGACCAGCCTGCCCTTAAGGTATGTTTTACCGGCTTCTACTACCTCGACTTCTACAAATTTTCCGAGTAGGTTTTCTCTTGTGTTGAGGACGATGGGTCTGTAGGCGTGGTTACGGGCCACCATCTCGCCGTTCTTCCCAACCTCGTCAACAAGCGCTTCACCGCACCATCCAACCCATTCGCTGTTTAGGCGGAGCTGTATTTCCTCGACGACTGCTTTCAGCACCGCCACCCTCTCAGCGACCTTCCGATGCGGCAGCTGCGGAAGCCTCTCGGCTGGCGTCCCAGGCCTCGGGAAAAACCTCGAGATGTTAACGACATGCGGTTTTGAGGCCTCGATGAGTTTGAGTGTCTGCTCGAAGTCGTCCTCCGTCTCCGTCGGGTAGCCGACTATTATGTCGGTTGAGAGCGTTAGGCCGGGTATCCTGGTTCGGAAGGCCTCTACTATGCGGAGGTACATCTCTGCTGTGTGGCCCCTGTTCATTTCTTTGAGGACTTTGTTGGAGCCGGACTGGACGGGTAGGTGGAGGAACTTGAATATCTTCCCGCCCATGTATGCTTTGACGAGTCTGTCGAGTATTGGGCCGAGGTATATCGGGTTCATCATCCCGACGCGTGTGTAGAACCGTCCCTCAACGCTGTTGACGGCTTCGAGGAGTTCGGGGAGGAGGTTGTGTCCTGACTCGAGGCCGTAGCTGCCCATGTCCTGGCTTGTTAGCCAGACCTCCCTACAACCCTCCAAAACACTCCTCCTCACCTCCTCGACGATGAGACGTGTGGGGAAGCTCTCGTAGCCGGGCCTCGTGTTTGGGACGATGCAGAAACTGCACCGGCTCCACCTACATCCCTCCGAGACAGGTATGATTGAGATGACTGGGCTGCGTCTGAGGCGTGGTAGGCCGAGCTTCGCCGTTACGCCGAGCCCCGCCCCGTTCTCGATTATGTTTGGGATGTCGGCGATGTTCTTTGGCGGCACAAGCAGGGCCTGTGGAGCGGTCTTCAGAACCCTCTCCCTCTCACCCGTCGCCATACAGCCCGCAACAACCAGCCGGGGCCCGAAACGTGAAAACTTCCTAATCCTGTGGACCATGCGGTCTGCCGTGGGTTTCTTGACTGCGCAGGTGACCAGGACAACGTAGTCTGCTTCGGCTGGGCTGTCGACGACCTCGTAGCCCCGGCTCCTCAGCAGACCGAGCGCTATCTCGCCGTCGGCCTGGTTAGCCGAGCACCCGTAAACCTCCGCATACACCCGCCCAGCCATCGCCGAAGACCTGTCATCAAAAATCCGCCGCACTTGATAAACGTATGTGTCCATCTATTTTCTGGGTCTTCCGGCTATGTGTGATGCGACCTTGATTGCGTCGAGGCTTTCGGCTGGGTTGTGTGTTCTTATGATGTCTGCTCCGTTGTAGGCTGCGAGGGCTTCTGCGGCGACTGAGCCGTAAACCCTCATGGCGGGGTCGTCTCTTCCCGTGACCTTTCCTATGAAGCTTTTCCGCGAAACACCGACGCATATGGGTCGGCCCAGCACCCTGAGCTCCCCAAGCCTCCTAACTATCTCGCCGTCTACGACATACCATTTCTTCGCATGTCTTCTGTGGAAGCCGACCCCTGGGTCGATGACCACCCTGTCGGGCTCAACCCCATGCCTCTCCGCCGTCTCCAGGGATGCCTTAAGCTGGTTCAGAACCCCCTCAATTACATCCACATCCCCGCCCACGTCGTTCGCCATAACTATCAGGGATGCGGAGTATTCTTTGACGAGGAGCGCTATCTCGGGTGAGTTCCTCAGCCCCGTCACGTCGTTAACCATCTCAGCCCCCTCCCTCAACGCCGCCTCCGCAGCCCTCGCCCTGAAGGTGTCGGCGGAGACAGGGACATCCACGGCATCCCTTACAGCCCTCACAGCCCACCTAAGCCTCTCAACCTCAACATCCTCACTCACCCAGACCTCCTTGTAGGGGGCGCTGGACATCCCGCCCACATCGATTATCTCCGCACCTGCTTCAACCATCGCGGCGGCGGTCTCAGCAACCTCCTCAGGCGTCCTCCTCACACTCCCCGGGAAGAAGGATTCGGGGCTGACGTTTATCACACCCATAACCCTGACAGGCTGCCCCACACCCACCAGAAGACCACCTATACGTGCCGCTCCAGCCGTCATACAGGCCCACCAACGTAGAGAAGCTAGCGGCTCAAATAAGTTCCTTCAAAGTTCTGGAGACCCTCTCCGGTCTAAGCCTCGAGACCTCCGCCAGCTCCGCCGCCGCCCTATCGAAGCCCAGGCTCTCAGCCCACATCCTCCCAACAGCCCTGACGGTTTCCATTCTCTCCCACGGGAAGACTACCCATGCATCGGTTGACGCGGCCGTGTAATCTGGCTTGGATTTGCTCCAGGGTTTTATGAGGAGGGTTGCTGTGCGGACTGTGCGTGGGTTGCGTGGTTTAAGTATTTTCTCGACCGCTGTCTCAAGTGTTGAGCCTGTGTCGGCCACGTCGTCGACGAGCAGGACATCCCTCCCCCCGAGGTCTTTGAGCAGGAGGTCGTGGTAGAGCCTGACCTCGCCGGCCGAAAGCCCCGCATATGACTTGCAGCCAACCACGTAAACCTCGCGTATGTTGAGGAGGTCTGAGAGGAGGTCGGCGACAATCATCCCACCCCTCAGTATACCGACAAGCGTATCCGGCCTATACCCGTCCCTCCCCAACTCCTCCTCGATGTTTTCCACGAGCTTCTCGATGTCAGCCCACGAAAGTATGAGAAATTTTCTGCCGCCTACCGTCCTCGTCTCCATAATGCTTGGCTGCTGTGGGGAAATTTAGTGTTTGCTAACCCTGGGGATTAAGGCTATACGTCCTAGTTAGCCGCGTATGCCTCTATTACCTGACATGCAACACTCGTGAGCGTGTCACAGGACCTCGAAGTTCGGTAGGCCCAGCGCGGCCAACCTCTCCTTGACAAGGCGTGCGGACTCCTCGTCCGAGAAGGGAAGCTCGTAGCGGAGCTTCCTTCCACCCTTCGTGGCCTCGATCCTTAAGATGTTGCCTGCGCCCCAGCTGCTCCACTTCACCTTGACCCTGTCCAATTCGTCGTAGTAGGCTACAAGCTTCTCCCTTATCTCTCTGATTTTCATCCTCGGCGCCAAGTAACCCCTAATGAATTTGAGGACCTCGCCCACGTTGTCTCCCGAGAGCGCGCCCATCGCCTCCTCCCTCTCCCTCTTCCTGTCCCTGATGCCTGTTTTCTCCACCACCACATCCAATAACATGTTCTGCAGCAAGTTCCAGGGCAGGTCGAGCGGGTCTTTTATCTCGCTCATCATGCCGTACGGCATCGCGTAACTCGTAACCCTCTCTTTCAGGACGTCCGTCTCGAGCTCGATGAGCCTCTTCTCGGTGATGAGGAGGAAGCACATCCTGTAACATCTTCCAAGCATCCTCAGCGCCACCGTCTCCTTCCAGGCCTCGAGGGCCAGAAGCACCTTTTCCCCTTCCAACAAACTTCCAATCAAGGGCCCGGCTATAGGCATTTTGCTGCGAACGCATGAGGGTCTGCGGGAGCTTCAGGAGCTGAGAAGAAGGATAACCAAGCCCTAGCCGAGCAGGGTTTTCCAGAGTGGTGTGAAGTATATTGTGTAGCCGTCGGCACCTTTTTCATCCTCGTAGTCCCACGTAACTACTCTCAGGTTTCTGCAGCCAGTAGCCTCGGCGGCCTTCAACAAACCCCTGATCTCCCGCCGGTCTATTTCATCAAACCCGGCGGCGTAGGTGACCTGTATGAGCTCCGTCGTCTCAACACCTTCTCTGACCATGAAATCGACCTCATACCCCGCCAAATCCCTCCAGTAAAACACCTCCATCAAAGGCCTTCTGTTAGACAGCCGCAGCAAATGCAGAAACACAGCGTTCTCCATCAGCCTCCCAAGGTCAACGCTAAACCTCCCCACCCGCGACAAACCGGTGTCACAGAGATACACCTTTTTTGGCCAGCTCATCCGCTGATAAACCCTCTCCGAAAACCGGTCAACAAAGAAGACGGCAACGGAGTCACGGACCTTATCCACATAGCTGTAGACGGTGTTTTTCCCAAACTGCTCACCAACCACCCTCAACACCTTGTTCACGCTAAACTCTCTCGCAAAGTTTTGGAGAAAAAACCCCAAAAGAAATTTTGCAAGACCCAGGCTCCTAAGCCTATGCCGCTCAACAACATCCTTATACAACATCATCTCGGTGTACTCCTTCAAAATCCTGTCCTTCTCAACCTCCTCAAACACAACCTCGGGAAAACCACCATACTCAAGGTATTCGCGGAGAAGATGTTGGAGACGTGCTACATCATCCAGAGACATGTAAGCAGGCAAAACCGCTTTTTTCGCGGACAGGTATTCCCTAAAGCTGAAGGGGAGCAGAAAGTAGGAGAAGGCCCTGCCACGCAGCTGTGTGGCCAACTCCCTGCTCAACAGCTTCGAAGACGAGCCCGTCACGTAAATCTGGTAACGACCCGTATCCAGCAGCTCCCTGACAGCGGACTCCCACCGCTCCACATTCTGCACCTCGTCAAGAAATATCCTGACAGGGGGTCGACCCGTAATCTCCTCAAATACCCGCACAAGGCTCCTCAGCTCCCTGTAGGATATGCCGATTAAACGTGTGTCCTCGAAGTTCAGGTAAAGAGAATCCTGCTTGGCAGGCTCTATCAGCTGGTAGAAATAATACGTCTTACCCGACCTCCTAGGCCCTATAATAGACACAGCCCTGTCAAACCTAGCCGGCACCTCAAGCTCCCTCATCACAAACCGCGGCAAAACCCTGCCAACCCACTCAGCTACATAGTCGCGGAAGCTCATACATTTTCTCCATAACCGAGAAAAAATTTAAGAATTTTTTCTCTTTTACTGAGAAAATTTTATCTGTTATATATAAGTTTTTTGTGGTACTGGGGTTGAAATGCCTTTATTATCTCCGCATGCCTTATTTACTGTGTGATGTGTTTTGAGTTCGGGACGTCTCTTTCTTGAAAACGCGCTCAAGTCTCTTGATGAAGCGGCCGCGATACTTAACATCGACCCAAACATTCACGAGGTTTTGAGGCAGCCTAAACGCGTAGTCGTCGTCTCCGTCCCAATCAAGAGGGACGACGGCAGCATCAAAGTTTTCACAGGAGTGCGTGTCCAGCACACAAACGCGAGAGGCCCCTACAAGGGCGGCGTCCGCTACTACCCCAGCGTAGACGTTGAAGAGGTAACAGCTCTAGCCATGCTTATGACGTGGAAATGCGCCGTAGTAGACCTACCATACGGCGGGGCCAAGGGAGGCGTGGCATGCAACCCCAAAGAGCTCTCAAAAAACGAGCTGGAGCGTATCACACGGCGCTACACAGCCATGATATACGAGGTCATAGGCCCCTACGTCGACATACCGGGGCCCGACGTCTACACGGATGCCCAGACGATGGCGTGGATGGTTGACACATACAGCCAGATGCGGGGCGTCCTCACACCCGAGGTGGCGACAGGAAAGCCCGTAAGCCTCTACGGAAGCCTTGGGAGACATGACGCAACAAGCCGCGGCCTCGTCTACACCGTCAAAGAATTCATGAAAACAGTCAACAAACCCCTCAAAGACGCCCGCATAGCCATACAGGGCTACGGCAACGTCGGCTACAACGCCGCAAAAATCCTCCACGAGGAATACGGCGCGAAAATAGTGGCCGTCAGCGACTCCAAGGGCGGCATATACAGCGAGAAGGGCCTCATCCCCCAGAAGGTCATGGAGCACAAGGAGAAGACGGGTTCGGTCGTCGGCTTCAACGGAGCCAAACAGATAACCAACGAGGAGGTCCTCACAACACCCTGCGACATACTCATACCCGCAGCGCTCGAAAACGCGGTAACAAAGCAGATAGCTGAGAAAATCAACGCATCAGCCGTCGCCGAGGGGGCAAACGGCCCCACAACACCGGAAGCCGACAAAGTCCTCAAGGAACGCGGCATAGTAGTCATCCCAGACATACTCGCCAACGCAGGCGGCGTAACCGTCAGCTACTTCGAATGGGTGCAGAACCTCAAACGCGAGACATGGACACTTGAAGAGGTCCATGCAAAGCTCGAAGCCAAGATGGTCAAGGGCTTCAGAGACGTGCTGGAGGCCTCCCGCAAATACGAGGTAACGATGCGGCAGGCAGCTATGGCCGTAGCCGTCCAGAAAGTAGCGGAAGCCATCAACTACCTTGGGATATGGCCGTAACTCAAACCTTCAACCCCTCTTTAACACCATCCTTTTCCCCGCCAAAATATTGTAAAATGTTTTAAAAACGAGTTCAGCTACCTAAAAATCTATAGCGAATTATTCTCTCAACTTCATCAAAGAGCTCCCTTTCGTCGTTATACGTCCTCAGATTCACGTTAAAGACATCCAGAATCTCCTTTACCATCGCAGAAAGACCAATTCCCTCCTTCTTCAAAAAGTACATCCTGTCACCGCAATAAGGTGAAAGATAGGTCAACTCAACCAATTCACCACCCTTAGTCAGCTCACGATGTCTAAGCACAAAGATAAGACTGCATGCGTTAGCCAGCATACCTAGCTTTTCAAGAATAGGGACTTTCCGAATAAAAGTTGCCTGGTATTTTATCCTAAGGAAATTTTCTACTGTTTTCACGGCTTCATCAATTAAATTAATATCTTCAACGTTATCAAGAATCATCCCTTCCGTAAAGACGAAAAGCGTAACCTTATCTTCAGACCACTTCTCTGCCAAAACTTGCACCCTATCTGATAAATAAACATCCACACCCTCTAACATTATACAGTAAATTTCGTTTCCCCCAAAAGTTTCTAATACAAACTCCCGAAGCCGCTTCAACAACTTAAATGTCTCATCATCATAACTACCAAGCAACAATATCAGTCTCACCTCCCGACGAGGATTTACCGATAAAGGTTTTGAGTGATGTTCATCAGGCATTTAACAACCACTCAAAAATTAAGAAATAAGCCATGCTTTTACACCATTTAAGTTATCTTTAACTCTACAATACTCTTATCATCTTTTTTGATCTTAATGTTGAACTTTCCGCTACGCATGAAATAATTCCAGCTTCCTTCAACGCTTTCGTATTCTCCCTCATCCTTTAGACTGTCTATTTCTATACTCAGGAGTTCGTATGGTGGATTGATCCCTCTAGACTCTCCTATGACAGATCTTATTTTCCATCGTAGTAGAGAAAGTTCTTCTTCTTTAACCATCTCGTTCACCGAGCTCTTTGAGTAGTTCGCCTGCCTCTTCGCGGGTTCTCTTTATCCCAGTTGGTGTAGGTCTATAGGTGTATCTGTCACCCATCGGTATTTTTGCAACGAGTTCAGCCTCTACCAGCCTGTTTAGATGAAACGCCAGTGTATTCGGGTTAAACTCCCCCCAGACCTCCTCCAGCCTATTCCTTATTTCATTCCACGTTGCAGACTCCATGCTAACTATTATGGCCAGCAAGAGAGCTCTGAATGGATTTGATAGTGTCTCGTTTTTCCTCGCCCACTCAACCGCTAGTTGAACGGCCTTCAACCCTCTTCATTATGATGTGGTTGTAGGGATATATTAACTTAATTAAAATTAACTTAATCCAAATTAAGTCAAAAAACTCTAGGACTTCAAAAACCGCTAAAAGGATGAAAGGCTAATATTAACAGGCTAGCTCTTTAATACGACTTTGGTTATGGAGCCGTATGCAACGCTTCTGGCCGCCGCAACCCTGCTTTACAGCAGCTACCACGACATCAGGACCCGTGAGGTTGACGACAGGGTCTGGGTAATCCCTGCGGCGGCCGGCATCCTCATCAACACATACCCATTCCTTGACGCGGGACTGGGCTGGCTCATACGGTACGGGCTTGCGGCGGGGTTGACGGCGGCCGTTGCCTTCGGGCTCTACTTCACAGGCCTCTACGGAGGAGCTGACGCAAAAGCCCTCGTCACAATATCCCTCATACAGCCCTACACAGACCGCTGGCCCCAGCTCCACGGCTTCACAGCCCTCACCACCCTCACCAACGGCCTCATCCTCTCAGCAGCACTACCGCTAAGCTTCGCAGCATACAACACCTACAGGCTGGTAAAAGGTGAAAAAATATTCGAAGGGTTTGAGGGTGAGGGGTTCTGGAGGAAGGCTGCCGCATGCTTCATAGGCGTACGTCTCAGGAAGGCGGCTGGGAGGAGGTTCTGGAGCCCTGTCGAGAAAAACGACGGCGGCGTGAGGAGGTTTAGGTTCAACCTCTCAATAGATGATATGAGTGAGGCGGACCGGGACGACATGTGGATAACCCCCGGCATACCCCTCCTCGTCTTCTTCACAGCCGGATACTTGGTAAACCTCGTAGCAGGCGACATCATGGCGCGGATATTCTACAGCCTATCCGGGAAGTAAACTCCCGAAGAAAGCTATCAGCAGCCACTCAAGCAAGGCGGCGACAGCCAGCAAACCAACCACAACCACCAGCATCACGGGAAACAATCTAAGCTCGGCCCTGAAACGCCTCCTCACAGCCGCGGCGGCGAGGTAGAAGCTCTCGGAGACGGCGAAGCCGTAGGCAAACATCTCGAAGAACCCGTAAACCGTTATGAAGGGAACTGTGAGGGCTAGCGCGGGCGGTATGTTGGAGACGATTGAGACGGCCCCGATGACGAGGCCCGTGTTGTAGGCGATGTAGGCCGCCAGAGCCATCCCCGCGGCGGGGACCATCATCAAAAGCGAGGCCAGGAAATTGTTCAAGAAGATGCCTGCGGGATTCGCGGCCACTGTTGAGAGAAGCTCCTCAAACCCCGAGGTCAAGCTCTCCGCCTCCGACCTCGACATGGGCGTCAAAGCCCCAGCGGCCAAAACCCCGACCAAAACCAGCATAGCAACAGCCGCAACCAACAGCCTCGACACAACAGCCCCCTTAAAAGACTCCATGAACCACGGATATTGCGGCGGGGCCATATTTAAATATACAGCTCCCTGTCAACAGAGATAGCGAGGTTCTCCAAAATACTCTGAAGCGTTTCATCCTCCCTGTTGGGAAGGAGAAGAGAATCCCGACTGGAAACAGACTTTAACGGCTAGAGCCTAATACCTCCCTCAACAGTTTTCTGTAGTTGATCTTTCTCCATCCGGCCCTAACCTCTCTATTACTTGCTTGAACTTCGATAGAACCAGCGGGCATACGTCGGATCAGTGTATACCCGAAGTAGATCAAGACGGCTTCGCCTTTAACGTGAGGAAGGTGTGAATGGCCTACCAAACTGGTCCATCAGCGTGAAGTCCGCCAGCTCCCGCTCACTAGGAATCTCGATAGCCGGCCTATAACCTGTAAATTGATCAGAGAGTAACATGGCTAAAAAACCCCATACCAACACCGCCTACGGCTGCAACAACAAAAACAAAACAAAAACCTCCTCCTCATCGCAGGAAGAGAGATAAACCTGATAAAAAAGGCTAAAGCAGTAAACATGAAAAGGAAGGAAGAGGGAAGAGAGGGGGTTTGGCTGGGCACCTCCAGCCCGACACTAGAGAACCCAGAAGACCGGAAGGTGTAACGGTGGGGCCACACCACCCTACAGGAATAACTCTCCTATAGGGTGGCAGGTGTTAAATACGGGCCGCTCCAGCCTTCTGGGTTTTTCTCCGTCAGGCTAGAGGGCCTGTCTTCTGGGTCTTCAACGTCAGCCAGATCGTCTTCAGTACTTCTTCGAGCTCTCTGCCTTTGAAATTGTATCCCTTCAGGGTCATCACTAGTCTCTCAAGCGCTTGCCTGACTATCTTGGACTTATGGTAGCGGGTTTTTCTGTCCCTATGCCATAGCCCGAAGTAATTCCTCGTCCCCCTCCACGAATGCCATTTTGGATATGTCAAGACTTCTGCCAAGGCTGCCAGTGCTGATTGTTTTCCATGTATTCCTAGCACTTCGACTACCTTGTTGTAGGCCGGGTATCTTCTACCGGCTTCCTCGGCTATCTGTTTAGCCATATCATTCATCTGATTCTCTAGGGTTTCAATGGCTAGCTTCAGCACGTACTTCTCGGCTTCCGACAATGACTTACATTTATTCACCAGTTGTTGATGCGTCCTCTGTAGAGACCTGTAAGCAGATATCATCCTACGCATTATCAGGAAGTCTTCAGAGAGCTTCCGGAACCATCGTTCCTCTATTGACATCAATGCTTTAATGTCTCCCCTTGTCGTTTTTGGCAGCTTAAGCTTTTCACGTTTCTCCTTGATCAACGTTAGTCGGCTTAGGCAGTAGAGCTCTACTCCACGTCTTAGAAGCTCTACCGCACCATCGGTATGCTGTAGCGGTATAACATCAGCGAAGACCTTATCTCCAGCCTTAACCGGAATCTCGGCGAAACCGTCAACATGCTTGAACGTAACGCCGTCTACACTGAACGTTATCCTGTATCCCTCACCGTTCCTAGCTCTTCGATGTACGTCGCAGAAAAATCTATTAACCCCTTCCCCCACGGGTGCATGGGCCTTGTCGGGGGATGTAAGGCACCCAAAACCATCCCCCGCCCCCTCTGTCAAATTAGTAGTTTTAAGGCTCCCGGGAGCAGGAGCCGCCACGACCATTTCAGTCATGGCTTTCCCGGAAGGCCCAAGACCCATAACAC
>Ga0079998_117243_pt1 | contig 16230 bp, 15 predicted proteins | sample PerSpoBPS_BMetaG_FD_69201 | JGI IMG/M metagenome (GOLD analysis project Ga0079998, IMG submission 69201) | Thermal spring microbial communities from Yellowstone National Park, Wyoming, USA - Perpetual Spouter B (PS_B) MetaG (SPADES assembly)... | ecosystem: Environmental > Aquatic > Thermal... | reverse complement strand
CCGCAAAGAAATGCTTGAAGACTTTGGTGACGGGCGCCAAATGTCCCTCCCGCACGAACACCCGTACCTTGCCGTCCAAAAAGCGCACAAAGCCACCATGCCAAACTTGCTCGTCTTCGCCTACGGCAAAAATGTCCTTGATGGCTTGAAGCCCTTGCTCAGTGGCGACAAGGGCATCGGGAGGCAGGCAAAAGACACACTTGAGGTTGCAGTGGGTGAAAAAGATTGTCCCGCTGCCTCGCCAGCCACGAAGGCAATCTTCCTCGCCGAAGTGAGGGAAGTAACTGGCGACTTCGGCGTAACGCCCTGACGCGCAGGTGCCCAATTCGCCTTGCCATCGGTTGACATCGCAGTTGCGGGGGCAAACGCGGCACCGCTTCAGCATCTCGCGGGCGATTTCCACCTTTTCCCAAATGCGCCCGCTGCGATAGGTTTCCATGTAGGCGGGTTCAAATTCCCGCCGAGGAAGGATGAAGCCCTCGCAAAACTTGGGCAACGCCAGCGTCATCGCCCCTCACCTCGCCAGCGGCAATTTGTCACTCGTCGCCGTATTCCGCCCACTTTCGGACGCCCTCATAGACCCGCACCGTCACCTTGAATTCGGGCAACACCTTTTTCAGTTCCCGATGCAACTCAATGGCGATGTTCTCCACCGTCGGCACGGTGTCCATGACCTCGTTAAGCATCACATGGTCATACCTCGCCAAAACATCCCAGACCCGCCGTTTGAATTCGCCGAACTCCAACAGCATGTCGCTTTCCAATTGCTGCTCAATGGTGACATCTATGCGGTAGGTGTGCCCATGCGGGCGACCGCACTTGGGGTGCCCAGGGATGTAGTGCCCTGCGTCAATGAACTCGGTGCGCGCCAGTTTGATGCGCGGCATCACCCTTCGCCTCCTGTCAAGTCAAGCCGATGTGGGCTTTGATGCGTTCCACCTCTGACCGCAGCGACCGCACCACTTCCGTCAGTTCGCTCATCTCCCGCACCTGAACCGTCGCATGCAGCATCATCTCTGCCAAATTGTCCAGCCGCCCTTGCACAGAATCAAAGCGGATGTTGAAGCGGTCCTGCATTCGGTTGATGTCCTCTCGCCACATCGCCTGCAAGCGAGGCACCCATTCCTCTTCCATCGCCGTCCGCAATTCCTCCCGCACAATCGCCCGAATGCGGGGCTCCCACTCCTGTTCAAAAGCGACCCGCATCTCGTCCCGCACGATTGCCCGAATGCGGGGCTCCCACTCCTGTTCAAAAGCGACCCGCATCTCGTCCCGAACAATCGCCCGAATGCGGGGCTCAAGGTTCTCAAACTCCTCGCGGACGATCGCCCGAATGCGAGGCTCTAACCGAACGAACTCCTCCTGCACAATCGCCCGAATGCGGGGCTCAAGGTTCTCAAACTCCTCGCGGACGACCGCCCGAATGCGAGGCTCTAACCGAACGAACTCCTCCTGCACGACCACCCGCATGCGGGGCTCCAGCACCTCCGTTATGGCTTCCACGACGATGCGTTTGAAGAAGTTTTTAAGCCAACCCATCCGAGACATCTCCCTTGTGCTTGCGATTGGCTACAGCCTTCCCTCCCACTCGGCAAAGACATCGTAGGGGTGGATGCTTTCAAAGGAGTCGCAACGCACCCGCGCCCAAACGCCTCGGTAGCGCTCCCTCAAAGCGATGACGCAATCGCGGACGACATCTTCCACGAACTTGGGGTTGCGGTGCATCGCTTCCACGATGGCTTTCTCTTGCGGGCGCTTCAATAGCAGGCGCACGGGTGTGGAAAAGGCACTTTCGGCGATGGCGACCAACTCTTCGGCAGGGATGTGATAGCCGTTGGTTTGCAACTCAATCCGCAGTCGCCCTCGCTGGTTATGCGAAAGCCCGCCTGTCATCGCCATCGCACAAGGGCACGCCAATGCCCCGTGCACTTCCACGCCCAAAATTCGTTGTTGCGTGGCGGTGTTGAAACTGGCGAACAACTTGTAGGGATGCCCGTCCACATGGGATTCCGTTTCCAGCGAGACGGTGCAATGGTGGGCGTAATCGTGGGCGTCCAACAGTTCGTTGGCGAGCCGTTCCGCCAACTCCTCAAAGAGCGCCGCTTCCATCGGCAGGGAAAACGCCCGCACGATTTCCTCGGCGAAGCGGCTCATATGAGCGCCTCGTTGGTCCGACGGCAAATTGACGGCGGCTTCAATGGTGACGAAAGTGCGCAGCACCTCGTCTTTGCGCCGCAGCGTGACGGGGAAACGGAAATTCGCTACGCCCACCCGCGTTAAAGCGATGGGATGTTCGGGGCGCTCCGCCTGAAGGTCAGGCAAGGCGCGCTTTTGTGCCTCCAACTCCGCTGACAACTTGAAACCCATCGGTTGCATCACCTGCACAATTATGAGGCTTGACGGCAAAAAGGGAACGACGCCTGCCAAAAGGATGCGCCTTCCTTCGCAGCAGTTTCAACGGGGTTCAACGACAAGCCAATGCCATCCCGTCATCATCCGCCGCTCTCCTTCGTCACCGCTTCCACCATCCCAAACGGAAAAAGCCATCGGTAGCCGTTGAACGCCATCAGGCAATGGGATTTTCATCACGACGCTCCATTGCCCTTGCCGCCATTGACCGTTTGCCTCAAAGGGCGTTGATTGACGGCGCATCGTCCCGACGCCTGTCGCCCGCCCAACTTCGCCCCCTCGCCCCGCCATCCAACGCCACACCCGCACAGGCGCCTGCGGGTCTCCCCAAAAGAGCGAGGGCAACGGCTTCATCAAATCTTCGGGACACTGCACGGCAACCCCGTCAGGGCGTGGCGCTCCTTCGTTGGGCGTCGGGTCGTCCCAAACAAGCCGCAAGAGCAACTGGCGCCCTGTCAGTATGGCTTGCACTTGCAAGGCATCAGGTTTCCCTGTTCGTCCCCAAGTGCTTTGCAACGGGAGCCAAAGAGACGACGCATCTTGGTAACTGTCACCTTGCGAGTTTGTGGTGGTGCTCGCAAAAGCCACTTTGATGGCAGTGCCTTCCCGTCTCGGCGGCGGGTTGTTGACGATAAGCGAATGGACAAAGTGCGCCAATGCCCATGCTTCCCGGTCGCTCATCGCACCCGCAAAGGAAGGCATTGGCGTCCCGTCCATGCCTGTCATGAGCGTCCGATAAATGTCGGCGGGTGTGTAGCCGTTTTTGTAGTTGCGGGCATCTCGCAAACTCAGGACACGAACGGGACGACCCTTGCTATCTCGCAAAGCCTTCGCCAGCGGACCGTTGCCATCGCCTTGCAACCCATGACAGGCACTGCATTGGAACTTGGCATAAACTTGCCGACCCAACGCCAGCAATTCTGGCGATGGTGGCACCGGGTTAATGGCGATGGGTTTGCCAGCGCCTTCCGTGCGAGACTTGGGAACCAACGATTTGGTGAACGCGACCAAAGCGTCCAACTCCTCCTCGGACAGCAAACCCTTGACGCCGAACATCGGGGTGGCGGGAATGCCCTCGCCGATGACCCGACGCAAATCGTCATCCGTCGGCAAAGTGCCCGACGGCGTAGAGCGGAGTTTGAAAACACCTTCCGTCAAATCGGGCACGGGCGGGACGATGACTTTTGTCAATTGCCCATCGCCTTTGCCCCGTTCGCCGTGACAGGCAGCGCAATGGCGCAGGTAAAGGGTTCGCCCCAACGCCATTTTGTCCGTTTGCGACGGGACAAATTGCCATACGCCCAACAGCGCAGCGACCGTCAACGGCGTCGTCCAACGCCACCAACGCATCCCTTCGCCTCCTTTCATTCGCTGGTGCCGACGATATGGACTTTGAGAAAGTTTGCCCGCCCCCGTGCCGACAGCGGGATGCCAGCGACAATCACGACGACATCGCCTTGTCGGGCAATCCCTTCCGCTTCCAATCGCTCGTCCATCAAGCGAATGAGTTCGTCGGTGCTGTCCACGAAGGGCAAGCAATGGGGCATGACGCCCCACAGCAAACTCAATCGCCGCTGAACCCGCTCGTCGGGCGTGAAAGCGATGATGGGAGCGATAGGGCGGCGTTTGCTGACGAACAATGCCGTTGATCCCGTTTGAGTGAAGACGACGATGGCTTTCGCTCCCACATCGGCAGCCGCCAAACAGGCAGCGTCACTGACGGCGTGGGCGATGCTTTCCTCACCCTCGCCCCTTCCCTCGTAAACGGGTCTCTGCTGCAACAACTGCGTCTCGGCAGCGCAAATGATGCGGTGCATCATTGTCACGGCTTCTGCGGGATACTTGCCGACCGCCGTCTCGCCCGAAAGCATCAACGCATCGCTCCCATCCAAGACAGCATTGGCGACATCCGACGCTTCCGCCCGCGTCGGTCTCGGCGAATCCACCATGCTTTCCAACATCTGCGTCGCCGTGATGACCGGGACGAATTGGCGGTTGGCTTCGGCGATGATGCGTTTTTGCGTTAGCGGCACTTCTTCTGGCGGCAACTCCACGCCTAAATCGCCCCGCGCCACCATCACGCCGTCGGCGGCTTTCAAAATTTCGTTGAGACGCTCCAATGCTTCAGGGCGTTCCAATTTGGCGATGATGGGCACATTTGCCCCATGCGCCTGAATGGCATTGCGCAGCACCTCAATGTCTTCCGCCGAGCGGACAAATGACAGGGCGATAAAGTCAGCCCCCGCTTGCAAGCCGTTGCGCAAATCCGCCAAATCTTCTTCGCTCAAAATGGGCACCGCCAACTTGGCGCCGGGGATGTTGATGCCCTTGTGCCCCTTGACAATCCCGCCCCGCACGACGCGGCAGCGCACCCGTTCGCCGTCGGTGTGGAGCGTCAGCAACTCAATGCGCCCGTCGTCCACCAAGATGCGCGTCCCTGTTTTCACCGCCGTCGCCAAGTAAGGCGCTTCTACAGGCAGGAAGATTTGACTTTCGGACAAATCGGCAGGTGGTGGCGGACTGCTCAACACCACTTCGGCGCCTTCGGGCAAGAGAATCGGTTCGGGCAAAGTGGCGACCCGCAGCCTTGGTCCTTGCAAATCCCACAACAATCCGACGGGCTTGTTCAGTTCATTGGCAAGGGTTCGCACGGTTTCGGCGATGCGGCGGTGTTGCTCCGCCGTCCCGTGCGAGCAATTCACCCGAACGACATCCACGCCCCCTTGCAAAATCGCCCGCAGTTTTTCTTCGTCCATCGTCGCAGGTCCGACAGTGGCGATGATTTTTGCTCGGCGCATCAAGACCCCTCCCCTCGCAGCAACTGGCGCAACCGTTCCAGTTCTTCGGGCGTCATGTGAGTGGCGTGTTCGCGGGTCGGAAACTTGCCATCGCGCACCTCTTGGGCGTAAGTGGCGACGCATTGGCGGATTAGTTCGCCGACCTCGGCGTAGCGTTTGGCGTGGCGGGGCGACCAACCGGGCGACATGCCAATCAAATCGTGCAGCACCAAAATTTGCCCATCGCATTGCGCCCCCGCCCCGATGCCAATCGTCGGGATGGACAACCGCTCCGTGATGACGGCGGCGACTTCCTCAGGGACGAGTTCTAAGACGATGGCGAAACAACCCGCCTCTTGCAAAGCCTGCGCCATGTCCACAAGCATCTTCGCCTCATCACCCCGTCGCCCCTGCACGCGAACGCCCCCGAATTGATGCAGCCATTGGGGCGTGAAGCCCAAATGCCCCATGACAGGAATGCCAACTTCCACCAACGCACGGACGATGTGGAGGATGGGCGGAGTGCCCCCTTCCACTTTCACGGCTTCCGCTCCGTCCTTCAAAAACAACCCTGCGTTCTCAATCGCCTGCGCGACGCTCGTTTGGTAGGACAGGAAAGGCATGTCGGCGACCAACAGTGCCCGTTTGATGCCTCGGCGCACGGCGCGGACATGATGGCGCATCTCCTCCATCGTCACTGGCAGCGTCGTCTCATAACCCAAAACGACATTCGCCACGCTGTCGCCGACCAAAACGAAATCCACACCCGCTTCATCCACCAGCAACGCTGTCGGGTAATCGTAAGCCGTGACGGCGACAATTTTTTCGCCCGCTTGCTTTTTCTCCAGCAAAGTCCGAACGGTCACCTTGCGAGATATGCTCATCGTCACTCACCCGCCCAAGTCGCTCAAGGGGCGATTAGCCACGACAAAAAGCGTCAACGCCCTTTAGCCGAACAATGAAGAGATGCCGCATTGGAGCAGCAAGGCGGCAAGGGTTTGGGTGAGTTGCTCTTCGTCCTCGCTGACCGTCACGCCCCGAAAGAGATGCCACCGTTCCTCGTGCTCCAACGCCTCGTCGGGTTGCAACTTCGTCAAGGGGCTGAGGGTTTCCAATTCCAGCATGTCGGCGTTGGTGAACACCTCAGTGGAACAACCGAAGTCGGGATAGGGCGCATCGGCGATGTGGCGGAAGGTTTTGACGAACAATCGGTCACCGTTGGCGTAAGCGCACCAACCTGCTAAGTTGGCAAGTCCCAACTTCTGCGGCTCTGGGCGGTTTGGGTCTTGACGGAGCAGGATGAACTTTCGCCCGAACTTCCAACGGGGGTCGGTCATGTCGGTGTAGTGCCACTGCACCAACGGGCGGGCAGGCAGCAACTTTTCGGGATGCGGGATGAAGGGCGGTTGGGGCAAAATCGCCACGCCTCCAGGCGCCATCGCCGACAACGCCCACGCCGCCAACTCAATCGCCCAAAGGTTGCGGTTAATCAGGATGTGCGTGACGGTCACACTGGCAGCATCAGGCGAGAGGCGCACCCGCAACCGTTTCTGGATGCCCGTCGTCTTCTCCGTCAACTGCGTCAACTCCAGCGTCCATTCGTCCACGACGCGCACTTTTATGGGCTCGTTGTCGGGATAATAGGTGCGCTCTGGGTGTTCAGGGGCATGCCAAAGGCGATGACCGCCATAGATGCGCCACTCGTCACCGCCGACCTTGCCCAGTTGGTCGGCAAACTCGGCGAACTCGTTGGCTCCGTCAACGAAGCCAAACCGAATCAAGCGCGGACCGACTTGCGCCGTTGCGACGACTTCCACGATGCCGTTGCTGAGCCGATAGCATTCGTCCCAACCGCCGTAAGCGATGCGTTCCACCATGCCCTCATCACCTCATTGCCTTCGCCTCAAATGATGCCGCTAAAGGGATGGTGATGTGCCAAGATGCTTGCGGGTGAGCGAAAGGGTGCGGACAAGCCGAAGCGGATGGGCTTCGTTCTCCGTCGTCGCGGCGCTAATTGCGATGCTGTTTCTCGGCGTGGAGAGTTGGTATGGCGATGCGTGGCTGGTGCCTTGGCACGATGAAGTCGTCATCGCCCGCCTCGCCCAAAACTGGGCGATGGGCAAAGGCTTCCGCAACGATTTGTTAAAAGGCGTGCTGACAGGCGCCGAACGAAGCACCTTCTGGCAAATGCCCCTTTACCCGATGGCACTGGCGCTGTGGGGCAAGGTGTTCGGGTTTGACCTGAACGCGCTGCGATGGTTCAGTCGGTTGCTGGGAATGTGCGGTTTGCTTTTGACTTTCGCCCTCGCAAGGCGGTTGGGCGCTTCGCCCCTTTGGGGCGTCTTGGCAGCGCTTTGGGTCGCCAGCGATTTGAATTTCCAATTCGTCGCCAACTTTGCCCGCCCCGAAATGCTGTGCGGGACGCTTTTGCTCCTCGCCGCCTTCCTTTCCGTCCCCCGTCCCTCGTCCCTCGCCCCTTTTCCGTCTTGGTGGCTGATTGGCATCATCGTGGCGCTTTCCGTGCTGACGCATCCGATTGCTTTGCCGATGGCGTTGGTGCTGACGGTTATTGCCTATCGCAGGTCGGGATGGCAAGGTGCAATTGCCGTCATCGTCCCGTTGCTCCTTGCGATGGTAGGTTGGCTTCTTTACGCCGCCACCGATTGGGCGACTTTCCTCGCCCAGATGCGCGCCCATTGGCTGCACAAGGAGCGGACGCTGACGGATTGGCTCGTGCACGGTTTGGGCGTGACCTTTTGGGGCTTTTACGGTTACTTGGGCGTCCCGCTCAACGCCGTCCCTGCCCTCGCCATCGTGGTCACGGCGACGGTGGCGACGCTGCGGCGCCATTTGCCCATCCCGAAAAGTTTCCTCGCTTTCGCCGTCGCCCTTTACGCCGTCACCGCTTTGGGTGGGGAAGCCAGTTACCCCGCCCTTTGCACGCCTTTCGTTTATTTGCTGGCTGCCTTGCTGTTTCAAGGTTTGGGCGAACGGAAGGCGGCGTGGGGAAGGGTGCTGGTAGCGATTGCCCTTGCGTGGTGGGCATATCAAGCCAGCGTCGTCGCCCGTCACCTCATTGCCGTCCCCAAAATCCGAAGGGAGTTGGCAACCTTTTACGCCGAACTTGACCGCTCTCTGCCACCCAATGCCCGTTTGCTCGTCGGCAGTTTCTCGCCCGACCCGACTTTTCATTTGCTTCGCTTTCGCCCCGATGTGCGGGTTTACGAATTGATGCCGTTGCCGATGGTGGACAGAAAGGCTTTTGCCAAGTTGCGCCCGCAACTCACCCACGCCTTGCTCCTGCGAGAAATGCGATGGCGGGGCGGCATTCGCTTGCAGCGATGGCACTTCTCTTTCGGCGGTTTGGCGGAAAGCGAACGAGGCATTACCCTCGTCTTGTGGCAGTGCCGATTGCCTTAACATATGCCGCATAATTTGCCTGACCCAACGCTGATAGGAGGGATGAGCGTGGTTTCGGCGACAGCAGTTTGCAGCGAACAGGATTTGTGGGAACGCTTGGCAGCCCTACCCCGCGTGCGGTTGGGGACATTGCCCACTCCCTTAGAACCCTTGCCTCGCCTTTCGGAACTTTTGGGCGTTCGCCTGTTCATCAAGCGGGACGATTTGACGGGCTTGGCGCTTGGGGGCAACAAGGTGCGACACTTGGAGTTCAGCCTCGGCATGGCACTGCAGCAAGGTTGCGATGTCGTCATCAACGGCGCCGCCGTCCAGTCCAACTACTGCCGCCAAACGGCTGCCGCTTGCGCCAAGTTGGGGCTCAAATGCGCCCTCGTCCTGCGACGCAATCCCCGCATTGACCAATTCAAAACTGCCGAGCCGCAGGGCAATTTGTTGCTGGATTACCTTTTCGGCGCCGATGTGCGCTTTGTGGACGCTGACGCCGACATGGACACCGAGAAAGAACGCCTCGCCGAGGAATACCGCGCCAAAGGGCACAAACCCTTCGTCATCAAGCATCCTGACCTCAGCGGCGGCTTTGGCTACCTCGTTTGCTTGCTGGAATTGGTGGAGCAATGTCGGCAGTTGGGCATTGAGCCGACCCACCTAATCCACAGTTCGTCCACACCGACGCAGGTGGGTTTCGTCGTCGGGGCGAAAGCCTTAGGGCTTTCGTGGCACATCGTTGGCGTCAGCCCCCATCATCGCCCTGACGCCCCCAAACACATCGCCGAGATAAGCAACCTGATCGCCGAACAACTTTCCCTGCCCATCCGCATCACGCCCGACGAAATTCACTACACGCTGGCATATGTCGGCGAAGGTTACGGCATCCCGACAGACGAAGGGATGGAAGCCCTCGTTTTGATGGCGCGCACCGAAGGGATTTTGCTGGACCCCGTTTACACCGCCAAAGCCTTCGCCGCCATCGTGGACATGGCACGCAAAGGCGAACTGACCAAAGAGCACACCGTCATCTTCGTCCACACGGGTGGCGTCCCCGCTTTGTTCGCTTACCAGCCAACGGTGCTGAAGGCAATCGGTTGGGGCGAATGAAAGGCATCGCTTTTGCGACGACGACCCTTTCTGTTGGAGCGCCTAAAAGGCGCGACTTTTAGGGCGCAAACCCTCTTCAACGGCGTCGCGCCCTCAGCCAATCCCGCAATTGCTCGTAGGAGCGGGTGTTCAGGATGTTGGCGGGTTCGCACCACGCCCGTCGGGCAACGGCAACGGCGAAGCGCATGAAGTCCAAGTGGTCGTCGTGGTGGGCATCGGTGCCCAAACTCAACAGCACCCCCGCCTCTTTCGCATAGCGGGCATTCTCGTCATTCAAGTCCAACCGTTCGGGCGACCCGTTGATTTCCAGCGCCACGCTTGTCTGCTTCGCTTTCTCCACCAACGCCTCCAAGTCCACCTCGTAAGGCGGGCGTTGGTTGATGAGCCGACCCGTCGGGTGACCGAGGATGTGCACCAGCGGGTTCTCCATCGCCTTGACGATGCGCTTCGTCATCTCTTCGCGGCTCATCTTCATCGCCGAATGCACCGACGCAATCACGATGTCCAATTGCCGCAGGATGTCCTCGTCCATGTGCAAACTGCCGTCGGGAGCGATGTCCACTTCAATGCCCGCCAAGATGGGAAAGCCCAACCGCTCGCTAACTTGCCGAATTTCGCGGATGAGTTTGCGGAAGTTTTCGGGCTTGACGCCCCAACCCATCGGCGGCGAGTGGTCGGTGATGGCGAGGTATTCGTAGCCTCGTTCCCTTGCCGCCCTCGCCATCTCTTCCACCGTGTTGGCGCCGTCGCTCCATTTTGTGTGGCAATGCAACTCGCCCCGAATGTCCTTCAGCGTCACCAAATGGGGCAACGCCCGTCGCTCCGCCGCTTCCAATTCGCCTCGGTCTTCCCGCAACTCAGGGGGAATCCAAATCAACCCGACGGCTTCGTAAACGCTTTCCTCCGTCTCGCCCGCTACCTTCTCGCCCGTCGCCTCGCGGAAGACGCCATACTCGTTGATTGTCAAGCCCAACTTCAAGGCGCGGTTGCGCAGGGCGATGTTGTGGGCTTTGGAGCCCGTGAAGTATTGCGAAGCCGCCCCGAAACTTTCTGGGTCTACCGCCCGCAAATCCACTTGCAAGTTGTCTGCCATCAGGACGCTGGATTTGGTCGTCCCGTGCGCCAGCACTTTTTGCACTTCGGGCAACTTCACGAAGCGCTCCATCACTGGCTCACTGTCGCGGGTCGCCACCAAGATGTCCAAGTCACCGACCGTCTCTTTCCAGCGGCGCAAACTGCCAGCGGGCAAAATTTGCTCCACCTGCGGCAACTCCCGAAGTCGGGCGACGATGCGTTCGGCGATGGCTAAGGCGATGTGGAGCGGGACGCGCCCTTGTTGTTGCCGCCAAAGTTGGATGCCTTCCAAGATGTTGCGCACTTTCTGCTCACCCATGCCCGGCAACTTCGTCAACTTGCCCGCTTTCGCCGCCGCCTCCAGTTCGTCCACGCTCGTGATGCCCAAGCGCTCGTAAAGCATGGCGACGGTGCGGGGACCGACGCCCTGAATTTCCAGCAACTTCCGCAGCTGGGGCGGATACTTCTGGCGCAACTGCTCCAACCGTGTCGTCGTGCCCTTCTGCAAAAACTCGGCGATGTCGCGGGCGATGCTTTCGCCGACGCCCTCAATCTGGTTCAGCCGCTTCGCTTTGACCAACTCCTCAATGGGCTCTTTCAAAGCAGCGATGGCATCGGCGGCACGGCGATAGGCGCGCGCTTTGAAAGGATTTTCGCCCGCAATCTCCATCAAATCCGCCGTCTCCTCCAACATCGCCACGACTTCCTCATTCCGCATGGAAGTCACCTCCCAATTTGCCGACCTGCCGAATGCCGACTTGCCGACCTGCCGATTTGCCGACATCAGGCGCTACAATCAAAGCGGTGAGTGCCAGTGACCAAAACTAACGCCTGCCTTTGCGACGAACGGACGGACGAGTTGCTTTTTGCGCCGCTGGTTGACAGGTTCGGTCGGGTCGCCAAAAAGTTACGCCTTTCGGTGACCGACCGATGCAACTTCCGCTGTCATTTTTGCATGCCCCTCAATCCTGTGTGGCTGCCGAAGGAGCAAATCCTGACCTACGAAGAGATGGGGCGCGTCGCCCAAATCCTTGCCCGCATGGGCGTGACGAAAATCCGCCTGTCAGGGGGCGAACCGTTGGTGCGGCGGGATGTGGAGCGGTTGGTGGCGATGCTTTCCGCCATCCCCGAAGTGGAAAGCGTGACGATGACGACCAACGGTTTTTTCCTGCCCGAAATGGCGGAGCGACTCAAAAAGGCGGGATTGACAGGCGTTACCGTCAGCCTTCACAGCCTCAAGCCTGACCGGTTTGAAGGCATCGTCGGGCGGAAGGAAGTTTTTGACCGTGTGATGGCAGGCATCCAAAAAGCCCGCCAATTTGGTTTGCCCGTCAAGGTCAATGTCGTCATCACACGCGGTTGCAACGACGATGAAATTTTGGACTTCGCCGAACTGGCGCGCCGAACGGGCATGACGGTGCGCTTCATTGAATACATGCCTTTTGACGGGCAAAAACTTTGGTCGCCTGAACGGTTGGTCAGCGGCGACGAAATTTTGCACACCATCAACCGTCACTTCCCTCTCGTTGCGCTCCCTCGTGAACCAGGTTCTACGGCACAAGTTTACCGTTTCGCCGACGGGGCGCTGGGCGAAATCGCCGTCATCACTTCCATGACGATGCCCTTCTGCCATGATTGCGACCGCATCCGCCTGACCGCCGACGGCAAAATCGTCCCTTGCCTGTTCAGCAAGGACGAATACGACTTGCGTCCGCTTCTTCGGGGCGGCGCCGACGACGCCACCATCGCCCGCTTCATCCGCCACGCTTTTTGGCGCAAGTTTTCGGGCGTGGCGACGCTTTTGGAGACGGCGCAATATGTCGGTCATGTCCGCCCCATGCACACCATCGGCGGTTAACAAAATGCGCTTTGCCCTTCCCCTTTCGCCAAGAAGCGAAACTCCGAAGTCGCCGCCTTGTCAATGGGCGCTCCATCCGCCGTCCACGACGAGCACCGTGCCCGTCATGAAACTGGAAGCACCGGACGCCAACAGCAACAGCGGTCCCGCCAACTCCCGCAACTCGCCCCATCGTCCCAACGGGATTTTCGCCGTCAGTTCCGTCCGCACTTCGGGCGGTAAAACCTCGTTCATCGGCGTCAGAAACGGTCCAGGGCACAACGCGTTGACGGTGATGCCATAAGGTGCCCATTCCAACGCCAGCGTTTTGGTCAACTGGATGACGCCGCCCTTCGTCGCCGTGTAAGGCGTCCGTCCCGCCAACCCAATCAGCCCCAACACCGAAGCGATGTTGACGACGCGCCCGTAGCGTTGTGCCATCATGTGCCGACCGATTGCCCGACAACACAGCCACACACCCGTCAGGTTCACCGCTACCACTTGCTCCCACTCGCTCACTTGTAGTTCGTGGATGGGACGGCGGATGTTGATGCCCGCATTGTTGACCAAAATGTCCACCTTGCCGAAGGTGCGGATGGCTTCGTCCGCCATCCGCTCCACTTCCTCAGGGCGCGTCACATCGGCGCGGAGGGGCAAAGTGCGCCGTCCCGTCTTCTCGCCCACTTCCATCGCCGCCTTTTGCAATTCGGCTTCGCTGCGGGCGACCATGATGACTTCTGCCCCCGCTTCCGCCAGCACCTCGGCGAAAAACTTGCCCAACCCCCGACTTGCTCCTGTCACCAACGCCACCTTGCCATCCAGCCGAAACAATTCGTCCACCAACGCCATCTGTCACTCACCTGCCATCGCAAAAGTTTTTCGCCCCATTCAACGCCCTCACAACTTGGACTCCAAGACCAAATCGCCCCGCCGCCACCAATCCCAAACCTTAACGCCACCATCGTCTTTGCGATTTTCGCCAACACTCCAAACCTTAAAGCCCTTCGCTAACTTTCGGTAACGCAGCGGTCTGCCGTCGTAAGGGTCAATAGGCACGGAAGGCAGATACTTGGGCACTAACTGTTGCAAGTTTTCGGGATAGCGACCGTTTTCTTTGCGATAAAGCCTCAAAGCCAAAGCCGTCATCGTCACCCGTTGAAGGGCATGGGTCTGAGTGAGAACAAAGAGTGGGTCATAAGTGTCGCGGACTTCAGCAAGAGGATAGCGCCCCCACGAGATTTCCCACTTGCCCAAAGTTACCGTCCAACCTTTTCGGCATTTTCGTTGAAACTCAGCAATCAATTGTCTCACTTGCTGGCGGTCGTAAGGGACGCCTTTTTGGGCGATGAGAATGAATTGGCGGTAAAATTCCAGCATCAGCAACTGGTTTTCAGCGAACCAGTTTCTGGGCGAAAGCAAGAACATGAGGTCAATAGATTTCTTGCCCACAACGGTTTGCCAGAGACTAAAAGGGTTTCGCAACTTTTGAGTTTCACTGCGTAGCCACTCATACATCTCGTTCGTGAGAGCCCGCTCTCCCTTCAACGCCCGCACAAAGTCACGGTCAATGTCCCACGCCCTCAGTTCCGCCAAAACGGCTCGGTAAGCCGTCGCTGAAGCGTCTGCATCCGACAAAACTTCGTCCCACAGTGTCACCATCCCGATGCTAAAAATTGTCTTCTGGACAAGGAAGGCAAGGATATATGGCTCGTCGTCCATATGCCGACAGAGTTTCAGGATGGTCTGGCAACTTTCCAATGCCCCATCCACATCGCCCTTTCGCTTCCGCTGCAACGCTTCCGCACTCAAAAGGCGGGCAAACCCACGAAGATGTCTGAAGGCAGGTTGCAATCCACCTCTGGTGAAAAAATTTGTCGGGTCAACCACACGCCAATGAGGGTATGCGAGGGCTTGACGGAAGGTTTTTAGGGCGGGTCGGGCTGCCTCAAGGACTTGGGCGTTGTATGTCCCCCAGACATTGGGCGGGATTTTTTGCTGTGCCGCGTCTAATTGCTCAACGGCTTTGAGAAGCAATGGTGTCCCATCAAGGTGCTTTGGGACGGGAGGGGCGATGTCTTCCCAACGGGTCGGTTCGCCTGCCTTTCGCAACCGCTCCAATTCCCGCTCCAGTCGCGCCATTGGCGAACTCACCCGCCCGTGCCACATCAGCCAACCCAACACAACGACGAAAACGATAGCGAACACGAGAATCATTCGCTTCCTCATTCGGCGTTTCCCTCCCAACGCCGTTGACGCCTTTCACGCCAACCACAAAGTTAACACGCAACGCCCCAACGGCTCAGGCAGCACGATGGCGGTTCGGCAAGCCCAATGCCCTCACTCCAGCCTCACATAGTCCAACTCAACGACGATGCCCGTCCCACTGCCGAGGTCAAGGAGTTGTCCTTTGCCGCCATAGTTGGCGGATTCGCTCAACTTCCATTAGGGCAAGCCGAAAGCCCGAAGCCAATAGGTCTTGCAGGGCTTGTTCAAAGTCGGCAATGTGTCCGAGTTCTGCGGCTCGGAGCAAGATGCCAATGGTGCCCGTGAACCGAAGCCCCAAAGACTGGGCATACAAACGAGCGAGGCGATCGTCCAAAATGAGCAAGTCCGCTACAAGTTCCTTCGCTAATACAAGGCACGCCGCCTCACCTGCCCCCAACCCACTAAGCCGCATTGCTTGCATGGCGAGCCGATTTGTCACCGCTCGGCAATCAATCCACGCCGCCTCAGCAACTTCTTGTGAACCAGGTCGCCCTGCACCCTTAATGACGACTTCGGCGTAAACTTCCTCTGGAACTATGACCCGCCCGAACAGCGCAGGGAGAAGGTCAAGGTGGCGGATAGCAGAAAGGTGAATGAGCGGGGAGGCGTTGGCGATGACGGTCATGGCTTATGCCCTTCCCTCAACGCCTGCCAATCGGCGAGGGCGTCGTCGGCAGTGTAGGACAGGTGAAGACCATGCCGAGCCAGAAGGTCTGGCACCTCCGCCAACGGCACGCCGACAATTTCTGCCACCTTGCCCAGAGAGATGCGCCCTTCACGGTAAAGGGCGACGGCGATCAATTCACAAAGGGTGCGACCCAATTCCGACTCAGGAACGCCAAGCGCCGTCAGGATGGATGCTGGCAGTTGCAAGGTGACCGTGAGTTTGTCCATTAAGGCTCACCCCCGTTTCGCTGTGCGCTAAGCCATCATTAAGATGGTGCCGCAATCGCCCTCACTCCAACCGAACGAAGTCCAGTTCCACAATGATGCCCGCACCGCTGCCGGGGTCAAGGCGCAACTGGGTGATGGTGCCTTTCCATTCGGGCGATTGGGTCAGGTCAATGTGCAGTTCGTGCCATTGCCCATCTGTCGGCAGCGCGAATCGGACGCTTTTGCTTTCGCTCCAAGTATGGTCATCTTCGCGAACCCAAAAGACTTGCCCGATAGGTTGAGCGCCTGCTGGGAACTGAACTCGCAACCTCAAAACCAGCGTTCGGAACTTTCCTGCGTCAACTCGGATTGGCGGTCCGTGCATGTAAGGGTCGCCACCTGTTGAGCGTGTTCGCAAAATCCCGCCCTTGACTTCAAATGGGGCAAGGTCGTTAACGGGCGTCCAATCGTCAGGGTCGT
>Ga0079998_105623_pt1 | contig 16276 bp, 21 predicted proteins | sample PerSpoBPS_BMetaG_FD_69201 | JGI IMG/M metagenome (GOLD analysis project Ga0079998, IMG submission 69201) | Thermal spring microbial communities from Yellowstone National Park, Wyoming, USA - Perpetual Spouter B (PS_B) MetaG (SPADES assembly)... | ecosystem: Environmental > Aquatic > Thermal... | reverse complement strand
TGCTGGCATAGCCGTAAACCGCAGGAGGCATTGGGATGTCCGGCGGCGGCGGGGGTGAGATGAGGGAGGGAAGGCTGAGGAGAACTGTCAACACGACGCCGAAGAGCGCGCCCTTGGCGTACCACGGCAACTTAAGCCTCTCCCACACAGCCGCCATGACGAGCCCCATTATGAGGTAGATAATGACGTTACCGACGATGCCGCCCGCAAACGCAGAAGGCGGCGCGATCTGTCTGGTGAGCTCAGCCGCTTGCCTAGCCTGCGCCTGCGGGGTCCCCATCTTCACCATTTCCTGGTAGGCATACTCCACGAGGGCGTCGAGCACAGACATAACAGACATATACGCCAATACGCCGGCCAACACGCCCACCACGAGACCCGCCACGAGGCCCCACTTGACGCCTGTTGTCAACTTCATACCTACACCCACGTGCCATTATTTAATTCTTTTCTCAACCTCACCCTTTCCACCGGTTTAGTGGAGGGACGTATAAGGTTAGAGGACGCCCGCGGTCAGCTGGGCGATGCCGTTGTAGATGACGGCGGCGTGCCAGAGGAGTAGGGCGAGCGCCGCGTAGTCGAGCCATGGGTGCCGCCTCCTTTTCAGCATTAGGTAGAGGACTCCGGCGTTTTTCGCCGCGGCGACTAGCCAAATCGCCGAGGGGGTTTGATTGACGAAACTCAACACCACCTCGTACGCGCCTAGGTGGCCCACGGCTATGTAGGTCAACAAGGCGTCGAAGTAGATGAGCAACGCCAAGGCTAGATACGCCAGAGGCGCCGCGGCCCGCGGCACGTCCAGCCGCTTAAAGGTCAATAAAAAGGTTGCGGCTAAGTTTTTATAGTTCTGTCGAGGTTCGTCTGTGTCTTGCGAGGTGGAGGCGCTTGGGCGCTACCACGTCTGGGAGGGGCCCCGCATCAAGATTAGGGCCTCTGCTAACCGCGCCTTGATAGAGCGGCACTACGGCGTGGCGGGACACGCCGCGGTGGAGCTGTGCAAGTGGACTAAAGACGCCACAGAGGGCGGGAAGTCTTGCTACAAGGTGAAGTTCTACAACGCCCCCGCCGGCGGCTCCCACAGATGCGTCGAGATGAGCCCCGTGGGGATTGTCTGTAGCAACCGTTGCGTCTACTGCTGGCGCCCCACGGAGGAGTTCGACGCCTTTATGCTAGATGGGCGGTTCTACATGGAGCCGGAGGAGATTGTTAAGGCTGTTCTTGAGGAGAGGAGGAGGCTACTATCCGGCTACTGGGGCCACCCCGTGGGCCGGAGGAGGGTAAAGGAGGCGCTGGAGCCCACGCACTGGGCCATCTCGCTCTCCGGCGAGCCCACCATGTATCCCAAACTGCCCCAGCTCATAAAGCTCATAAAGTCGCTACCCTCCACCAAGTCCGTCTTCCTGGTGACCAACGGCCAGCACCCCGAGATGCTGAGGCGCCTAGTGGAGGAAGACGCCTTGCCCACCCAGCTCTACCTCTCCACCAACGCACCAAACAAAGAGCTGTACTACAAGATAAACGTGCCGGTGTACCACAGAGAAGACGCATGGGAGAGGTGGCTAGAGTCGCTTGACATCTTGGCCGCTGCGCCGACTCGCACAGTCCTCCGGATTACGCTGATCAGAAGCCTCAACTACGACGACAGGTACATACAGGAGTTTGCACAAATCGTGAAGCGGGGCAACCCCCACTTCGTAGAGGTCAAAAGCTACATGCACCTCGGCCACTCCACCTTCCGCCTAAAGAAAGAAGACATGCTCAGCCACGAAGAGGTGAAGCAGTGGGCCGCGAAGCTGTTGGCGGAGCTGGAGAAGATAGGGGCCCGCTTCAGATATATGGACGACGACGAGCCCAGCCGCATAGCAGTTCTACAGAACATGGACCGGTACGTAGACCGCTGGATCGTCTCGCCCAGCGCCTAGGGGTCTCCAGGCAGGGCCTCCAATATCCTCCGCGCAAGCTCAGCCACCCTCCTGTAGAGTCTCTTCTCGATGATCTCCCTAACCACCTCCTCCTTTACCATCATATATTTGTGGACTAGGATATTCCTAAACCTGACCACGTCGGCGTAGATCCGGTAGTCCTCCTCGGTAAACACGCCCTTTTCCCTCAGCTTACGCCCGGCGTCTATGTAGCCGCTAGGCGAAGTTCCCAGCAACGCGGCGGCGCGTAGCGCCATGTCTATCAACGCCTGGCTCTGCGACTGGAGGAGATAGAGGGCTCCGAAATACCTCTTGGGATCTCTCAGATCCTCCGGGCTGTAGGTCTCCAGCTCCGCCGTGTACGAGGCGAGGATCTGCGCCAGCTCCTTCAGAATTCCCATATCCTCCTGGCGAGAGCCTCCCAAACGCCTACCTTCCACCGGCTGATCATAAAGTCGGTGCATATGCCCACGAACCTCGTCATGAGGTTCAGGTACTCGCCCACGTCGGCGCGGTAGACCGGCCTCCCCCTGAAGACCTCCAGCGCCAAGGGACAGGGCATATCGTCGCTGATTACCACCACGTCTACCTCCTCCTCCCTGGCCCCCAGCGCCTCGGCCAAGTCGGCGACTAAATCGCCGTATTTCTCCCCCGGGTCAGGCCACACAGCTACGTCCCAATCCCCTTTGACCATGGGGGACAGCCCCGCCCGCGACCCGAACAAAATAGCTACGCGGACGCCGTATCGTCCCCAGGGAAACGCGGAAAGAACGACGTCTACCCCCTGCCGCTGATCAACCGATGGAGACTCCACAGACATGGTGGAACAGTTTTTAAAGTAGTTGCTCTGCGCATCTATGTCTTTCGACGAAGTGTCGGCGGGGGCTGTGGTGTTTTACAGAGGAGACGCGTTGGAGTACCTGCTGTTGCACTACCCAGCTGGCCACTGGGACTTCCCCAAGGGCAACGTAGAGCCCGGCGAGACGCCGGAGAAAGCCGCGCTTAGGGAAATAAAGGAGGAGACGGGGCTCGACGTGGAGCTTCTGCCGGGGTTTAGAGAGGAGGTTGAGTACGTCTACACGCGGGAGCGGCGTAAGATAAGGAAAAAGGTGATCTTCTTCCTGGCGAGGGCCCCCACTAAGGAGGTGCGGCTCAGCTGGGAGCACAAAGACTACGTCTGGCTCCCCTTCAGCCAGGCGCTTGCTAGACTCACCTACGAATCCTCCAGACGGGTGCTGGCAAAGGCACATAGATACCTATCGACCTTGCCACAGACATAAAACTGTTAGTTGTCAAAATACGAGTCAAAGGGAAAAAATAGGGATTTTAGGAGGCTAGGACGCGTGTTAAGATGTCGGCTATTGTCTCCGGCATTGGAAGCGACGTGATGGTGGTCTGCGGCTGTAGTCTGTTGCCGGCAACCGTGAACTGTACAATGTTTACTCTGCGGTTAGCCAGATCCGGCACTATGCCCTTCACAGTCCTCTGGCTTAGCCATTGAGACAAGTCTGCGTCTAGCACAGAGCCAAGGAGATTTGTCGCCCTTAGGACGAAGGCGTGTAGAAGCACATCGCCTCTGTAGTTCCCGTTCTTCAACGCCGTGAGCACATCTCGCGTGGCTTGCGATATGGCGTAGCTGGGCATGTCGCCGCCGAAGGCGATGAACACGGCGTCGGGTCCGTAGGCCGCTATCTCCCGGGCCAAGGCGTTGGCGTCTCCGCTGTATACAATTATCTTGGTGGAGTTGGACCTGGAGGCGGCGTAGGCGGCGCCGGAGAGGGCCACGCAGGCCGGGTCCGTGCCCGTCACTATGGCCACCTTGCCGTAGCCTTGGAACAAGAAGGCGCCGGCTACCCTGCCTACGGTGGATCTCAGGAAGAGGGACTCGGCGTCTGTGTACCTCCGCACGGCTTCGCCAGTCTGCCTGTCTACGTAGAGCCTGGGCGTCAAGGCGCCGGTGGTGGCGTTAAACTGCGAAATAATTATGTGCGTGGCGTTGAGGGTTACCACGTAGACGGCTCTTCTCTTGACGAAGTCGGCCGTCCTCGTGTCGTTGAGCACGGTCTTGAAGCTGTTGGTGACGGCCCACGCCCTTGAGTGCACCACAAGCGCCCCGTTGAAGCCGGTCTTAGCCAAGGCGGCTAGGAAGTCCCGGAGTGACTTGTCGGCCACTGCGGCAGGCTCCTCGCCTCCGAAGGCCAAGAAGACTGCAGAAGCCCCAGCGGCCGCCTGGGCTGAGGCGTCTGGCGCGGTGGCGTTGTACATCACCAAGTAGCCTCGGGAATACGGCGGAAGCGAGGCGAGGGCAGAGGCGGCCAACGCCGAACACAACGTGTTGGGCTGAGTAACTACGGCAACCGTCTGGAACACGCCCAAGAAATGCCTCCCCACAAGAGACCCCAGCTCCCTCCGGAGCGCCACGTCGGCTGCAGATAGCCTCGGAGTAGCTGTCACTGTCTGGGTCACGGCCACGGTCTGCGTAACCGTCTGCGTGGCGGTGGTGGCCACAGTTTGCGTGACGGTGGTCTGGACGGTGGTGGCTACTGTTTGTGTGGAGGTCTGCACAACGGTGGTGGTGAAGGTGGTGGGAGTCGCCAGGAGTCCGCCGCCTAGCAAAGCCCCTATCGCGATCCCCACTATCAGCCCTATTACCGCCAGTATGCCCGACTTCATAGGAGCAGTTTTGAATTCCAGTTTAAAGCCTGTTTATTAATGTTAGTTAATGATGCATCGTGGGCGAAGGAGGTGCGGTGTTCCGGAGCAAGAAGGAGCTGGAGATCTTCGTCGAGTCTCTGCCCACGTTTAGGAGGCCTAAGCTCAGGCTAGAGCAGTACCCCACAGACGCGGCCGTGGTGGCGGCGGCGGTGTGGGACGCCTACATGCGGGGTCTCATCGACGCCGTGCTGGATCTAGGTTGTGGCACCGGCAGATTCGCTCTGGCGGCGGCGGTCATGGGAGCTAGACGCGTCCTCTGCGTAGACGTAGACCCCGAGGCGTTGAAGACAGCAAAGGAGGCGGCGGACGCCCACGGCTTCCACGCCGTTGACTTCCTCGCCGCAGACGCGCCCACCCTTGCGCTGCGCAGGGGATTCGCCGTGGCCTTCCAAAACCCGCCCTTCGGAATATGGAGCGGGAGGGGGACGGACATCGCGTTTCTAGCCGCCGCCGTGAAACACGCCGACGTGGTCTACACCATCCACAAGCTCCCCACGCTTCAATACGTCAAGGAGACCGTGGAGAGGTGGGGCTACAGGCTGGAGGTTGTGGATACCGCAGTACTAAACATAAAGCCCATGTATAGACACCACCGGAAGAGGATACACAAGGTGGAGGTCTTCCTGGCGCGCGTCACCAGGCCGAAACAGCCTTGACCCTCGCCATGTGCGCCGCGACCTCCTCGGCGGTAGGCGCCCCGTCAGATACACGTCCAGCACCTTGCCCGTGAAATCACCTGCCTCACCGGCCGCCTGGCGGAAAGCGCCTCAAGCTTCTCCGGCCTGACCAGCTTGACGTTGAGGTAAGAAGCAGCCTCGTGAGTCAGTAGCGATGCGGCACCAGATCCGCGGCGCCATCAGCTAGGAGCCGGACTGTGTATCTGGAGGCGGGGTATAGTGCCAAACTTTTTAAAAGAGGTGAATTGCAGGGCTATGGCGTATGTGCCCGTCGAGGTCAGGAGGGTTAAAATCCCCAGGAGGACGGCGGCTGGGTTTGTAATTGTCATCCTCCTCTTCCTAGTGGCGGCGGTGGTCCTCTCCCTCTCTGTCTACAGCCTGCCGGCGGGGGTGGTCGCAGTGGTGGTAGACCCCGTGTCGGGGCAGATAAGCAAGCCCGTCATAGGCCCCGCCGTGGGCTTCAAGGCGCCCTGGGCCTACTTGATTGAAGATACCTACGCAGTAGAGGTGATCGAGTTCGTCCAGAAGGAGAGGGCGGCGAGGAAGTGGGAATTCAACGCTCCAGAGGTCCTCACTAGAGACGGCGTGGTTGTGACGGTGGAGATGGTGGTTAGGTACAGGATCGTCCCTCAGCGCTTCGACGAGCTGGTCAAGAAGTTCCCCCAAGTGGACTACGACGACAAAGTCCTCGTGCCCAAGGCTAGGCAGTTGATACGAGACGTAATCTCTAAGGTGTCTCTGGACTACTTGATAGAAAACCGCGACCAGATTGCGAAGCAGATCGAGCAACAGTATAGGGAGGCCGTGGAGAGCGACCCGGCGCTGACAGGCCTCGTCGAGATATTAGACGTCAACGTCCTCAACTTCATTCTTCCCGCCCAAGTCACAGACGCCATAAACCGGAAGGTGGCCGCTCAGCAAGACGCCATAAGAGCCCAATTTGAGCGGCAGAGGGTGGAGGAGCTCGCCAGGGCCAACTACACCAGGACCGTCCTCGCCGCTATGGCCGAGGCCAACGCCACCATAACCCGCGCCAAGGCCCAAGCCGCCCAGATAGCGCTTATCGCCGACGCCACGCGGTCGGCGATAGAAATGCTCATCAAAGCCGCCGGCGCCAACGCCACGGAGGCCGCCAGACTCGCCGAGCTCTACATCTACCTAAGCGGCCTCAGAGAGGTGGCCCAGACAGGCAACGTCCAGATACTCGCCATCTCCGGAGGCGCGGGCCAAGCGGTCCCCGTCATACCCATCACCCGATGAACAAACACCTCGCCGCGGTGTTGGCAATCGCGGCGTTCACAGCCGTGCTGTCTATAGCCTTCCCCCGCCTCGCCCCCATCGCGGTCCGCGTCGGCCTAATAGCGCTCATAATCACCGCCGCCCTCTGGATATACGACTACTTCGCCACCCGGCCGCCGCCCCTCGCCTCCCGGGTCCTAGAGCTGGTCAGGACCCGGGGCCCCCTCTCCGCCCGCGACATAATACGGGAGCTAGGCGTTGCACGAGAGGAGGTGGAGGAGGCCCTGGACTACCTCGTGAAGAAGGGGCTGTTAAGAAAGTTCGAAAAAGACGGTGTCACGTTTTTCGACCTCTGACCCCCTAGGCGGTTGCTCCGCGGGGGGCATCCCTACCTTCATAGGCGACTTGGGTGGGGGTCATGGCCCGGGTCAGTACCGCGGGCCGTTTGTTGCTGGCCCTCAGCGTCTTGGGCGAAGTCTAGACAGCGTACGCGGCTGGCCGCGGGAGGCTGATTCCAGCTCTTTGCGAACACCCTCGGCACGAGCCCTTCCCCCTCTCCAGTGTCCTCTTCACGCCTCTCAGATCCCAGAGGATGCCAAGGGAAACGTAGCGACTTCTGTTACCGTAACAGTGTCATATCTGCGCCGCCACTAAAGCTTTTAAAGAGGCAATCAGCCGTTGTCGTGGTTGTCGAGCTTGTGGAGAGACCTCTCCCCAAGCCCTCTTCAGAGGGCTATGTGGAGGCTAGGCTTCTTGAGGCTCTGGGCGAGGCGAGGCTGGCGCTGGAGTATCTAGAGAGGGGCTTGACGAGAAACGCCGCGTGTAAGGCCTTCCAGGCTTGGAAGGCGTTTATGGCGGCTCTCCTCCGGCTTGAGCTTGAGAGACTGAAGGCTATTGCAAATACTGAAGAAGAGAGGAGGTGGCTGGAGTCTAGGGCAGTGCCTCGGGTCCCGACAACCAAGATGAAGGAGCTGTCTCGCCTGCTGGAGGAGGCTGGGCATGAGGGTATTCCTTTTGTGACGGCTCTCGCCCTCGACCTCCACGAGTACCAATACCACGGACCTGATCCAGACATGGCGTTGTCTAAATACACGACGAGGAAGTCAGCCGCCGCCGACGTCCTGCTACTCCTCAAAGAACTCGCCAGACGCATCGAGACGCTGAGAAGCCGCGTTAAATGGACAGAGGATCTGGAAAAAGCGCTGGAGGAGGTGAGAAGAACCTTGGCGCGTTAAGAAGACCTTTCGGCTGCGACACATCCGAAACAGATGCTGACAAGAGGAAACCCCAAGCTATAATCTGCGGATGGAGAGCCGCCTCCCGAAAAAAGCCCGATCTCGGCAAACTGCGCCTCTTCACAGAGAAGCCTAAAGTGGACGCCTAGGGTGTAAAGGCCCCCAGACGAGGATACCCCCAGCTGATGCGAAGACGAGGACGAATGGCGAGCCGCGGCGCCTCCCAGACGTTTTGACTGTTGAGGAGTCCCCGCCACGGGAGGCAAGGCGTTGCGGAGACTTTCGGCAAATTCCGCCGGTCGATTCTCTTTTTCAACACCCTCACGGCGACGTGCAGGCGTCAGGAATATATACTATGCCTTAAACAAAGCCGTGTTGCGCCTGCTCGAAGACGGGTCTTTCCTCCTCGCGGCGGAGGGAGGAGAGGCTAAGCTGAGGATTAGATCTGTGGCCACCGGCGACGACGTGTTGAAGGCTAAGGCCGCAGGCGCCAAGGCCCTCGCGGCTAAGCTCTTCCTCCCCGAGGCCGCGGAGGCGGCGGCCAAGGAAGGCGTCAAGCTGATCAACATCCAAGACATCGCCGATCCCCTGGCCCTAGTCATAAAAGAGCTACTGAGAGCGAGACGGCCCGAGCTATTGACGAGGCTGTTCCAGGAGCTGTTGCCAGACGCCGCGGTGCGTAGCTACTCCTACACGGAATACGCCGGCGTCTTCGACAGGGGGATCCCCTCCTCGGTTAGCTTCAGCGTCGAGACCGTCTTCACAGGCGACGCGGCGAAATACTTCGAAGACGTCCTAGAGCTCCTCTCCGCCATCGCCTCCAAGACCTCCGACCTAGGGATGTACACCTCGCTAAAATCCACCTCAGACCCCCGCTGGAAAGAGCGCAGAGTAGTACTTGAGCTAAGAACAGACCTACCCAAATAATCGCCAGCAGTAAGGTAAGGCAAGTCGCCCCCACGTCGATCCGCCTCTGGCTATCTCCAGCAACTCCAGAGTCTAGGCTTATGTTGCCGTAACTCTCCAGCCTCTCTATGAGGCCAACCAGCCCCCCCTCCGCCGCCCTTCCCCACAGCCCCTTCTGACACATCTCTAAGCTAATAGTCTACTCGGCAGAGGTCAAGGCATCGGACTCCCGCCCACCAAAACGCGGATAAAGACAACCCTTTAACCCACCTTAAATACGTAGATCACCCTCATCCACAACAAGCAAGCCCCTCCACACATCTACTAGACGCAAGGTTTTTATCGTAGACAACCAGCGTTTTCATATGGCCGTGGAACTTGTAGAGAGGCCGCTTCCCAAGCCCTCTGACGAGGGCTATGTGGAGGCTAGGCTCCTGGAGGCTCTGGTGGAGGCCCGCCTAGCGCTGAGGTTTGTAGGGGAGGGATTGACGCGCAACGCCGCCGGGAAGGCCTTCCAGGCCTGGAAAGCGTTGCTGGCTGCAATACTACGGCTTGAGCCAGACAAGCTGAAGGCAATTGTAAAGACAGATGAGGAGAGGAGATGGCTTGAAACAACGGCGGTGTTGAGAGTACCAACGACCAAGATGAAACCCCTGGCTAGACTTCTGGAGGCCATGGGCCACGACGGCCTAGCTCTGTGGACCGGAAACGTGCTCCTGTTGCACGATTATCAGTACCACGGGCCTGACCCAAGCGGCGAGCTGTCTAAATACGCCACGCGGGAAGACGCGGTTGCCGACATATTGTCTGCGGTGCAGGTGCTCGCCAGACGCATTGAGACGCTTAGAGGACGTGTCAAGTGGAGCGACGAGCTGGAAAAAGCACTACAAGAGCTAAAACAAGCGCTACCACGCTAGCCCCTGCAACCTCTCAGCCGCTAGAACAACAAAAGCCCCCACGTCAGCTTAGACGATCCCGCATGATTTTAATACCAAGGCACAACGCTTCATGTGGCCGCAGAGCTTGTGGAGAGGCCGCTTCCCAAGCCCTCCGAGGAAAGCTACGTAGAGGCTAGGCTCCTGGAAGCAGTGACGGAGGCCCGTCTCGCCCTCCGCTTCTTGAAAGAGGGCCTCACCCGAAACGCCGCCGGCAAGGCGTTCCAAGCGTGGAAAGCGCTACTGGCCGCCTTGCTACGGCTTGAGCTAGACAAGCTGAAGGCAATTGTAAAGACAGATGAGGAGAGGAGATGGCTTGAAACAACGGCGGTGTTGAGAGTACCAACGACCAAGATGCGCACCCTCACCAACATGCTCGAGGAGCTGGGACACGGCGTCCTGACGGGCACCCTGCTGGCCCTCGAGCTACACGACTACCAATACCACGGCCCAGACCCAGACATGGCCAACTCCAAATACACCACACGAGAAGAGGCAACAACAGATATAATAAGGCTTACAACCGAGGTGGCAAAACATGTGGAAGCCCTTAGAGGGCGCATCAAGTGGGGCGAGGAGCTAGAAAAAGCAATAAAAGAGCTAAAACAAGCACTCTCCACCTAACCCCAGAAACCCCTCCAGAAACCGCCGTAGACACAACCCCCAGATGCGCACCCCACAGACGCCGCGGCGGCGAGGAGACGATGAAGCCCTCTACTGCAGATGCCCACACCCAGAAAGACGCGACAAAGCGCCCCAGCCGAAGGCCTCCCACACCCCCACAGACGGCGCCGCCACCTGAGGCTTGGGGAAGACGGGTCACCAGGGCGCGTCCTCCCCAGTACGGCGTGCCCCACGGAGACGAACCACCGAACTGAACACAGCGGCGGCAAAAGACAAAGCCCTCTAACCCCCAAGGCGCAGAGACGCGCCTACGAGAAATATAAAGATCAACAAGAGGCAAGACGCAGGCCGACCCGTCTACGCGCCCCCGCGGCCTCCCCCGAGAACCTCCTCCAGCGTTACGACCTCTCTCTTGCTCTCTATGAGCCACACCCCGAGTTCCTTTGCCTTCTGGACGGCGAGGGGCTCTGCGACGAGGGTGTAAAATACCGGGACGAGTTTTCCGGAGATTTTGTCGGGCCACCTCCTCTGGAGTTCTTGTATTCTTTCTAGCGTCTTTTCTACGTCGCGGCCGCCGGTCCTGACCTTCGCCTCGCCGACTGCAGTAAGCACGCCGGCGTTGCAGTAAATATCAAACTCGTAATCTGAATCAACACGCAACCGCTCCGCCGAACATTTATGGCCCCTCTGCTCAAGCAGATACTGAACCATCTCACGCCCACTATCCTCCACGCTGATAGTTATAGACTCGATCTGCTCCTTAGTGGCCATCTTGTTCTCGATGCGCTTTAAATCCTCCTTAGTGGCCATGATTTCTTTCAACTCTTTTATAACTGCGTCGAAGTATTCCTTAGTCACATACCTCTCAAGGTCTTGTTTTGTGGCTAGTTGTTTCACATCTTCTTTGGTGGCGAAGTGCTTGAGATCCTCCTTGGTGGCCATTTGGTCTTCTAGCCGTTTTATGTCTTGTTTCGTGGCTAATTGCTTGAGGTCTTCCTTGGTGGCCACGTTGAGGGGTATGGCGACGCTTTCGGCCACGGCTTGCGCCAGCCTCAGCTTTGCCTCCGGGTGCTTCGTGAAGAGATCCAACAGCGCCTCGGCGACGCGTCCGTCGACCCTCAACACGTCTAGAAAGAGATCTCTAAAGAATGTGGGCTCCCTCTCCACAAGCTCTCTCAACGCCCGCTTAAGAATTTCAACATCCACGGTATAATGTTTACCCTTTTTAAAAAGCTTAAGGCCTGCGGTGGATCGCCGTGTAGGCGAGGACGGCTCCACCTAGTAGACACACTGAACCAGCTTGTTGGCGGTGTGCATATCGCCTACGCCACTTAGGTTCTTCATCTTACGCCGACGGCAAGCGTCTCTACGTACGGCCTATAGCCAACTCCTTGAACTACCCCCACGGCGTGGATCCTAAGCCTTCACGGGCCCGCACGGCCTATCGGAGGACCTGCCGAGTCCCCGACGCGGCTTCGCTAAATACGCCAAGTGCCGCGGCGTTCACCAAAGCAAACTCACTATTCGCGTCTCCACCTCGGCGCTCAGAGCCGCAAGCCCCGGCGCCGAAAACGGCTCTGACAGGTGGCTGGTCACGATGTCGCCATACCGCAACTACCGCCTGTCGTGTAGTGAAAATAATTGCCAGAGGAGGAGAAGCCGGAAAAAAGAGGGGGTTTTATTAATTAGCTACGCGGTTTATGTCACTGTGAGGGTGGCTGTGCCGTTGAACCTCTGGAACCCCGCCGTGCCGAGCGGCTTCACCACGGCGTAATACATGCCGTTGTAGTACTTAATCTTAATTATGGCGTTCCCCGTATATATGGTTAAGCGGGCGGCGTCTCCGCCAAGGAAGCCCGCCACAGACTTCGCCGTGTATGAGACGCCGCCTAGCTCCACAGAGCCTGTGCCGTACACCACCCGGCCAAACTTAGTCACGTTTACACCCACCACATCTACCGTAAGCACCGCCTTTATGCCGTCGCCAGAGATAGTGACTTGTCTAGTGGCTACGCTCAACGTGACGTTAGCATAACCCGCCCCCCGTCCCCAGCCGTCGGCGCCTTTCTTACCTGCCTTTCCGCCGACGTCTTTCCAGCCTGCCTTTGAGCCCCACCAGTCGCTACCCCGCGCCCCGTGGCCGTGTGCAAACGCCACCGCGGCGACCAACAACACCGCCAACACCCCAGCCGCAACCAACCACTTATTCATGAAAAACCGGCACACCCCCACTATAAAAAATAGACTCACCAAAGGTGAATATCGAGCCGCGTTACCTACGGGGCCGCGCCGCCCTCCCGGCCCTCTTCCCCCTCCGGGGCTCCGCGGCCTTGAAGTATAGGTAGAAGAGGTAGACCAAGGCGCCGAAGACGGCAAGCCTGCCGAACCAAGCCGCCATGGCCTCTGCGCCGACGCCCTGGGGCCTTGCGACCAGGGGAAACACGCCGACGTAAGGCACAGTGAACAACACCTTACCCACAATGTTGCTAGACACCGGCGGCTCCCCCACCGCCTGGTCTGGCGTAGGGTTGTTGTCCCCCCAAGTCATCAACCCGCAGTTCCCCTCCTTTTGATACACCCTGTGGATAATCCAGCTGCCGTGCCACATGGGGTTCCTAGCCACATACACAACCACGTCGCCGACGTTTACAGACTGGCAGGAGGCGCCTGTCAGCACGATGAAATCCCCCACCCGCATCGTCGGCTCCATAGAGTAAGAAGAAACCACCGCAATAGGCCACAGCACACCCGCCAACACCCCATACACCACAATAATCGCCACCAACCCCACAAACCAAACCAAATCCCACACCCAACCCCTCACACCCCCCAACCAAACCCCAAATATAAACATTAAAACCAACACAGCCCCACGACTCCCCAAGCCGCAACACGTCAAAACCCCCACTCACCACCCCAACGACATCGCTTCGCAACGGTCACCCGTCGATCCCCACTAGCCACATAACGTCAACCTACCGCCGAACCCGAGCTTCGCCAACTAGAAGCTCCAGCCAGAACAACACTAAGCACTCTCCAACGCCCTCCTCACGGCCTCTCTGTGTATGGGGGTCAGCCAAGCCACGTTTTTGCCGATGCCGAGCTCTGGATCCCTCTCGGGCGGCGGGGCGTCGACCCAGAAGCTGGGCCTTCTGTCGTACATGTTGTATACGATTAAGTTCCTCGCCTCCAGCTCTTTCACAAGCTCCTCCGGCGCGCCGCCGGCCCAAAGCACCTCAGGATCCCCCACCGCCGCCTCAAGCCACCTCCCCCACCGCCTAACAAACTCCGCCGTCAGCCCTTTCTCCCGCATCAGCCGGAGAACTACCCCCTCAACATCCCACCCATTTTCATAAAGCCTCCCCAGCATTCTCGGGTTTCCGCCGGTCCACCCCCACACATCCTCGAAAGGAGGCTTGGAACCTTGCAGTTTCTCATACAGCTGCTGGAAGCCCTCCCTAGGCATGTTCCACATAGGCCGCAACTCAGCCCAGAGGTGTCTCCCAATCTCCTCCCGCGTCACGCCTTCGCTTGTGACGGCGATAGCCACGATTTTCTCGTAGCTCCTCGGCGGGTATTCGATGAGGTTCAAGAGGCTCTTTACGTATATGCCAGCCTTATCTAGCCCCACTGCCTGAAACACTTCGTCTACAAGTACCGCCACTTTCTTCTTGCCCCACCGCCCGATCAGCTCCTTGGCCAGGTCTACGGCTAGGTAGGCCAGCTTCAGCTGGGCCAAGCCAGAGACGTCGGAGGCGGCGTCAAGAAGCCGCCTGGCCACCTCCGCCACGTCTGTATAAGCCGCGAAATCTCTATGCGCCGCATCCACATACACGACATCGAAGCCAAACCCGCCCAACGCCTCGGCGGCCTGCCGCAGGAATGCGGACTTACCACAGCCCTCCGGGCCGAATACGACGACGGGAAACCTCGTGCTTTTCTCAGCCCACTCCGTTATCTGCGCAAGGGCGCGGTCTCTATCCACAAACTCCGTCTCCACGCCGGGGACAAGCCTAAGCGCAATCCTCCTCACGGCATTCTCGACATCTGCGTACTTAAGCCTTCCAGCGTCAAGAGCCGCGGCTCCGGAGGGCGTCACACGGGGGTGGCGACACACAGAAACCTGTGGCGAGCGCGCTGGGATGAGAACCACGTCTCCGTCGCTTATTGCGAAGACTAAGACTCACCTCACGACCCCTAGGGGTAGCACAGGAACCACTGGTAGAGAGGAAAAGGCGCCACTGGAAAAATGCTAAAAAGCCGGCGAAGGACCCCACCAACAAGACACGCCTACTCACGCCACGTCGTCAAGTCCACAATTGCAACCGACTTCATGTGGTCAACACGCTACTATCAGCACCGAAGATGCTAACAGATACATGCACAAACGCAACTGGGCAGAGAAAAATATGCTACGTTTCCGACGTCACAAGCTCCACATAGCCCTCTCCACCAGGCCAGACCTCCACTCACGCATAGCTCAATCTGTATAGCGCCAAGTCTAGCGCGCAGGTTCGGCCACCGGCGCGCCCAGACACGGGCCAGCCCCGTCCTACGTCACCGACACCGCAGAGACCTCCGCAAGCACTTCAGCCCTACATAACTGCAGGTAACAGCTCCAACGATATCGACATGACGTAGCCAGATCTGCGCAAGTCCAGCGCGCATCTGCGACCCCCAAGCGCCAAGTCACCCGCGAGCGACCCCCAAGGCCCGCGCTCCAGCGATACGAGTACCGTCAAATTTTAAAAAGAGTTGAATTTACGACATGTGGTTGTTAAGGGTCTGCTGTGGACGCTTAGAAGCGTCGGTGTAAGTATCGCAATTAAAGAAACAATGAGAAGAGCGTTTGGCTGGGAATACAGCTGGCAAGGCATCAAAGTCAGAGACGCCGTGACTTTTCGCCTGCTGAGATGGATCGCCGTTAAAGGCTTCAGGATGTGGGCAGAGGGTGAATACTGGTGTGTGGCAACCGACCTGGGCACTTTCTGCGTCCCTCAGGCGGCTAAGGATCTACTACTCTCTATAGTCGCCGAGAACTTCAAGGGGATGTACGGGTACCTAGACGTGAGGGGCAAGACGGTCGCCGACGTGGGGGCCTACCTCGGCGAGACGGCAGTAATGTTCGCCAAAATGGGCGCCACGTACATCTACGCCTGGGAGCCCATATTTTATGAATACGCGAAGAAGAACCTAGCCCTAAATGGGGTCAGCAACGCCGAGGTGCTCCCATACGGCCTGTGGACTGAGGCAACCTCTTACAGAGTAAAGCTCGCAAGTTCCGCGAGCGGTCTGTTACCTGGAAACGATGTTGAAATCAAGACGATGCCAGCCGCCGAAGCGCTAAACGTAGACGTGGTCAAGATGGACTGCGAAGGTTGCGAGTGGTCGCTCATTGCCCTTCCCTGCGACGCGTTGCGGAGGCCTCTAGAATATGTCATAGAAATACACGGCCCCCCGCCGCCCTTTATCGCGAAATTCAAAAAATGTGGCTTCACCGCAAGATCAGTAATACCCGGAGGATGGGTTTCTATATGGCACCTTACACGGCAAGACTAGTTCATTAGCCTCCGCCGAGTTCAGCGCAGAGACTGCGCAGTATACGTCAGTAGGTACCGCAATGCTGGCGGCCGGTAGCCCAGCCTGCGGAAAAACAACCACAGGGCCTTGGCGTAGATCCGCTTCCGCAACGCCCGGTCTTCCGGCGCCTTGGGGTAGCTACCGTGGGGGTAGTGCCGACACGCCACCACAAACGGCACCTCGGCGATCCCGGCCCGGTCGTAGACTACGCCAAGCGTGGTCTCGTCGGCGATGACGGAGGCGAGGAGAGGATCCATAGACTCGACCACGTCAAGCACAGGCTTGACGTCAAGCGGGAGCCTCTTCTTTATCCGGACGGCGAGCTTAGGCCCCACAAAAACCTGCATATACCGCTCCACAACGCCTTGATGCGCCAGTAGTAAACATCCACGCCGCCCCTCCTCTCCACCCTCACCACTCTTCCACGGCGCCAAGGAGACTCA
>Ga0079998_112092_pt3 | contig 16300 bp, 19 predicted proteins | sample PerSpoBPS_BMetaG_FD_69201 | JGI IMG/M metagenome (GOLD analysis project Ga0079998, IMG submission 69201) | Thermal spring microbial communities from Yellowstone National Park, Wyoming, USA - Perpetual Spouter B (PS_B) MetaG (SPADES assembly)... | ecosystem: Environmental > Aquatic > Thermal... | reverse complement strand
TCGACCCGGAGAGGGTGATCGCCTTCGCCACCGTCGACCCCTTGGCAGGCAGGAGGGCCGTCATGGAGCTGGAGAGGGCCGTGAAGGACCTGGGCCTGAAGGGGTTGAAGCTCCACCCGCAGCTCCAGCGCTTCAGGCCGGACGACGAGCGCTGCTTCGAGGTCTACCAGGCAGCAGAAGACCTCGGGATACCTGTGCTCTTCCACACCGGGACCTCCGGCATAGGTGCTGGGATGGAGGGAGGCGGAGGGATCAGGCTTGACCACGGAAGGCCCATCTACATCGACAACGTGGCCGCCGAGTTCCCGAGGCTGAAGCTGATCATGGCCCACTTCGGGTGGCCCTGGTACGAGGAGGCCCTGGCGATCGCGCAGCAGAAGGCCAACGTCTACATCGAGCTCTCCGGCTGGTCGCCGAGGTACATCCCTCAGGTAGTATGGAGGTACGCGGACAACCTGATCCAAGACAAGGTCCTCTTCGGCTCCGACTACCCGATGATAAGGCCGGCGAGGTGGCTCTCTGACTTCGAGAAGGTCGAGCTGAAACCAGAGACGAGGGAGAAGATCCTCTGGGCCAACGCCGAGAGGGTCCTCGGGATCAGGTGACCTCACTCGCCGTCCTTCCGCTCCTCCTTTGGAGCCCTTTTCGCGACGATCACCTTCGCCGGTCTCAGGACCTTTCCCCTGAAGGCGAAGCCCCTCTCCATCACTGAGACTACCGTTCCGTCCTCGTGTTGCTCGGACTCGACGAAACCGACGGCTTCGTGTAGCTCCGGATCGAACCTCTCGCCCTCGTTGCCTATCACCTCAACGCCCTCCTCCCTCAGGGCCTTCTCGATCGTGATCGAGACGAGCCTCAGGCCCTCGGAGAGCGACCTCGCGTTGGAATCGTCCGAGAGCGAGTAGAGGTTTGCGACGCGCTCGACCGTCTCAGCCACGCCGATCAGATGTCGCAGAAGCCTCTCCACCGAACCCATCAGCCTCATCCTCTCCTCCTTCACCGTGACCAGCTCCTCCCTCACCCTCGCCAGCTCCCTCTCGAGCTCCTCCAACCTCTCCGCTGCACCTTCCTCGACCTCTGGCCTCAGCTGGGCCTCCTGAGCCTCTTCACCTCCAGCGCCCGACTCCGCAGCTCCCGCCCCGCGCTCCTCCCCACCGACGTCGCCGTTCCCAGAGGACATGCCCATATCGCCCACCCTCTCCTGCCATTTTTGGGTTCGGAGGAGATGGTCAGGGTGACGCTGGTTCAGGTCCCGGTGGAGAGGAACCCCGAAGACAACATAAGATGGGTGGTTGAAGCCCTCTCTTCGCTGGACGCGAAGACCGACCTCGTCGTTCTTCCGGAGGCTTGGATCCATCCAGCTCCCGTGATGGACCTGAAGGGTGCGGTCGAATCTTCGGAGAGGGCCCTCGAAGAGTTGCAGGAGCTCGCGGCCTCTCTGGGTTGCACGATCGTGGGAGGAGCGCTCTACCTCAGGTACCGTGAGGGTTACGCGGCGAGGGTTCCGGTCATCGACAGGAGCGGTGAAGTCATCGGCTACCAAGAGAAGGTCCACCCCTACCGGGATGAAAGGCGACTGCTCGTCAGGGGCGAGTCGTTCAACGTCTTCGAGGCTTCGGGCATCAGGTTCGGGATCATGGTCTGCCACGACGTGGTCTACCCTGAGTCGGCGAGGACGCTGGTGCTGAAGGGCGCGGAGCTCCTGCTGAACCCCTCGCGGATCAGGAGGGAGGGGGTGGATCCGTGGCACGTCTACCTCAGGGCACGGGCCCTCGAGAACAGGGTACAGGTGGTGGGGTGCAACGTGGTCCTCGGCAGCGCGTTCAACGGCCGCTCGCTGGCGGTCGACCTGGTCTTCGACGAGCTGAGGATAGCGCGGACCTCGGAGGTCGAGGCAGGCGAGGAGCCTGGTTCGATAACGGTCGAGCTCGATCCGAAGAAATTGGAGGGTGAGAGGAAGGAGAGGCTCGGGAACAGGAACGCAGGCGCCTACCTACTGTGATCTAACCGGTCCCCCTCTCCTGCATCCTGAGCTCTAGCGTCTTCAGGTCCATCCCTGTCATCGACTTGGCCTCGGAGACCATCCTCTGGGCCTCGAGGACCTTCTCAGGCCTGTCCCAGTAGGTCGTAGCGAGGACTATCGCCTGGGCCCTCTCCAGCGGGTCGGCCGACTTGAAGATCCCCGATCCCACGAAGATCCCGTCGCAACCGAGGCTCATCATCAGCGCCGCGTCGGCGGGCGTCGCTATCCCTCCGGCAGCGAAGTTCACGACCGGCAACCTGCCGAGCCTTGCGGTCTCGAGAACGACCTCGTAGGAGACCCTCAGCTCCCTCGCCGCCTTGATCAGCTCCTGCTCGTCGCCCTCCTCGTAGATGGCCCTGATCCTCCTGATCTCGGCCTTGACGATCCTCATGTGCCTCACCGCCTCAGCGACGTTCCCAGTTCCGGGCTCGCCCTTGGTCCTGATCATCGAAGCTCCCTCCTCGATCCTGCGGAGCGCCTCGCCGAGGTCCCTCGCACCGCAGACGAAGGGCGTCGTGAAGTCCCACTTCCAGATGTGCCTCTCCTCGTCGGCCGGCGTCAGGACCTCCGACTCGTCGATCATGTCCACCCCTACCTCCTCCAGGACCCTCGCCTCCCACGTGTGCCCTATCCTGCACTTCGCCATGACTGGGATCGTGACGTGGTCCATGATCTCCTCGATGGCCTTTATCGAAGCGGTCCTTGCTACACCTCCGGCCTTCCTGACGTCGTATGGAAGCTTGTCAAGGACCATCACCGCAACGGCCCCAGCCTCCTCGGCGATCTGGGCCTGCTCGACGTTCGTAACGTCCATCACGACGCCGTGCTTCAGCATGTGCGCGAAGCCCCTCTTGACCGCTGTCGTCCCCCTCCTAACCAGGCGGCCATAGCTCTCGAGCTCCCTCACGCCCGGAGCCTCACGCTCCGAGAGGACGAGCGAGATCATTCCCAACCACGTTGACCTGAGCCCGGTAATTAGGCTTCACCAGCGAATCGCTCAACGCGGAGAACACGCCGATTTTTGCAACGTTCTGCTGCAGGAGGTCGAGGTGTAGGTGACAGGAGGGGATCACGTATTAATGGTCGCCGGTGGCTCCCTCACAGGCGATGGGGAACGGCGAGTTCGCTGCCAGGTCGCTGATCAAGGTACGCAAGAGGTTCAGGTGGAGCTATCGACCCTACCGCGTCAGGATGCTGAGGCTGAAGGAGAAGTACGACCCACTGGAGGGCGCTCCGATGGCGAGGGGGATAGTCCTGGAGAAGAAGGGCATCGAGTCGAGGCAGCCGAACAGCGCGGTCCGGAAGGCCGTCAGGGTCCAGCTGATCAAGAACGGCAAGGTGATCACGGCCTTCTGTCCGGGCGACGGAGCGCTCAACGTGATCGACGAGCACGACGAGGTCCTCGTCCAGGGAATCGGTGGCACCCTCGGTAGGTCCTACGGCGACCTGCCAGGCGTGAGGTACGAGGTCTTCATGGTGAACGGCGTTCCGCTGAAGCTCCTGATCACAGGCAAGGTGAAGAAGCCTAAGCGCTGACGGAGGCACGTTCCGGCATTCTTATCTAATCGGCGCAGCACTCTAACCCGATGAAATCCGACCGTATAGCACTAGGCGCACTCGGTGAGCTGTTCGGCAACCCGAAGCCGATCATAGCGATGATCCACCTCCCACCCCTTCCCGGTTCACCCTTCCACAGGGGACAGCCCTTCGAGGAAGTCGTAGAGCAGGCGCTGAGGGACGCGGAGGTCCTGAAGGGCGAGGGAGTCGACGGACTGATGGTCGAGAACTTCGGCGACAGGCCCTTCCTCAAGCCTGACGAGATAGGTCACGAGACGACGGCTTTCCTTGCGGTTGTGGCTAGGGAGGTGATCAAAGCTACCGGCCTCCCCGTTGGGATCTCCTGCCTCGCGAACGGTGCGGTCCAGGCCATCGCTGCCTCCGTCGCGTCAGGAGCCAAGTGGATCAGGGTCAACTGCTGGGCCAACGCCTACATAGCCGACGAGGGGATCATCGAGGCCGCAGCACCGAAGGCCCTCCGTTACATGAGGCACCTCGGGGTCAGAGAACTGAAGGTCTTCGCGGACGTTCAGGTCAAGCACGGCAGCCACTTCATCGTCAGCGACAGGCCCTTCGAGGAGCTGGTGAGGGACGTGGAGTTCTTCGGTGCCGACGCGGTGGTCGTCTCAGGCGCGAGGACCGGCGAGGAGACTCCGGTGGAGAGGGTGCTGGCAGCTAAGGGAGCCACAGCGCTGCCCGTCCTGATAGGAAGCGGTCTGAGGCCCGAGAACGCGGGGAGGCTCCTCATGGCAGCAGACGGTGCGATCGTCGGGACCTACCTCAGAAAGGACGGCGACCCGATGAAGCCCGTGGATCCGGAAAGGACGAGGAGGTTGATGGAAGCCGTGAGGGAGCTGAGGAGAGGTCTCCTCTGAAGGGCGTCAGAGCCCGAGAAGCGCTCCTATGTAGTAACCTGCTGCGAGGAGGGCACCGGTGATCGCGGCGTTGTTCACGTTCAGTGCCATCGTTGGTATCATCTCGTACTGCTTGCCGAAGTTAGCCTTAGCGCCCCTGTAGACCCTGACAGCGAGCGGTATGGTGGCAAGAGCGATCAGGACCGTCGGCGGCCCGAGCCTCAGCACAGGTATCAGCGCGATGACGACGTAAACCGCTGCGAGGGAGGCGGCGAGGAAGGAAAGGGCCTGCTCCCTCGTGAACCTCGTGACGAGATGCCTCTTGCCCGCAATAGCGTCGAACTCCGCATCGGGTATCTCGTTGACGTAGAGGATCAGCATGATCAGGATTCCTATCGGGATAGAGGCGACCAGCGCGTCGACCGTGAAGGCCTGCCTCTGGACGAAGTATGTTCCCATCACTATCACCGGACCGAAGCCCGTTCCGACCGCCAACTCTCCGAGCCCCCTGTAGGCGAGCTTGATCGGCGGTGCGGTGTAGAAGTAGGCTAGGAAGAGGCCCAGAGCCGTCAACCCCAGTATCGGCACCAGTCCCCTCGTCAAAGCCAGATAGAGGCCTATCGCTGTGCCTGACCCGAAGAGGGCGATGTAGAGAGCGCGCGCTCCGGATTCCGTGATCAGCCCGTAAAGTATCGACCGCGACCCTCCGCTGAAGGGCGTAGGCCTCCTGTTGGCGGGATCTGCACCGAGGAGCGTGTCGAAATAGTCGTTCGCAACGTTCAGGCCCATGTGGATCAGTGCCAGCCCTAAGAACGTCAGCAGGAGCAGCACTATGTCGAACGTCCCGTGGTAGAACGCTACGCCTCCGCCTATCGCGACTGGGACCGCTGTCGCAATGAGGAACGGGAACCTGACGACCCTGAAGAAGCGCCAGAAGGCACCGATGCTCGGCTTGAAGTCGACGCCCAGTTTCTTCCCGAGCGACTCGAGGTACCTCCTGGCACGAGGCGTCGAGACCTCAACGTACTCGGGGAACGGGACCTCTTTTTCGTTCCACCTGAACGACCTCTCCGGCTCCACAACCAGCCTATCGCCTACGCTGAGACCCTGACCGACGAAGGTGATGTAGCGCCTGTCGGTGTAGCCACCTCCTGGGAGAGGCGTGATGTGGTTGAACGCGACGTTCACCTTCCTCCCAGAGAGTTTGGCCGGATCGAAGCCCTTTGCCGGCCTGACCTTAAGCTTACCGTCCTCCAGCTCGACCTCCGCCGGAACCGTGACCGGATAGCCGTCGTCGTCTATGAACGAAACGGCCCTCTGCTCGTAAGCCTCCAACTCGACGCGCACGGCCACACCGCCTCACCTCCTGAGGTCGTGGACCTCCGGATCCCTGCTCATGTCCCCTCCCCTCCAAACGTAGACCACCTCCGGCACCACCTCTATGACAGCCCTCTCCCAGAAGAGCGGGAAAGCGAACCTCTGCTTCAGGTACGCGTCGATGTAGGGCTCCTTCTTCCTCCACAGCGGCAGGAGCCTCATCCATCCGTTGCTCGGGTCCGAGTCGTCTACGCTTGCTCTACCCTTAACGAGGACCGCATCGCCAGTCTCGCATCGGGTGAACTCCTTGTGGGAGAAAAGCACCGAGACCTTTGGGTACCTCTTGATGTGCTCGAGCTTCCTGCTGAAGAGGAGGCTGGAGGTGAAGTAGATCCTTCCCGAACCTCGCTCGTAAAGCGGCAGCATCGGATGCGTCACCGGCTCTTTCCGCTCGTTCACCGTCGTCAGGAGAGCCACAAGTGACTTCTCGAAGACGTCCTCCACGTAGGGAGGCAATGACACCATGCTCACTTTCAACTTCGTCTGCGATTATTTCAACCGTTGGTCAGCAAGCGGCACTGTGGTAAGGACGAACGGAGCATAGGCTCGCCCTGCGACCGTCCGTCCCTGTCGTGTGGTGAAGGCTTCCAGTTAATGACGCGATCAACACGTGCGAGCGAATTAAGGATATTCCTAAATTTAGGTCGATCCGAATTTAGGACGTGCCTAAATCCGCAGCTCATGGCCTGACGAGCGCGGACGTCAGGCTCCTCCTCGAGGTCCAGAGGATGATGGAGGAAGGCGAAAGCCCGGGGACGGTTCAGCTGGCGAAGAGGCTGAGGGTGAGGCCGCCGACGGTCTCGGAGGTCGTAAAGAGGCTTGAGGCTAAGGGTATCGTCAGGAGGACTGGATGGGGCACGTTCGAGCTCACCGCTCATGGGCGGATGACAGCGGCTAAGGTCGTCCACAACCACAGGGTCATCGAGTCTTACTTCGTCATCGTCCTGGGCCTCGACGCCGAATACGCCTGCAGAGAGGCCTCCAAGATAGGGCACATAGTGGGCGACAGGGTCGTTGCCAGCATGTGTCGTTCACTCAACTGGCCTGAGAGGTGCGTTCACGGGAGGGAGGTGAGCCACAGGACATGCAGGTGAGCAGGAGACTCTTCATCCTCATAGCGCTGGTCGGAGCTGTCGTCGTTGCGTCAGCAGTCGCTCTCATCGTTCTACAACAGGGATCCACTGCAGAGGACCGAGGCGCGCGAACCGTGGTCGCATCGACCGGGTTGATCGGCGAGGTCGTCTACAAGCTGACGGGAGGCAAGGTAAGCGTGAAGGTGCTCCTGCCTCCTGGTGCTAAAGTGCACGAGTGGGAACCGTCCGCGAGTGACGTCGCGGCAATAGGGAGGGCCGTCCTAGTGGTCTACACTTCCGATTCGCTCGAAAGCTACATGCGGAAGATGATTGAGGCGTCGGGTTCTAGGGCAGTGGTCGTGAAGATGGAGGACGCGCCTGGCGTTGAGCTGATACCTCTCGACGAAGACGACCACCACCACGGTGGCGTTGACCCTCACATCTGGCTCTCCCTCGAGAACTACATCGCCTTCGTCAGGCACCTATCGCAGAAGCTCGCTGCCCTCTTCCCGGAGTTGAGGGACCAGATAGCGGAGAACGAGCGCGCTATCACAGGAAGGGCGGAGGCGCTATTGAACGAGTACCGGGAGCGGTTAAGTCCGTACAGAGGAAGGCCATTCCTCACCGAGCACCTCGCGTTCAGGTACCTCGCAATGGAGTTCGGGTTGAAGAACGTCGCTATCAAGGGCGTCGAGGAGCAGGAGCCTGACCCGCAACGCCTCGTGGAGCTCCGGAATCTCGTCACCTCTTACCGGATCAGGGCGATCTACGTCGATGACCCCTCAGCGGCCTCGAAGACCGTCCAGTCCTTCGCGAGGGATCTGGGTCTGAGGATGCTGAAGCTGGACACGATGGAGGCGATGACGCTCGAAGAGGCCCTCGCAGGGAAGGGGTACCTCGAGAGGATGAGGCAGAACCTCGAAGCGCTGTTGGAGGGGTTCAGGGATTGACTGAGATTGTAGTCAGGGTCAGAGACCTCTCTGTCTCCTACGTCAGGGGCTCTTATGCGGTCAAGGGTGTAAGCTTCGAGGTCCACCGGGGAGAACTGCTGTACATCCTCGGGCCGAACGGGGCGGGGAAGTCGACGATCCTGAAGGCGCTGATCGGGGCCGTTAAGCCGTCGTCTGGGACGATCGAGCTCTTCGGCACTCCCATCGAGAGGTTCAGGGAGTGGTGGAGGATAGGATATGTGCCCCAGAACGCGCAGGCCCAGCTCTCCCGGACTCCTGTCTCGGTGGAGGAGGTGCTCAGGGCCTCGAGGATCCCCGGCAGGGCCATGGATGCAAAGGAGGTGCTGAGGCTCGTGGGTTTCGCGGAGCCCGTTGAGGTGCTGAGGAGGCCCCTCTTCCAGCTCTCCGGCGGCCAGTTCCAGCGAGTCCTCCTGGCTATGGCCCTGATCAACGCCCCCCAGCTCCTGTTGCTCGACGAGCCGACGGCTTACATCGACATCACCGGCGTCTCCGAGTTCATCAGACTCATCAACGAACTGAACAGGGAGATGGGGACCACGGTCATCACGGTGACGCACGACGTCTCGGCGATAACCGCCCACAGGAGCAGCATGGTCCTCTGCGTGAACAGGGACCGCTCATTCTTCGGGACGATAGGCGAGCTGGTCGCATCGGAGGAGCTCTGCAACGTCTACGGCTTCCACGTCCTCACGCTCGGCCACGTCCCAGAGTCCGGTGAGAAGTGAGCGCCCACCGATCCTTCCGTCGAGGTCTCCAGCTCCAACTCTCAGCCCGATAGCGCCTGGGAAGCGACGGCCGCACTCCTCTCAGCCCTGTGCCTCTTGGCAGCCTCGATGAACGCCATGAAGAGGGGCTCGGGCGACTCGGCGGTCGAGGAGAATTCCGGGTGGAACTGGGAGGCGACGAAGAAGGGGTGGTCGGGAAGCTCGACGATCTCCACGCGCCTCCCGTCTGCCGAGAAGCCCGAGAGGACCAGTCCACCCTTCCTGAGCTGATCCCAGTAGTCCGGGTTGACCTCGTACCTGTGCCTGTGCCTCCTGCGGACGGACGTCGATCCGTAGATCCTGTGGGCTGTCGTCCCCTCCCTGATCAGGACCTCGTGCTCGCCGAGCCTCATCGTCCCACCCATCGCCGATACCTCCCTCTGCTCCGGAAGTAGGTCGATCACCGGGTGCGGCGTTCCAGGGTCGAGCTCGGTCGAGTTGGCGCCCTTCAGGCCGAGGACGTTCCTCGCGAACTCCACCACAGCCAGCTGCATCCCGAAGCAGATTCCCATGAACGGAGTCCCGGTCCTCCTCGCGAACGAGATCGCGGCTATCTTGCCTTCGGTCCCCCTCTTCCCGAAGCCAGGTGCGACGAGTATCCCGTCGAATTCCTTGAGCGACTCCAGCACCCCCGGGTCCCTCTCCAAGTCCTCGGCCTCCACCATCACGACCTCCGCCCTCACGCCGAGATGTGCTGCAGCGTGGCCTATCGCCTCCCTTATGCTGACGTACGAATCCCCCATCGCCGTGTACTTCCCGCAGAGGGCTATCCTGACGATGCCTGATGCCCTGTCGTATAGTTCGATGACCCTCCTCCAGCCGCTCCAGTCCGGATTGTTCGGGAGGCCCAGCTTCCGCGCCACGTAATCGCCTAGGCCCTGCTCCTCGAGAACGAGAGGGAGCCTGTAGACGGGGCTTACGTCGTAGGAGCAGAAGACGGCCTCCTTCGGCAGCGTTCCGAAGAGCGCCAGCTTCCTCCTCACCTCCTCACCGATCATCTTGGGGCTCCGCGCCACTATCACGTCCGGCTGGATCCCGATCCTCCTGAGCTCCTGTATCGAGTGCTGGAAGGCTTTAGTCTTCATCTCCTTTGTGAGCTCGTGGTATATCACCAGGGCCACGTGGACGAATAGCGTCTCCTCCTCTAGCCTCATCTGGCGGGCGGCCTCGTAGAAGGGAAGCCCCTCGATGTCGCCGACCGTTCCGCCTATCTCAACTATGACGACGTCCGCGCCCCTCCTCTCGGCGACCTTCCGGATCCTGGCCTTGATCTCTTCGGTCACGTGGGGTATGATCTGGACGCATTGCCCCAGGTACTCGCCCCGGCGCTCCTTCTCGATCACGGAGGAGAAGACCTGACCTGTGGTCAGGTTGTTCAGCTTGCTCATCGTGATCCCCGTGAACCTCTCATACCAACCGAGGTCGAGGTCCGTCTCACCGCCGTCGGCCGTCACGTAGACCTCTCCGTGGACGTAGGGGTTCATGGTCCCCGCGTCGACGTTGACGTAAGGGTCGATCTTCAGGAAGTCGACCTTCACACCCCTTACGGCGAGTATCTTGCCGAGCGATGCGGCTATCGTCCCCTTTCCGACGGAAGAGATCACGCCGCCGGTCACGAAGATGTACTTCGGCACGCAAAACATGCACAAAACCCGTCTTTAAGCTCTCTGTGCCCAGCGCCTGACGCGTGGAGGTGCGGGTCGGACACCGATATTACGCCGGGTCAATAGGGGACGAAGTAGGGCCTTTCCCTGCCCGAAGCCCGTTTCCAGTAGCCCCCGGTCAGCGCTCCTAGGACCCTCACGATCCTCCTCCGCAGTTCGCGGGGCTCGACGACCTCGTCTACGACTCCGTTCGCCAGCAGCGCCTCCCTCCCCCTGAAAGCTCTCTCATACTCGGCCGAGAACGCCTCAAGCAACTTATCCCTCTCGGCGGGGTCGGCCCTCTCGAGCTCCTTCCTGTGGAGTATCTCCGCGGCTAGCTTGGGAGGCTGGACTGCAACTATCGCGTTAGGAAGGCCCATCACGTAATCGGCTCCGAGGCCCCTGCTGCACATCGAGACGTATCCTCCTGCGTAGGCCCTTCTTAGGATCACGGCCACCTTTGGGACCTCAGAGGTGGAGAAGGCGTGGAGGAGCTTCGCGCCGTGCCTCGGGAGGCCGGAGACCTCCTCGGCGCGGGAAGGTAGGAACCCGGGCGTGTCGACGAGCGTCAGAAGGGGTATGTTGAACCTGTCGCAGAGACCTATGAACCGCGCCATCTTCTCGGCCGCCCTCGAGTCGATCAGCCCCCCGTTGTGTAAGGGGTTGTTGGCGACGATCCCAACCACGGATCCCTCCACCCTCGCAATGCCCAGCTCGCGGTTGAAGTACTGGACCCAGACGATGTAGCCTTCCCTCCTGATCATCCTCAGCCCTTCGCCTTCACCAGAACCGCGTTGATCACTCCGTCCGCAGAAGGTTTCGAGGTCACCCGGGCGATGCCGAGCGGCGTCTCGATGAGTGCCCCTCTGGTCAGGACGCCCATCCTCGTGAAGTCCGGGTTCGCTGGGTTCTGGACGACCTTCAAGATCTGGACCCTCGCAGTCTTGCCGGTGGAAGGATCGGTGACGTTCGCGAATTTGTCATATCTGACCCTCACCTTGAAGTTTCCCCCTCGCACCCTCTCCACGAGCCTCTCAGGCTCACCTACGACCGGCAGCAGCGGGTCCCTTCCCCTCTCGTACCTCCGCTTCTTCCTGTGGGGCCCCTTCCTGCCTCCTGTCTTCTTCCGCTTGTGGATGTCGGTGTGCCAGACCGTCATCCCGGGTGACCTGTAACTCCGTCCATTTAGGTCCTTTTCTCCTCTGCCGTCACAAGACAGACCGAGGGACGAAATCTGATGAACCGGAAACGTGTGTAAGGAAGTCCACAGAAGCGAGGCGCGGAGGCCCTCATGCCATCAGCTCGTACGGCCTCCTCCCTGCAACCCTCTCGAAGAACTCCTCGTCCTCCAGGACCTCAACGCCCTTCGATGCGAAGTACCTGTTCACGTTCCTGATGTCCCGCATCAAATAGAAGTCGGCACGTGGATGGTGTATGAGGACCGCCTGCGAGAGGTCGATGAAGTAGACCGAGAGGTCAGGGCCGCACATGATGTTGTACTCGCTCAGGTCGCCGTGGATCAGCTCCGCCTTCCTGTACTGGACCTCCATGCCCTCTACGACCTTCCTGTAGATCTCAGCGTACTCCTCGACGCTCAGCTCGGTCTCCCTCAGAAGCGGGTACCTCTGCCCGTTCTCGCCGATGAAACCCATGACCAGGACGTTGTTGACCACGGTGTAAGGTTTAGGCACTGGAACACCGGCATCGTAAGCCTGCTTCAGGTTCAGGAACTCCCTCTTGGCCCACATGTAAATCAGCTTCCTGACGGATCCTCCCACCTTCCCAAGCCTGACGTCGCTCACCAGATATTCCAGCCTGCCCTTCCGGAACTCCCTGTTGTTGACCAGGTAGATCTTCACCGCAAGCTCCTCTCCTGATCTGTTCTTGGCGTGGTAAATCCTGGACTCCTTTCCTGCGCTGACGACGCCGTAGAAGTCGTCAATCACGCCCTTCTTCATCAGCCTGTAAATCGTCAGCAGGGTCTGGGCGTCGAAGACCTCCTCGAAGGCAGCCTTGTCGAGGCTCCTGTCCTTTTCGAGGAACCGATTCCTTACCTCGGCGATCGCCTCCTGCCTCTCGAGCCTCTTCGCCCACCTCTCCTCCAACCCGATTTCCACAGCTTCACCATGCCATCCGTTAATAAGTTAACTCGTTTTCAGGTGAAGCTCCGGAGCTGTGAAAATTCGCGATCAGACCACGTTGACGCCGAACTCCCTCTTGACGAACTCGATCGCCTCCTCCCTCGTCGGCCTGTGGCTCCTCGGTATCCTAGAGCGCCTGATCCTCCTCCGGGTAACCCTGAAGCCGGGCCTTGAAACGTGCACTATCACGTCGAAGCCTATGATGCCGAGCTCCGGGTCATACTTCGTGCCCGGTAGGTCGAGGTGCTCCTTGACGCCGAAGGCGAAGTTGCCGTACTCGTCGAAGCTCTCGGCCTTTATCGTGTTCCTGACGGCCTCGAAGGCCCTCCTCAGGAACTCGATCGCCTTCTCCTTCCTCAGCGTGACCATCGCAGCGATCGGCTCTCCCTTGTGGATGCCGAAGCCCTTGATCGTCTTCTTCGCCTTCCTGATGGACGGCTTCTGACCGGTGAGCATCTCGAGGATCTTGGCGGCCTTCTCGAGCCTCGCACCTGCCTCTCCCACGCTGCAGTTGACGACGACCTTCTCTATCCTCAGCCTCCTCATCGGGTTCTCCTGCTTCCCGACCTGCTCCCTCACGGCAGCTTCAGCCACGGCCTCTCGTCACCCACCACCATCACGTAATCGAGTATTGTGGATATCTCGCCCTCAGCGGTCCTCACTGTGACTAACTGCTTCGCAGGGTACCTCCTCACCCTCTCGTAGTCCACGATCGGCCCGTGGAGGCCTGCCCTGGAACCCCTGTAGATCAGCGCGTACCTCCCGACCTCGAAGGGGAGGTGGGCCAGGACCTTGTTCTCCGGTATGCCGATCTGGAAGGAGTCCCAGGTGCCGATCGCCCTGTCCTTCTCGGTCGGGTTCTTGACGAGGACGTTCCTGCCGTCGTGGAGCGTGAACTGGAGGGCGCCTCCCTTGACGTGCTGCTTCCTAATGATCAGGCCGATCTTGAATTTGCTCTCCGAGGGATCGATCTCGATCAGCTTGAGGCCCCTCCTGTAAACCGGGAGCATCCTGTAGATCTCTCCGGTCTCGGGGATCGAGAGGACGTCCATCAGCCCGATTGGGAACCGGGGCTCCTTGACCACACGGCCGTCCACCAGGATCTTCCCCTGAAAGACGACCTTTTCGGCCTCCCTCGCCGTCGACGCGTAACGGAGCCAGTCCCTGATGATGATCAGCAGAGGCACCGAGTAGTCCATAGGGTGTGGACCGGGAACTGGCCTCGGCGCGAACTTCTTCACCTTCACCGGTATGTCGAACACTACCGGAGCCGCGAGCCTCTTCAGGTGCATGCCGACCACCCACTCAACGCGCTGGGCACCTCAGGCACTCCGTCCCGATCAGCTTTTAACCCCTTCTGAGCGCATCAGCCCCACTCGACCTGATCGCCCGACATGTGGGGGAGGAGGTTAAAGCGGACCCTCCCTGGGGACTGCAGGTGAACGGAAGGAGGCGCGTCGGCATAGTCGGCGCATCGGGATACACGGGCGGAGAGCTGCTCAGGCTCCTCTCCCTCCATCCGGGGGTTGAGGTCACCGTAGCGACCTCGAGGGAGTACGCGGGCCAGCCTGTGACATCGGTCCACTTCCACCTCCGCGGCTTCGTGGGGAACCTGAAGTTCTCGCCGCTCTCGCTCGACCTCCTGCTCGAAAAGTGCGACGTCGTCTTCATGAGCACACCGGCTGGCGTCTCAAAGGACGTAACGCCCAAGCTCCTCGACCACGGGCTAACCGTCGTTGACCTCAGCCCCGACTTCAGGCTGAAGGACCCCGAGCAGTACAAGATCTGGTACGGGTTCGAGCACCCTGCACCGGACCTGTTGGGGAAGGCGGTCTACGGTCTGCCCGAGCTCCACAGGGAGGAGCTGAGGAACGCGAAGCTAGTGGGCAATCCCGGATGCAACGCCACCGCAGCCATCCTCTCCCTGGTCCCGGCCGTCGAGTCAGGGCTCATCGACTTGGAGCACATTGCGGTTGACGTCAAGGTGGGCAGCAGCGAAGCAGGGATGAAGCCCTCCATCGGAACCCACCATCCCGAGAGGGCGAACGTGATGAGGCCCTACGATGCCACAGGTCACAGGCACGTCGCCGAGGTCGAGCAGGAGCTCAAGGCGATCGCTGGGAGGGAGGTGAGGGTGGCCCTCGTTCCCCACGCTGTCGGCGCGGTCAGGGGTGCCCTTGCGACCTCTCACGTATGGCTTGCCGACGGCTCCGTCGACGAGATGACCCTCTGGAAGGCCTACGCGAAGAGGTACGGGAACGAGCCCTTCGTCCGCATCGTCAGGGGCCGTTACCCCGATCCGAAGTACGTTGTCGGCACGAGAGGTACCTTCGGGAGGCCGAGGAGCTTTACGCCAGCGGAGACTTGGCGCAGGCCGGTGAGAAATATTGGGGCGCTGTCACAGCGCTCATCAACGCAATAGCAGAGAGGAGGGGTTGGAGCCACTACTCGCACAGGGACTACGCCGAGGTCATCGAGAGGTTGTCTGAGGAGCTGAAGGAACCGCTGGGCAGACTCTTCGCTAGCGTCGAGAGACTTCACGCGAACTACTACCACAACTTCCTGACCAAGGTGAACTTCGATGCGCACAGGGAAGACGCGCTCAAGCTCATGCAACTGCTCAAAGCTATCAGCTAGATCGGCAAGAACGCTCAGAGTCGGTGTCGCCTCTTCTCGATTCCGTTCGATCGACCGCAGCAAAGACACGTATGCAGGGCGGAGTCCTTACTAGATCAACCTAGTCACGGGCTTCTCGTCGAGCGAGACGGACCTGTACCCCATCCTGTTGAGGAACCTCGCGAAGGTCGCCGAATGACCGTAGACCGTGACGACAAGCCTGGGCCCGGTGGCCTTCACGTACTCGAGGAGGCCGTAGAAGTCAGCGTGGCTGCTGAGGGGGAAGGCAGCGTCGTATCCAAGGAAGCGCCTCGTGAGCGCCCATCCAGTAGCGACAGCCCATCTGGTCCTCAAGGGCAACACCGTCCTCCGATCAGCGACGTAGACGAACCCTCCTCCCCTGATGACCTCGGCCGCGTCCATGGTCCCCTCGACGAGGAACTCCATCCACGGATACGTCCTCCTGTAGACCTCCGCCACCCTGCCGACGTTCCTGCTCACGACGACGGGCACGTCGAGCGTCTGGTTGAAGAGCGCTATCAGCTCCTGCGCCTTGCCTGCGGCGTAGACGTTGAAGGCAGGGACCGACCCCTCACCCATCACCTCCCTGACCCATCTGACGATCTCAGAGTAGACCTCCTCCCTCTCGGCGAACTTGTAGACGGGTGACCCGTATGTGGACTCGATCACCAGCACATCGGTCCCTTCGACCACCTCTGCCGGATCGTGAAGGACGCTGGGTGAGGTGTTCATGTCACCGGTGTAGGTGAGCCTGAGGCCGTCGACGTCGATCGAGAACGCAGCAGAGCCGAGCATGTGACCGGAAGAGCGGGCAGAGATCCGCAACGATCCGCCCAGCGCCGCAACGCTCTCGCCGAACCTGAGGGGCCTGTAGTTCACGTACCTCGCTCCACGGACCGAGAAGATCAGTTTGGTCTCTTCGGTCATCAGCGCGACGCTTGAGCTCCTGCCTGAGAGGTGGTCCATGTGGGCGTGGGAGACGCAAGCGACCGGAGATTCCTCGTCCGAGTCGAGCGTCAGCGACCTGCCGTCATCGAGCACCAGCACCGTCCCCTTCACTCCCCTCCTAAGCTCCAACCTGTCGGTTCACCCCACTACCGGGAGAAGCTCATACGTCCCCGGGCCGAAGAGCGCGACGAACCCCTCCCTGCTGCTCCTCACCTCGAGGCCCAGCCCCCTCTCGACAATTAGGTCCCTTATCGTGCTCGAGACGTAACCTGCGATGCCTTCTCCCCTGACCAGCACAGGCTCGTAGTTCCT
>Ga0079998_125995_pt1 | contig 16413 bp, 9 predicted proteins | sample PerSpoBPS_BMetaG_FD_69201 | JGI IMG/M metagenome (GOLD analysis project Ga0079998, IMG submission 69201) | Thermal spring microbial communities from Yellowstone National Park, Wyoming, USA - Perpetual Spouter B (PS_B) MetaG (SPADES assembly)... | ecosystem: Environmental > Aquatic > Thermal... | reverse complement strand
TCGACAGCATCTCACCCTCATCCTCAATTGCCCGACCAACGCATCGTCCTTTGGGGCAGCGAAGCGACGATGACGGTCATCCCTGAATTTGCCATCCATTCCGCCGACAAAGAGTTGGCGCAACGGATGACAGAAACGCTGCAGCAGGAAGTGCCACCGATGCCCATAGAAGGGATGGCAGGTCAACTGCGAGATTTCCTCCTCGCCATCGTGGAGAGGCGACCGCCCCTCATCACTGCCGAAAGCACTCGCCCGCAAGTGGAACTCGCCCGCGCCGCCTACAAATCCGCATCCTTGCACCTGCCCGTCCGTTTGCCCCTTGCGCCCATTGACCCGTTTTATTGATGCCGTTCATGCCCGATCATCACGCTGCCTTCCAATGCCATGCCCATTTGTCAAGTGCGGCATTTTCGTCGCCGATTGACACTTGGTGCCCTGCCTCGCCCATTGCCACTGTCTCCGTCAAGAATTCATCGCTAACATTGTTGGCGTCACTCATCGCATCCCTCGCACGCAAAGGAGGTTAGGCGCGTGACCCGCGAGGAAGCGTGGCAGTTGGTCTGCGAGTGGATTAGCAACGAAAATTTGCGCCGCCATTTGCTGGCGGTGGAAGCGGCGATGCGCTTTTACGCCCGTAAGTTCGGCGAAGACGAAGAGCAATGGGGGATAGTCGGGTTGCTTCACGATTTGGACTACGAGCGTCATCCCGAACCGCCTGATCACCCGCGCGTTGGCGCCGAGTTTTTGCGTCAAAAGGGATTGCCTGAAGAGATGGTGCGGGCGATTTTGGCGCATGCCGATTGGACGGGCGTGCCCCGCGACACGCTGATGGCAAAAGCCCTCTTTGCCTGCGACGAACTGACAGGTTTCCTCGTCGCTTGCGCCCTCGTCATGCCCAACAAAAAACTCAGCGAAGTGCAGGTGGACAGCGTTTTGCGCAAGATGAAGGACAAGTCCTTCGCCCGCAAGGTCAGCAGGGAAGACATCGTGAAAGGGGCAGAAGAGTTGGGCGTGCCGTTGGACGAACACATCGCCAATGTCCTGACCGCTATGCGCAGCATCGCCGACCAGTTGGGGCTGTGAACTGAAAGGGGTGAGCAGTGATGCGACGATGGGTGGCGATGTGGCTGACGCTTCTGGCGACGCTTTGCCTTTTCGCTGCCTCACCATCGTCACTCATCAACCGCGAGCGCTTGACCGACTTGTTCGTGCAGTTGGCGCAAATAGACAGCGGCAGCGAAAACGAGGCGGAGATCGCCCAATTCCTTGCCCACCGATTGGAAGAGATGGGGGTGGAATTTGTGGCGATAGACGATGCCAGCAAAAAGTTAGGCGGGACGGGGGGCAATGTGTTCGCCCGCTTTCGGGGCACGGTCAATGCCCCACCCGTTTTGCTAAGCGCCCACATGGACACCGTTGCGCCCACGAAAAACTTGCGCCTCGTCCGAACAAACGAACAAATTGCGACGGATGGCACGACGATTTTGGGCGCCGACGACAAAGCGGGCATCGCCCTCATCTTGGAAGCCGTCCAAACTTTGCGAGAACGCCGATTGCCCCATCCGCCATTGGAAATCGTCTTCACCGTCCGCGAAGAGAAAGGTCTGCTGGGGGCGAAAGTGTTTGACAAGGCGCAACTGAAGGCGAAATACGGTCTCGTCGTGGATGGGGCGGGCAAACCCGGCGACCTCATCATCGGTTCGCCGACCCACATCCGCTTTGAAACCACCTTCGTCGGCAAGGCAGCCCACGCAGGCGTGGAGCCAGAGAAAGGACGCAACGCCATTGCGATGGCAGCGGCAGCGATCGCTGCGATGTCATGGGGACGATTGGATGCCGAGACGACGGCGAATGTCGGCGTCATTGACGGCGGGCAAGCGATGAACATCGTCCCCGAGCGTTGTCGCCTCGTCGGCGAGTTCCGCAGCCACGACCCGCAAAAGGTGAAACGCTTGGTGCGGCGTTGGCAACAAAATTGTCAACAAGTTGCCCGACGCTTCGGCGGGACAGTGGAAGTGCGGACAGAGACGACTTTTGAAGCCGTTCGCCTTTCGCCCAACGAACCGATTGTTCAGGCAGCGATGCGGGCGGCGAAAAGTTTGGGCTTGACTCCCCGCCTCACCCGCATGGGCGGCGGGACGGACGGCAATATTTTCACGGCGCACGGCATCCGATGCCTCGTTTTGCCGACAGGTGGCGAAAACTACCACTCACCCCAAGAACGCCTCCTCTTGCGCGACTTCTACCTGATGGGCGACCTTTTGGTGCGCACCTTGACAGAGTTAGCAAAGTGACGGCAGCGAGTGGCGAATAGCGAATGGTGGGGGCAGACCCTTGTGTCTGCCATGTAGTCGGGGCGAACGGCAGTTCGCCCTGAAGCGCTTGAAGCGCAGGTGACGAACAGATGCCAATCGGGTTTAAGGCGCCCATTTGGCTGCTTTTGTTGCCCCTCATTTGGCTGGGACTGTGGTGGACGGGAAGGTTTTTGCTGGGCATGACGCCCGCCCGCAAACGGTTCGTCCTTGCCCTGCGGGGTCTCATCGCTACCTTGCTGGTTCTCGCCTTAGCAGGTGCTCAGTTCGTCCGAATGCCATCTCATGTCTGTGCCATTTTCGTCGTGGACATCTCCGAAAGCGTGGACGCCGACGCCCGCGACGCTGCCGACAAATTCATCGCCGACGCCCTCCGCCACAAAGCGCCCGATGATTTGGCAGGCATCATCGTCTTTGGTCGTCAACCCATCGTGGAAATCGCCCCGTCCGATTTGAGACGGTTGCCCCCTTTCCATGCAGCCCCTGACCGAACGGCGACGGACATCGCGTCGGCGTTGCGGTTGGCGATGGGGCTTTTTCCCGACGGCTTCGCCCGCCGCATCGTCTTGCTCTCCGACGGCAACGAAACCGACGGCGATAGCCTCGCCGTCGCCCAAGTCGCCAAAAGCGAAGGCATCCCCATTGATGTCGTCCCTTTGTCAACCCGTCGGGTTGTCAAGGAGGTTTTGGTCACCGATGTCTTGATGCCGACGGAGGCGAAGCGGGGGCAACCCTTTTCTGCCCGCGTCCTCATAGACGCCACGACGGATGCGACGGGTGTTTTGCGGGTTGACCGTGACGGCGTTCCTGTCAAGGAAGTTCCCGTTCGCTTGACGAAGGGCAAAAACGCCGTGACGGTTAGTTTGCGCGTTGACAAGGAGGGGGTGCATCGTTTTCGGTTTTTGTTGGACGCTGCCCCTGATGCCGACCCACGAAACGATGTGGGTTTGGGGATGGTGAAGGTTTTGGGGAAGCCGAAAGTTTTGCTGGCGGAAGGAAACTTAGACCCTTCAGGGGCGTTGGCAAAAGCCCTTTCCGCTAATGGGATAGAAGTTGTCCGCGTTAGTGAGGGGCAACTTCCTGCCCGACCTGAGGAGTGGCAGGGATTTGAGGCGGTGTTGTTGTCGGATTATCCTGCGTGGGGGATGAGTGAGAGGCAGATGGGGTTGTTGAGGCGGTTGGTGGCAGACAGCGGGGTTGGGTTTGGGATGTTGGGGGGCGAGAAGGGGTTTTTGTCGGGGGGCTATTATGGGACGGCGGTTGCGGAAGTTTTGCCAGTGGATTTGGATGTTCGGCAGCGAAAAATTTATCCCGCCGCCACCATCGTCCTCATCTTGGATGCTTCGGGAAGCATGAACTGCATGGATCAGCCAGGCGATTGTCGCGAGGCAGGACACCGAAAGATGGATGCGGCGGCGCATGCGACGGTCGCCACTTTGCGGATGCTCCGACCGATGGACCGTTTCGGTGTCCTCGTCAGCAGTGGGACGAACGAATGGCTGGCGCCGATTCAATCGGCTCGCTATCGGGAAGCCATCGCCGAAAAACTTAGCCATCGCCTGACGCCCAAAGGGGGCGGGATTTTTGTGCGCACTTGTTTGCAGATGGCGGGGAAAGCGATGGCGGCGGAAGCGACCCAATCCCGCCACATCATCGTCCTTGCCGACGGCAACGATTGCGACGAACAGGAGGGAAGCCTTGAGTTGGCACGGCAACTGCGGGCGCAAGGCATCACCGTGACCGCCGTCTCTTTCGGCAAGGGTCCCGCAACGCCCTTTTTGCAACAACTGGCGCGAGCGGGTGGCGGCAACTTTTATGTCGTCAGCCACACGGGCGAAGAGTTGCCCCGCCTCTTTTCTGCCGATGTGCAAATGATGACCCGCCGCGCCATAGAGGAGGGGGCGTTCATTCCGAAGGTGGTTGGCGACGATGAAGTTTTGCGGGAAGTGGATTGGTCAAAAGTTCCACCTCTGCTTGCCTACAATGTCACCTCTGACAAGCCTTTAGCGCGGACTTTGATGCGGACGGAGAAAGGGGACCCGTTGTTGGCGATGGGGCAATATGGGTTGGGGGCGGTGATGGCGTGGACATCGGATGGGAAAGCGAAGTGGGCGAGGGAGTGGGTGAGATGGAAGGAGTTTGGCAAGTTTTGGGGCAACTTGGTGCGAAGTTTGTTGCGCAAAGCGCCATCGGGTCGTTACACCTTGACGGTGCAGACGAAGGGCAACGATGCCGTCATAGAGTTGCTTGCTTTCACGCCTGACGGTCAACCCATCAACCTGTTGCAACCCGAAGTGCGCATCTCCATGCCGTCGGGCGAAGGGAAAACAATCGTGCTGCGGCAGGAAGGGTTGGGGCGTTACATCGGGCGATTTCCCATCACCGAGACGGGCGTTTACTGGCTGGCGGTCACCGAGCGGGATGAACGGGGGCAGTTGCGCGTTTACGGGACGGGTTTCGCCGTCCCTTATCCGCCCGAATACCGCTTCACCCGAACGAACTTGCCCTTGCTGCGTCGCCTCAGCGAATTGACCGACGGGCGTTTCAACCCGTCGCCCGACACCGTTTTCGCGATGCCGAAGACTGCCCCGCAAGCCGCAACTGAAACGGACATTTGGCAATGGTGCGTGGTGGCGGCGTTGATGTTGCTGTTGATGGACATCGCCGTGCGCCGATTAGTCATCGGTGTGCCTGAAGCCGTTGCAGGGTTGGCGAAAGTTTTGACATGGCGATGGGTTTGGCGTCGCCGACGGGTGGCGGTGCCTGAGACGGTGGCGCGCTTGCGAGTTGCCAAGCAGCGGGCAAGGACAGGTGCCAAAATAAGCGAACGCCCTGAGGAGCCTGCTACGCCGAAAGGACCGATGCAGCCCACTGCAAAGCCGTCGGAAGAAAGCCCTCAAAGAGTGGAGAAAGTTTCGGCGCCACAAGGGCGTTCATCGGAAACGACGGCTCGCCTCCTTTCCGTCAAGCGCCGCCAACGCGGTGATGGCGAGTAGCGGTCGGTCACCAGTCGCCAGTCGCTAATCGCCAGTCGCTGCCGTTTGGGGTGATGCGCCATGTTGTTTCAAGTGCCGTTGGCGTTGCTTTGGTTTGTGCCCGTTGCGGCGTTCATCATCGTGCTTTACTTGCTGAAAATCCGTCGGCGGGAGGTGCGGGTGCCAGCGGTTTTCCTCTTTCCCCGCATCACGACGGATGTGCGTGCCAATGCCTTGTGGCAGCGGTTGCGGTTCAACTGGCTGATGGTGCTGCAACTGTTGGCGGCGTTGCTGTTGCTGATGGCATTGGCGCGCCCGATGGTGCGGGGCGAAGGGTTATTGGGTAAGACGGTCGTTTTTGTCTTGGATGCGTCGGCGAGTATGAAGGCGACAGATGTCAAGCCCAATCGGTTCGCCGAAGCGAAGCGACGCATCCTGCGGCATTTGAACGGGTTGCGCGCCAGCGACCAAGCGGCGCTAATCGTCGCAACGGGTGAACCTCGGATTGTCGCGCCCCTCAGCGACAACCACCAGCGGTTGCGGCAAGCGTTAGACGCGTTGCAACCGACGGATGCGCCATCGGACATTGGGGCGGCGTTGCGGTTGGCGGCAGCGCTGGTCTCCCAACGGCAAGGGGCGCAAATCGTCCTCGTCTCCGACGGCGCTTTTTCGGAAGTCACCGACTTTTCGCCGGGCAAAGCCAAGTTGACTTACGAAGCCGTCGGCGGCAGCGACCGCAATGCGGGCTTCGTGACGCTGGATGCCCAGCGAAAAGGCAACCGATTGATGCTGTTCGCTGTCCTGCGCAATTTCAGCCGCCAACCGATGCGGGGCACTTTTAGCGTTTTCGCCGATGGGCGATTGGTCGGCGCAAAGGAGTTGACTTTGCCAGCGGGCAAGTTGCACGGCGAAACCCTTTTGTTGCCTTCGTCGGTGCGACGGGTGGCGTTGAAGTGGGAATGTCCCGACGATGTTTTGCCCAGCGATGATGAAGTGCGGTGGGTCGGCAGCGGTCGGCAACCCGTTCGGGTTTTGCTCGTCGGGTCGGGCAACTTCTTCCTTGAACGGGCGTTAGCGTTAGAACCTGAATGCGTCGTGGACAAAGCCCCGCAAGTGCCCGAAACAGAAAAAGGCGACGGTGCGGATGGTCGTTACGAGGTCGTCATCTTTGATGGCACGAAACCCGAACCTGTCAAGGCGAAAGCCATTTGGCTGATTGGCACGACGGACGAAACTTTTGTGCGACGGATGGGCACGATGAAAGTCCCGACGATTGTGGCGTGGGAGCGGGAGCATCCTATCTTGCGGTTCGTGGATTGGGGCGCGGTGCTCATTGACACGGCGTTGAAGGTGCGCCTCGCCGATTGGGCGCAATCGGTCGTGGACGCCAAAGAGACGCCGTTGGTGGCGGTCGGCGAGCACGATGGCAAGCGGTGGCTTTTTGTCGGCTTCAACTTGCTCAACTCCGATTTCCCGCTGCGGGTCGGCTTCCCGATTTTCGTCGCCAACGCCTTGCGTTGGTCGGTGGGGAACGCCCGATGGGAACAAGGGTTCACCCTCAAGGCAGGTTCGGTCGTTTCCCTCGTGCTGCCGACGACGAGCGCCACCCTGCGCCATCCCGATGGCAAAACGGAGCGGTTGACCGTGACGGAGCGCCAACTGGTTTTGCGCACCACCGAACACATCGGCATCTACGAACTGCGGGCGGGCAACTTGCGGACGGAATTCGCCGTCAACCTGCTCAACGCTGACGAATCCGACATCGCCCCCAAGCGCGGCATCCGACTGGGGGGTAAAGTTTATGCGGGCACCACCCAGCAAATCACTTGGCGCGAACTTTGGTGGCTGGCAGTGCTGGCGGCGCTGCTGATCTTGGCAATTGAATGGCTCGTCTATGTCAAGCAATCGTGACGGGAAACGGCAGCGACTAGCGATTAGCGACTGGCGACTGGGAAAACGGCAGCGAATGGCGATTAGCGAGTGGCGAATGGTCAAACGGCAGGCATGTTGGAGTGGCTATCAGCCACGACAGAAAAGTAGCCACGACGGGAAACGGCGGCGAATGGCGATTAGCGACTGGCGACTGGTAAAACGGCAGCGATTAGCGATTTGGACGAAAGCAGCGGGTGATGACCGATGGGATGGCAATGGATGGCGATGTTGGCGCTCGGTGACGCGTTCGTTTTCCTGCTCTTTGCCGTTTTGGGGTTGGCGCACCATCGCCAACCGATCACTGCTGACCGCATTGTCCACGCCGCTCTCCCTTTCGCCCTCGCTTGGTTCGCCATAGCGCCGTTGGCGGGGGCATTCCGTTCGCCGACAGTTGATGCGCCCAAGCAAGCCCTTTGGCGAGTTCCCCTTTGCTCGCTCCTTTGCGGCGTCGTCGGGTTATCGCTGCGCTCTTGGCTTTGGCGTCGCCCGCCCGTTTTGTCGTTCGCCCTCGTGGCATTGCTCATGACGATGGTGTTGCTGACAGCGTGGCGGGTCGCTTTTGCCATCGTTTTTCAGCGCAGCATCCAACGCGAAAAAATTTGCCCTTAAGCGGCAGCAAATCTGAATTCACAATCCAACCACCAACCGCCAAAGGTCAAACAGCAACGCCTCCCCGATGGGCATGTCCAGCAACCGAAACCACGCATAAACGATGCGCCCCTTACCGACGGTCACGATGCCCACGCCCAACCCGTGCGATGCCCCTTCCTCGTCCACCAATTCCACCAACGGCGTCACGCCCGCTTGTTTTGTCAAGGGACGCCAACGCAAATCGCCCTCGTCGGGAAAGGGGAAGCGGTCAGGCAAATGGGGCAACGCCTTTTTGTCCCGCACGACAAAACTCAACCGCCAACCTTCCTTCGGTCGCTCCCAAGCGACCCTCAGCGGCAGCCCCAACTTGGGCGCATGATTGACCGTTCGCCCCCTCTCCCTCGCCCCGTCGTAGTGGAAGGGCATCGGTTCTGACGGCAGCACCATCAAAGTCCCGCCCTCTGCCACATAACGCCGCAACGCCGCCAACACATCGCCCTCGCTTTGCACCGTCGCCCGGTAAACTTCGCCGCCCGCATAGACGGCAATCGGAAACTTTTGCGGGTTGAAAGTTTGCGGGTCAACGATTTGCTCCCACGAAAGCCAATGCGCTTTTGCGCCCAACCCCAAAAGCCACCAAGCCCCTTCCGAGTCGGCGTCGGGCAACAGGGCGATGCTGAAGCGCTCCAACGCTTTGCGCAATTGCTCCCGTTCCGCCACCGAAATCGCCGACGGGCGCTGGGCTGTCGTTCGGGGCGGAAGGCGTTTGAACTTGGGCGCAAACTCCGCCGTCGTCCTCAACTCCCGATCCCCATGCTCCACCGACGGCTCTATCTCGCTCCCTTCGTGCCACTCGTTCCAACTCGTGATTAACACCCAATCGGGGTTGGCTTGCAACGCTGCCTCCCACAAAACGCGATAAGTTTGCCCGCCATGCCGCTCTGTGGTCGGTCGGGGCAGTTTTCGGTCGGGCAGTTTGCTGTCGTCGTAGCCTGGGATGATGGTCAGGCAAGCGATGCGCCCATCGCCCGCTGTCGCCACCCACTGTGGGAAAGTTTTCTGCGCCCACGAACGGATTTCGTCCACCGACTTGCCTTGCGTGGCGCCCGTGATGTTGTAGGTGTGGATGCCGTCAAAGATGCGGGCTGCCCGTCGCGAAATTTGGTCGCCGATGAAGACAGCGCCGCCTTCGTAGCGGCGATGAACTTCGCCGATGACCCAAAGCCAACCGTTCAAGCCAATCTGCCCGATAGCACGCCCGTAAACGAACAACACAGGTTTCCCGTCCAGTTTTAGCCACGCAGGATGCTTGCCGTAACGCTCCAGCAAGTAAAGGACATCGCTGAGGGCTTTTGTGCGGTCGTTGTTGGGCACGGTCTCAAAGTAGGCGGTCACTTCCAATCCGAAGCGCTGCGCCGTGTCCAACAACAGCGGCAGCCCTTGATCGTGGAAATCGTTGGGCTGCCACCAACTGACGATGAAGCCGTCAATGCCCGCCTCCTTTGCCCAACGGCAATGTTGCTCTATGACTTTTGGGTCGTGGCTGTCATAAGGACCGAGTTGCGGATAGTGGGTGCTGTTGCCGATGCGTTTGTTCGTTTCGTCCACTTCGTGCCAATGAACCCATCGCCCGCTGACTTTCGGGTTGCCATACCAGCCGTAGTAAAACGCCAGCACCTTTTTGGGCACTTTCGTCCATCGGACTTTCGCCCGCTCCGCCAACAAACTCGCCTCCATCTGTGTTCGCCCCCATTGCCAAAGCATGACGGCGCCGATGAGCATCAGCGACGCAAACCACCATCGCTGGCGCATCCCTGTCCCTCCTTTCATCTCAACCTTTCCAACACGCTAAATTGAAAGGCATCTTCAAGGCAACCGCGCCCAAAGATTTTGCAGCGACGCACTTTTCCTTGCCACCCTTTGCCACAAATGTCGGTTGGCAAGCGTTTCGTAAGTTACCTGCGGCAAATTTTAGGCGGAGGTGACCGAGATGGTTACGGTTGAGCGCAAAACGGAAACCGTTGGCGTCCAGCGTCGCAAGTTCAGCAAAGCGGAGTATTATCGCATGGCGGAACTTGGGTTTTTCAACGGGCAGAGGGTGGAGTTGATTGACGGCGAGGTGATTTTGATGAGCCCGCAAGAGGCAGGACACGCTACGGCGGTTGGGTTGGTGGCTGATGCTTTTCAAGCAGTCTTCACCGAGGGTTTCACCGTCAGGGTGCAGCAGCCTCTGGATTTAGGCGAAACTTACGAACCTGAACCCGATGTCGCCGTCGTCCCCGGACAACGCCGTGACTATTCCACTGCCCACCCTAAAACGGCGGTTCTCATCGTTGAAGTGGCTCTTTCATCGGTTGACTACGACCGCACTGTCAAAGGTAGCCTTTACGCTAAGGCGGGCATTCAAGAGTTTTGGCTTTTGAACCTGAAGGAGCGAAGGCTTGAAGTTTTTCGTGAACCCGTCCCGATGCCCGACCAACCTTTCGGTTTTGGCTACAAAAGCCTTCGCATCTACTTGCCTGAGGAAACCGTTGCTCCATTGGCGAAACCAGAGGCAAAAATCAAGGTCGCCGATTTGTTGCCATGAAGCGTGCGCAAGATATCGGGTGACTTCGGAGGTGTTGAAGGTGCTTGCAACTAAAGAGAAGGCTGCGGCTCCAACTGTAGGCGTCCAGCGTCGCAAGTTCAGCAAAGCGGAGTATTATCGCATGGCGGAACTGGGTTTTTTCAACGGGCAGAGGGTGGAGTTGATTGACGGCGAGGTGATTTTGATGAGCCCACAAGAGGCAGGACACGCTACGGCAGTGGAGTTGGTCGTGAGGGCATTGGAAAAGGCTTTCGGGGAAGGCTACCATGTGCGAGACCAAAAACCTTTGGACTTCGGTGAGCATTACGAACCTGAGCCTGATGCGGCAGTGGTGGAAGGTTCGCCTCGTGACTACGCCCAAACTCATCCTAAGATGGCAGTTCTCATCGTTGAAGTGGCTCTCTCATCGGTTGACTACGACCGCACCGTCAAAGGCAGCCTTTACGCAAAGGCGGGCATTCAAGAGTTTTGGCTTTTGAACCTGAAGGAGCGAAGGCTTGAAGTTTTTCGTGAACCCGTCCCGATGCCCGACCAACCTTTCGGTTTTGGCTACAAAAGCCTTCGCATCTACTTGCCTGAGGAAACCGTTGCTCCATTGGCGAAACCAGAGGCAAAAATCAAGGTCGCCGATTTGTTGCCATAGGAGTGCCTGAAAAAGCGTGGTTGAAGCAGGAAGGAAGGTTATGCCCTTGGCGGAGGGAGGTCACTTCGTCGGCGTCGTTTGACGGTCAAGAGTCGTTCCGTTGCTCGCGCTGCCCCGCCATCGGAGGGAGCAACGGGACGAGATTGGGACGAAGTGGGTGAGGCAGTTGGCGTCGTCCCTGTGGTCTCTGACGGATGGTCGGGAGAGGGGGACTTTGTTAAGTTGGTCATCGTCGGGATTTCGCCAATCGTTCCTCGCTCCGCTTGTCGTCGCTTAAGGGCTGAGCGCTCTTTCGCTAACCGTAATCGTTCCGTCACCGCAGGAGCAACCGCCACTTGTTGCCGTCGCCTTGTCCACCATCCGACCAACTTCCCTTGAAGCGCCGCGACAACTTCAGGCACACCGATGACCAATCGGCGCACGGCGATGTCCATCAACAGCAACATCAACGCCACCACCACGCACCATTGCCAAACATCCGTCGCTGCCGCCAACGGTTGTGGGGGCAACTGAAAAACTTCATTTGCCAGCGGGTTCACCTGTCCGCCCGTCAGTTCCGCCAAGCGCGTCAGCAACGGTAAGTTCGCCCGCAGGAAACGATACTCCGTCGGATACGCCAACGCAAAACCTGTCGTGTAAACCCGCGCTTTTCCTTGCGCACTCGGCTCCACGACGCTCACAAAGTAAACCCCCGTTTGCGAAACAGGCACACGCCCCCGATAGCGTCCCAATCCTTCCTGCTGCATCAACACGGTTCGGGTTTCGCCCGTCGGGTCGGTGACGCGCACCTGCGGCTCAAGCAAATTCAACGGTTCACCCTTTTCGTCAGCGGCTTCCATCTCAATGTCGGCAAAGCCTTTGCTGACCCGAACGGTGACGGTGTAGCGCCCCTGCGTCGCCCGCTGCAACAAACTTCGCACCAAGTTGCCCCAAAACTTGCCAAACTCCTTCCATCTCACCCACTCCCTCGCCCACTTCGCTTTCCCATCCGATGTCCACGCCATCACCGCCCCCAACCCATATTGCCCCACCGCCAACAACGGATCCCCTTTCTCCGTCCGCATCAAAGTCCGCGCTAAAGGCTTGTCAGAGGTGACATTGTAGCCAAGCAAAGGCGGAACTTTTGACCAATCCACTTCCCGCAAAACTTCATCATCGCCCACCACCTTCGGAATGAACGCCCCCTCCTCTATGGCTCGGCGGGTCATGAGGCTGACATCGGCAGTGAAGAGTTTGGGCAAATCTTTCAGGCTGCGGGCGACATAAAAGTTGCCGCCCCCAATCGCTGCCAACTGTCGCAGGAAGGGCGCGTGGATGCCGTCGGGTCGCCCGAACCCAACCGCCGTGACCGTGACGCCGTGCGCCCGCAATTGGCGGGCAATCTCAAAGCAACCTTCCTGTTCGTCGCAATCGTCGGTGTCGGCGAGCATGATGATGTGGCGCGCCTGCGTGACTTCAGCGACGATGGCTTTCGCCGCCAACTCCAAACTCGGTCGGCAATAAATGCCACCACCACCTGCGTAAATTCGCCCAATTTGCTGGATGATGCGATCGCGGTTGCGAGCGGGTTGGATGGGCGCCAACCAATCGGCGCCCGTGCCGCTGACGATGACGCCGAAGCGATCCATCGGTCGGAGCATCTTCAGCGTCTCCATCGCTGCCTTCGCCGCCAAATGCACCTTTTGCACCCCATCCTCCATCGCTGCCATGCTGCCAGAAGTGTCCATGATGAGCACGATAGTGGCGGCGGGATAAATTTTTCGCTGCCGAACATCCAAATCCACTGGCAAAACTTCCGCAACCGCCGTCCCATAATAGCCCCCCGACAAAAACCCCTTCTCGCCACCCAACATCCCAAACCCAACCCCGCTGTCTGCCACCAACCGCCTCAACAACCCCATCTGCCTCTCACTCATCCCCCATGCAGGATAATCCGACAACAACACCGCCTCAAATCCCTGCCACTCCTCAGGTCGGGCAGGAAGTTGCCCCTCACTAACGCGGACAACTTCTATCCCATTAGCGGAAAGGGCTTTTGCCAACGCCCCTGAAGGGTCTAAGTTTCCTTCCGCCAGCAAAACTTTCGGCTTCCCCAAAACCTTCACCATCCCCAAACCCACATCGTTTCGTGGGTCGGCATCAGGGGCAGCGTCCAACAAAAAGCGAAAACGATGCACCCCCTCCTTGTCAACGCGCAAACTAACCGTCACGGCGTTTTTGCCCTTCGTCAAGCGAACGGGAACTTCCTTGACAGGAACGCCGTCACGGTCAACCCGCAAAACACCCGTCGCATCCGTCGTGGCGTCTATGAGGACGCGGGCAGAAAAGGGTTGCCCCCGCTTCGCCTCCGTCGGCATCAAGACATCGGTGACCAAAACCTCCTTGACAACCCGACGGGTTGACAAAGGGACGACATCAATGGGGATGCCTTCGCTTTTGGCGACTTGGGCGACGGCGAGGCTATCGCCGTCGGTTTCGTTGCCGTCGGAGAGCAAGACGATGCGGCGGGCGAAGCCGTCGGGAAAAAGCCCCATCGCCAACCGCAACGCCGACGCGATGTCCGTCGCCGTTCGGTCAGGGGCTGCATGGAAAGGGGGCAACCGTCTCAAATCGGACGGGGCGATTTCCACGATGGGTTGACGACCAAAGACGATGATGCCTGCCAAATCATCGGGCGCTTTGTGGCGGAGGGCGTCGGCGATGAATTTGTCGGCAGCGTCGCGGGCGTCGGCGTCCACGCTTTCGGAGATGTCCACGACGAAAATGGCACAGACATGAGATGGCATTCGGACGAACTGAGCACCTGCTAAGGCGAGAACCAGCAAGGTAGCGATGAGACCCCGCAGGGCAAGGACGAACCGTTTGCGGGCGGGCGTCATGCCCAGCAAAAACCTTCCCGTCCACCACAGTCCCAGCCAAATGAGGGGCAACAAAAGCAGCCAAATGGGCGCCTTAAACCCGATTGGCATCTGTTCGTCACCTGCGCTTCAAGCGCTTCAGGGCGAACTGCCGTTCGCCCCGACTACATGGCAGACACAAGGGTCTGCCCCCACCATTCGCTATTCGCCACTCGCTGCCGTCACTTTGCTAACTCTGTCAAGGTGCGCACCAAAAGGTCGCCCATCAGGTAGAAGTCGCGCAAGAGGAGGCGTTCTTGGGGTGAGTGGTAGTTTTCGCCACCTGTCGGCAAAACGAGGCATCGGATGCCGTGCGCCGTGAAAATATTGCCGTCCGTCCCGCCGCCCATGCGGGTGAGGCGGGGAGTCAAGCCCAAACTTTTCGCCGCCCGCATCGCTGCCTGAACAATCGGTTCGTTGGGCGAAAGGCGAACGGCTTCAAAAGTCGTCTCTGTCCGCACTTCCACTGTCCCGCCGAAGCGTCGGGCAACTTGTTGACAATTTTGTTGCCAACGCCGCACCAAGCGTTTCACCTTTTGCGGGTCGTGGCTGCGGAACTCGCCGACGAGGCGACAACGCTCGGGGACGATGTTCATCGCTTGCCCGCCGTCAATGACGCCGACATTCGCCGTCGTCTCGGCATCCAATCGTCCCCATGACATCGCAGCGATCGCTGCCGCTGCCATCGCAATGGCGTTGCGTCCTTTCTCTGGCTCCACGCCTGCGTGGGCTGCCTTGCCGACGAAGGTGGTTTCAAAGCGGATGTGGGTCGGCGAACCGATGATGAGGTCGCCGGGTTTGCCCGCCCCATCCACGACGAGACCGTATTTCGCCTTCAGTTGCGCCTTGTCAAACACTTTCGCCCCCAGCAGACCTTTCTCTTCGCGGACGGTGAAGACGATTTCCAATGGCGGATGGGGCAATCGGCGTTCTCGCAAAGTTTGGACGGCTTCCAAGATGAGGGCGATGCCCGCTTTGTCGTCGGCGCCCAAAATCGTCGTGCCATCCGTCGCAATTTGTTCGTTTGTTCGGACGAGGCGCAAGTTTTTCGTGGGCGCAACGGTGTCCATGTGGGCGCTTAGCAAAACGGGTGGGGCATTGACCGTGCCCCGAAAGCGGGCGAACACATTGCCCCCCGTCCCGCCTAACTTTTTGCTGGCATCGTCTATCGCCACAAATTCCACCCCCATCTCTTCCAATCGGTGGGCAAGGAATTGGGCGATCTCCGCCTCGTTTTCGCTGCCGCTGTCTATTTGCGCCAACTGCACGAACAAGTCGGTCAAGCGCTCGCGGTTGATGAGTGACGATGGTGAGGCAGCGAAAAGGCAAAGCGTCGCCAGAAGCGTCAGCCACATCGCCACCCATCGTCGCATCACTGCTCACCCCTTTCAGTTCACAGCCCCAACTGGTCGGCGATGCTGCGCATAGCGGTCAGGACATTGGCGATGTGTTCGTCCAACGGCACGCCCAACTCTTCTGCCCCTTTCACGATGTCTTCCCTGCTGACCTTGCGGGCGAAGGACTTGTCCTTCATCTTGCGCAAAACGCTGTCCACCTGCACTTCGCTGAGTTTTTTGTTGGGCATGACGAGGGCGCAAGCGACGAGGAAACCTGTCAGTTCGTCGCAGGCAAAGAGGGCTTTTGCCATCAGCGTGTCGCGGGGCACGCCCGTCCAATCGGCATGCGCCAAAATCGCCCGCACCATCTCTTCAGGCAATCCCTTTTGACGCAAAAACTCGGCGCCAACGCGCGGGTGATCAGGCGGTTCGGGATGACGCTCGTAGTCCAAATCGTGAAGCAACCCGACTATCCCCCATTGCTCTTCGTCTTCGCCGAACTTACGGGCGTAAAAGCGCATCGCCGCTTCCACCGCCAGCAAATGGCGGCGCAAATTTTCGTTGCTAATCCACTCGCAGACCAACTGCCACGCTTCCTCGCGGGTCACGCGCCTAACCTCCTTTGCGTGCGAGGGATGCGATGAGTGACGCCAACAATGTTAGCGATGAATTCTTGACGGAGACAGTGGCAATGGGCGAGGCAGGGCACCAAGTGTCAATCGGCGACGAAAATGCCGCACTTGACAAATGGGCATGGCATTGGAAGGCAGCGTGATGATCGGGCATGAACGGCATCAATAAAACGGGTCAATGGGCGCAAGGGGCAAACGGACGGGCAGGTGCAAGGATGCGGATTTGTAGGCGGCGCGGGCGAGTTCCACTTGCGGGCGAGTGCTTTCGGCAGTGATGAGGGGCGGTCGCCTCTCCACGATGGCGAGGAGGAAATCTCGCAGTTGACCTGCCATCCCTTCTATGGGCATCGGTGGCACTTCCTGCTGCAGCGTTTCTGTCATCCGTTGCGCCAACTCTTTGTCGGCGGAATGGATGGCAAATTCAGGGATGACCGTCATCGTCGCTTCGCTGCCCCAAAGGACGATGCGTTGGTCGGGCAATTGAGGATGAGGGTGAGATGCTGTCGT